>Ga0209490_10005476_pt1 | contig 11565 bp, 10 predicted proteins | sample MAT06_FD_187209 | JGI IMG/M metagenome (GOLD analysis project Ga0209490, IMG submission 187209) | Freshwater microbial communities from Lake Fryxell liftoff mats and glacier meltwater in Antarctica - MAT-06 (SPAdes) (version 2) | ecosystem: Environmental > Aquatic > Freshwater > Ice > Liftoff...
TGGGGGTACTGGGGTTGCTGGGGTTGCTGGGGTTGCTGGGGTTTCTATGGCTTCTATTGCTATTACCTGTTCAGCATCTGTCACTAAATGAGATAGAACAGTAATCACTGATATCACTGATATTGCTGAAACGAGGGAAACTCCAATAGTTTTGGACAACTTTCTACTCATTGGTTACTCACTCCTCATAATTCGTACAACATGTCTACCTAGGCATATACTCTCACAAAATCCTTACATATTAAACAATGCACTCTAGAAACATCTAGAAATAGGATAAAAATCTCTGGCAGAATCACAGCAACATCACAGCAACTTAGATTTAGCAAGACTTCTAACAGTCCTTTCCATCATTACCTGATAACTCTACTGATACATTAATGCTGTTAATCTCATAACCTAAGAAATTATTAAAGTTAGCCATTCCTAACAGCTTCGAGTTTTATTGATACCAAGTCGCCTCTAAAAGCGTAATTCTCAAATCCTATGTCCCATCAACTTAAGGAAGTTGGGCATTTCTAAAGTTACGGTTTAGGACGCAATTTGGTATGAGTAGGAATTTTATGGATTACACGTTAGCTTACCGCCCACGAAATTATCTTTACTCCATTTACCACGTGTAAATTTGCCTTTAGAGACAAATGTCCCTTGTCCATCGCATTGATGATCCTTGAACTCCCCGATATAGCGGTCGCCATTTCTGAAAGTCAAGGTTCCTAATCCGTCAGATTTGTTATCTTGAAATTGTCCGACATATTTCTCAGTAGAACTAGAACTATATCTATATGTTCCACAACCATTAAATTTAGCTTTCTGATGTTCTCCATCGTAGCGATCGCCATTCTTAAAAATCCAGATACCAAAACCATCTGGGGTACCATCTTTCAAAGAGCCATAATAGGCAGAATTTTTATACTGATAATCTGGTCTCCTAGCAGGTAACGGTGCTAACAGCACTTCAGAACAAGGCATTGATGGGGTAGATGGAGGTTTGAAGGGATTGATTATAGAGATTGCAGCAATTCCTACCGCTCCAACGACTGCTCCTACTCTGAGCAAAGCTATCCATAATGCAGGAGAGAGTTTTGGTTGGACTTGTGGGGGAGCCAAAGTCGAAAAGGGAGTCGAAGCTTTTGAGACAGGGATAAAGGTGGACACAGGAATGGGCGTAGGTATTGGGCGTGGGATTGTTCCCAGGGTTGTAGGCATTAAAGTGACCCTTAGTGCCAGTGCCCAGGAATCAACCGCCCACCGGGCTGGTTCTTCGGCAAGTCCCAGATGATCCTGTAACTTTCGAGTAAGTCGCTCTTGAATTACCTCATGAGGAATCTTTCTAGAATTTAGCAACTCAGTTGCGACTCCCTCTTTAAGAGCACTGACTAGGACAAAAATTTCTTGGCGATACTGCCCACACAAATCTCTCAGCAATGCTTCGCAACGGCGCGGTGTCTCACACAGCGATTGACCGTACTTGGCAATGATTTCGCAAAGTTTTTGCCGTGGCAGGTCGTTCACAATATCTCTCCTGATGAAGATAGTAAGCGCTTTGGATGCTTTATACTTCTGATTGGAAAATCTTGCTGGGGAAGAAAACTCCTGAAACCCCTATGGATGGAGGATTCTCAATAAGACAGCGATCTTGGAATTTTTTGAAAAATCGAATGAGGGCAGTGGGGCTCAGTAGCTATTTTGATCGTCTGAGCTGTCCATCGTGAGATGCTAGAGAGGTTTCTACACCACTAAGTATTACAGTTGTAGATAGTTTTTGCGGGATCTAAAAGCAATAATATGTCATTCTTTTTTTGAATTAGAGTACCAAATTTTTGAATTAGAGTGCTAAAAAAGGTTAAAAACTGAATCATCCAGCTATTTACAACTGTAATACTAAGAGGATGTCTGAGAAGTAATAGACGCTTCACCCTCATCCCCTAGCCTTTTCTGCCCAGGGAGAAGGGCCAGGGAATGAGGGCGATTCAGGTCACAATCTATACTTCTCAGATATCCTCTAGGCTAGAAAACTAGGGTTCGATTTGGCAAAACTTCTGCAATATGGCAAAGCTGAATTGATTAGACCTTTTACAGAAATTTGACTGGAGATCAGTCATTTCAAACCATCCGAATCTAAGAATACGAATGAAAAAATCTACAGAATTCATCTAAGATTTCTAGGGAATTGGAATCCCTGTGAGCGTAGCAATAGCCGCCTTTAAGACAACAACCTTTTGCAAAATCTCTGCGACTGGTGCAACAGCTTCTGCAACGCTATTGAGTAGCCCTTTCAAGGTTAGCTTACTGGGTTTCTCTTTCTTAACCTCCTCAGCAACTTTACTTATTGCTTCAATAACTTCTTCCTGCTCTTGTAAGCCATCACTATTGACCTCTATGGCTTTGAGTAACTCAATGATAGCTGTTGCTACATTATCTTTCCCTGACGACTGTAAATCGCTGACGGTGTTGTAAGTATTTTGAATAGCTTGGCTATCCCGCCCAACCACGACTTGACCCGCATTAAGCCATCCACCCGACACAATGATGCCTTCATTACTACTGCTCATGGTTCATCTTTCTAAGATATTTCTCTATTAAAGAGTGAATACGCGAAGTTACCAATAAAATCTAACTACTTCTTAAGATTTGAGGAGTACTCCTGCTTATCTGACAAAACTAGGGAACTAGAATACGGCTATGGACGGTGAAATTGCACTTGAAGACATCCTCGTGTTGAAGCTTACAATCAATGGTAGGCTGAGAACTTAGTGGTGCAGAAAACTTTTTGAGCCGCTTTTGAGCAAATGTACTATAGTCTAAAACCTCGTATCTTCGTTGACCTTCTAGCTATTTTCAATCTAGTACGGGTAGATTCCCCGCCGCTCTGCGGCGAAAACAACTGGCTTGCAATCCGAATCTGGAATTCGGGAGCAAATCTGCTTCCATACCCCGTCCGCTTGCGGCGGGGTCGATTGATTTAAAGGTATTTCTAATTTGCTCGCAATATGCCTTGATTATTACATGAAAAAGTGATACCAATGAATTCATGTTCAGCTTGATTATCTTCAATTTCTTCTTTTTTTAGTAAGAGGAGTACATGGAACTGAGTCGTTATGTCCTCTTTAAGTGGGTCGAGAGCAACTATGTTTAATCTAGATATGGAAATTTTCTCCGCTGCCTGTGGCAGAGTGATTAGGCTGCAGTCCAAACCGCAGGTTTGAGAGCAAAATAGTTTGCATATCCTGTCCGCCCTACGATGGAATAGTTAATTTACCCATTTTAATCTAAAGGTTGACCAGTAATGGATGCCGACAAGAGAGAATTAACACGTTACCTTTGTGCAGCAGTGCAGACCGATGAGAGATTTTGCGATCAAATCGTTGAAGAAATTCTCAATGAAGAACATCAGGCTATCGGGATTGCTTACGGAATAGATTTGCCTACTGTACTTAAAAGTTGTCTGATCTCTCAGAGAAGAAAAATTAGAAGAGATGCGCTGCTGTCAATAATATCCTTGTTATCTCTGTTGTCTCTAATTTCAGGCGTACACTTTCCCGTCCTCATTTCTTTGTACTTAGTTGCCTGGCTAATTGTGTTTCAAGAAGAGAAAACTAGCCGCTATGAAATAATAGCAAAGTATGCACTTAAAAGTAATTTTAAGCCTGAATTTTTTGAATCTTTAAGGGTTGAGCCAAGTATTGAGAATAGGCTTAAAGTAATAGGTGAAGAACAGTCAGGTAATGCAATCATTTATGGTGGCTTTTCACCATTCGTAGGTTCTGGAGTTAACGTCGGTGGATGGTCTTTCGTCATAGATATTGGCAAGGGAAAGGAAGATATAGGGGGACAGCTTCTCAAAGTTTCTCCGTTTCAGGTAAGTGAAATGTACAAGTACATCACTGATTCCATACTAAAACTTGGTCTAAGCAATCTTAAGATAAGAGACAACTTATACGTCAATGGAGAGGAGATAAGAGATGACTTATTGTTTCTATCTCATCCCCTTGCGCATCCATCAACTCAAGTAAGCCCGGTAACAGTCAAGAAGTTTATAGAGAATCCAACTCATACTGTCCGCCACTATAGATGTTTCCGAGTGACAGATTGGCAAGGGGAGTTAGCCCTGTCAGGTTTTATTAGGCTCGTAATAGTTGAGCAAAGTCTATTCATAGAGGTTAATTACTGTCTTTTAACCCCTTTGAGTAACTATTATCGTCAATTCGATGCTATTCAGTTACCTAAAGCCAGAGAACTTTGGGATTTGGCGAAAAAAACTTTTTGGAAAACCGTATTTATATTGATTGCAGCGCCATCTAAGCTTATTGAGAAGCAGAGTTCTTCCTGGCAGAAACGAAGGCAGCGTAAGAGAAAACAGCGAGAAATCTTAGAAAATCCTTTATTTAATTATGGAGCTGCAGCTAGCCTACGTGAGAGAGTTAGTCAGAGTGAGTATCGGCGATATTTTCAAAAGTTGGATCAAGAGATGTATGCAAAGATTATCGAACGCCGAATTATAGACTCAATAACTAGCTTTTTGAGCAATAAGAACGTTGATGTTTCAGATTTGAAGGAGACGCGATCAACTATTCTTAATAATGGCGTGATTGTCTCTGGAGGTTCTGTTGCCGCCAATAATATTGCTGTAGGGAATCAAGCCACAGCCAATAATACTACTGTGGGAGGTCAAATGAAATCGATTCTTAACCTCTCACAGCTAGGGAATGCCCCAAAGGCTGATTAAGTAAAGTTTGTCAGAATTTTAGCGTTATGGGCTATGGGTGAAATAACCTGGTTCGAAAAAATTATGCTGAAAAGGTTCACACTCGAATCTCACCTTCTGTGCCACCAAAATTTATTCTAGTTCCAATAGCAAGTGTGACACTACGTCCTGACACTACGTCTTTCACTGCACCATCAGCAGTTGTGACAACCCATTTTTCCTCAGAGAGATTCTTAAGTCCCCAAATACCAGGGTTGCTAGGATTCTCTACTACTACTCCAATTGACCTAGAAAAATCATAAAGTTTTTCTTCCTTAATGTGATGGGGAAATAGCATTGTATTATGGTTAAGCATAACGACATGCTTGCCAATACGAATACGGGGAGGTAACCGGATCGCAATTTTGCAAGACCAGCATGGATTAAGGTTACCTAACAATTTCAAAGTATCTGGATCATAAAAGTTTTCCTCACCGCAATTTGAACAGTAGATTATGGAGTCACGAAGCCGAATCATCACAGGACGCCACTCAGCCTCTTGAACACGACCATGACTGGGAGTATGGATTCCATCAGTAAATGCTTTAATGAACAAGTGGCGTAGAAATTGAGGGTATATTGACCAGAAAACAATCGCGTTGTCATGGTAGCCCTCAACAGGTTCGTTTGTGCGATCAAGTGGATCAAAAATAAATACTGCTTCTGTACCATAAAGTTTTGTCATTGCCGGCAAGTCGAAGCAGCGAATCTCAGATTCTCTTTTGCCTTCCAGAGGGTGATGCATGACTAGCATATAAAATAACAGAACTGCTAGAGAAAATAGATCCGTTTGTGTACTAGGTCGAGCTTCTCCACAGACGATTTCTGGAGCCATAAAACGTGGAGTACCCAAAACTCCTCCCTTTTCTCCGTTGTCAATATCTACATTGTCGTTATCACAAATTAAAATATCACCCGTTTGAGGATCAAAAAATACATTACCAAAAGAGATGTCACGGTAGCATAGCCCTCTAGAATGCAGTTGAAAAAAGCTGTTTGCAAGTTCAAACCCTGCAGTTGCTAAAGCATAAAAAGTTGTATCAATTCGCCGCTTCATCAAGTCAATAATGCTTTTATAGTGCTGTTCTCGTAGAGGCATAATATAGCCAAATCCATCGATTTCTGGAGCTACAGCCATCTCTATTGGCCAGAGAAATCGATCGCTAGGTGGTCCTATCTTGATCGCTGCTTCTAGACGATCCTTTAAGTAAGAATCTTGTTTGAGATAATATGGGAAATACCATTTTAGAGCGATCGATTGATCTGCTAATTTTGCTTGATAAACTTCTCCCTGACCTCCACTTCCTAGAAATTGCTCTACAGTGCAAGGCATTCCAGAAGATTGAAGGTAAACAGTCTGACCGAGCTTAAGGATTTCGTTCATTCTTCCCTTTGTATATTAGATTTCTGTCAAGTTCAGATAATATCTGTAGTACGCCAATACATGGAGTTGTTGCATGAATAAATCCAGTAACATCAAGGGTTTCAGCGATTGAAAACCGATAAAAATCTAAATTTCGACTTCTTAAACGGCTGAAACCCTTATCTACAGGGATTATTCATGCAACAACGCCCCAATACATTCTAATTTCCATCACTTAATTTCACCTTCAGTTGAAGTAAATCTGACTCTAGTTTCAGACATTAGCCTGATAGTGCGCCCCGGCTCAATTTGTTTTTGCTTTCCATTAGCAAACGTTGCTGTCCAAGTCTGATGTGAGCAGTTCTTTAGCCCTAAAACAGTCGGGTTTTTCGGATTGCAATTCACTACTGCAACAATGCCATCTACAGCCTGGGGTTCTAGTCCAGGAATTTCGTATGATCGAATTTCAGTTCCATTAGCTAGTAGGATTACGTGTTTCTTAATATGTAAAGAAAGTTGTTGCGATTGCAAAGAAATTTGCTGTGATTGAGTTGTTGCTGCAAATATTTGTGAAGAAGTGGGTGTAGAAGAATCAGGAAATTTAAGGCTAGAGCTTGCAGCACGGACAGTAATCATGACTGTACCGAGCAATCGCTGATCTCCTGAATGAAGACTGTAAGTCGTGCCAGCAAGAATGTCTTCGCAGAGAATTTGCCCCTGTATAATTTGATAGCGTAATGCCACGGGGGCAGCACTGCAGACATAAATCGTACAGGCTTTGGGATCACTACCGATACTGATAGGCTCTGTCCCTAAACTAACAGTTCGAGTTTCTTTAATCCCATACTGAACTTCCAGCCAAGCCTCTCGAAATATAACTTCTATGACACCAAGCATCAATCCAATAGAAAGTCCAATTGCCATAGTCCCTAAGATGCGGCCGACTAACTCAGCCTCTTCACTAATAGATACGACCAGGACAAACAAGCTACCACCTAGTAAGCCACCAGTTAAACCACCAACTGTACCGCGCCACTGTTCCAGGTTTGGGATACGGAAACTTAAACCCAGTCCTAACAGACTGCCAGCAATTCCCCAGCAGACAATACGTAAAAAGTCAGTTGATCCGATAGTGTGATAAGTATATTGTGCAATTACTCCGCCGGCCGCTCCTGCTAAGAGACCCACCCAGATGCCACCTTGCAGCGCTTGACTAATCTGAAACCCTCGCTTTAGGTATTGAGAAATCGCCATCAGCAATCCAACTGCAATGCAGGCACCGATAACTCCAAACCAAAAGCCAACTTCTAATAGTGAAGCAGATAATGACGTAAAGTCATAGTTCTTGGCTAGGGAATGGATAGGTTCACTGATTAAACTGCCAACCGCTCCCCCGACCGCTCCCCAAATAGCAAATCGTAATGCTTTTTCAAAACTGGCAATAATATTTCCGCTCATACAGAATTTATCTTGTCACTTCTTTCAGTTTGCAATTACTTTTCAATCATTTTTGAGAACGAAACAGCTAGGCACAATACCATAGAGCATATGTCATACAGTACGCGCTTTTCTTCTGTAATGCAGCCATCATGTACCCGACCATAGTATAAGAGCTGAAATATACTTTCCAAAATACCTCCAGTTGCTTGATTAGATAAGATCCTATTTCTATTCAAATCTCTGCCCACGTTCATTGATGCGTTAGCTCAGATCTTGCACCAGTTGCAATAAGCTGAAAAATCCCGATCTCCCCAACCAAAACCGGGGGTTTGAGGCGCTGTCGTTCTCAATAAAATAGGCTCCTGACAATGGTGCAAGATCTCAGTTAGCTTTTGTTTGTCAGCGCCTTTGGCAAACTCGACTTTTTCAATCTAGTACGGGTAGATTCCCCGCCGCTCTGCGGCGAAAACAACTGGCTTGCAATCCGAATCTAGAATTCGGGAGCAAATCTGCTTCCATACCCCGTCCGCTTGCGGCGGGGTCGCTTGATTCCTCTAGCTCAACAACCAATATGGTAAAAATACCAAAAGCCTTGTTAGGCTTCTGGTTCGACCTACTGTGCTACGCTGCTTGAATTTGCTAAAGGTCGAGCTAATTCGCTGTTGGCGTTGTTGAAGACGAAGGGGTCGCTGTTGGCGTTGTTGAAGACGAAGGGGTCGCTGTTGGCGTTGTTGAAGACGAAGAGGGAGTCTTACTGCTCGAAGGTGTACCTCTGTTGTTAGTTGAGTCGGTACTTGGTGGCAAGTTAAAAGATTGTTGAAGAGAAATTAAACGAGTCCAGAGCCAGAGGTTTGAAGCAAGACTTATAATTGCTAGCAGAGAATTGAAAGCTAAGCCAAAAATGATATACGAAATTGCTCGACTAGTTTTTTTTTGCTGGTTAGCCATAGAATTTTCGGACTCTATCCTTTTGATCACACCAAGTGTAATGTCGTCCCCACTGCCCTTTAAAGATGTTTCTTTAAGAAAGTCAGGCAACTGCTGCATAACTTGACTCATCTCGCTGGATTGTACCATTTGGAGATAATCTGAACCGATTTTAATGAACTCCTCCTCTGAAGAATAAGAGTTAGCATAACCATCGGTAGATACCAGAATTAAAGTTGGCATCCTTTCAACTAAAGATTCAGGATAAGGCTTTAAATGAATTCGGAAATCATTCCAGCCTTTCGGGGTACAAAGTGAGGTTGTTTCATTAGCAATGAGCCTCGGGTCAGGTTCCATAGGGCGAGAGACACAACCCTCACTGTCTACACACAAAATATCACCATCTCCTTGTTGAATATAAAGAATGAATGTTTCTGTGACTAAGACAGCCAATAGAGTAGCACCATAAGCAAGGCTAGGGTTTTCCTCAATCTCCTGACGCACAACTCCCTTTTGCTTCAACTGACTCCACTCCTCATCAGAAACTTGATTTTGCCTCCAATGTTCGTCAATAGAATCCATCCAAGCTTGAACTAGCTTCCGTGGCAAATGCAGGTGAGCAATATCTTCTATTTTCTTAATATCTCCAACAGTTCTGGTAACTGAGTGCTTTTCGCCAATCACCTTTCCGGCTACTTCAACTGCAATGCGCGAACCAATATCACTACGAAAACTTTTAGAGCTGCCATGTCCATCTGAAATTGCCAAAATCAGAGATGGCTCATCCTGTCTTGAACTATTCGGGAACCAACGGATGGCATCTTGATTAGGTAACCCAGTTCGATTGTGAGATGATCCTCTTACTGAGGCACCAATACATTGCCATCTGGGCTTGCGGATTTTGCTAGTCATAGACAAAAGTTTCACCATACATCATCTATGTCGACAAGAGAATCTGGAACCATTGGAAGTGGCACATTTCCACTTCCTCTTGGGGAATTCTGTGGCTGGCTAGCTGGAGCAGAGGCTGCTCTTAAGACTGCTGTAGATACCCATCTAATTCGTTGAACCAAAGCGTCAGGATTGTTGGCAGGAAGCGGCTTAAGTTCAGGGTGACCAATAAATTTTTGCAATATCTCGTAATCGGCATCTTGTCCTACTGCAATAGCAACTCGTACAGCTCTTTTGCCCCACTGTTCTGCTAGTAAGCTGTTGAGCCCACTGCTAAATTCATCTGTAGGTTGACCATCCGAGATCAATACTAAAACAGGAGGTAGAGCACGATCATTCATAGGTGGAATTTTCATTTGCTCTGCAACCATAGCAAGTGCTTTACCCATATCCGTTACGCCACCAGCGCCAAGATCTACCCACTTAAAATCTTCAACGCGTGTAGGTTGAGAGATATGCCATTGTGCACCGTCAGAAAATTTCAGAGCGCGAATTAATACCTCAGCGTTCGGATTGTCTTCAGCTGCTTTCTGCATAAGAGGGATTGACTGCCGAATGGCATTGTTCAGCACTTGAATTTTACCTTCTACGCTCATCGAACCAGAGCAATCGCAAATCCAAATAAAATGCAATGGACGGCTTGATATTGCACCACCAGGTAATGGCATATTCGAAACCTTGTGTATAAATTATGAAGTTTTCCGGATTTCCCAGAGAGCTCCTGAGAATCTATCCCGTCATTGAGATTTTTCTAGACAATATCATAATTAATTAATTAATGCTCTACGTTCTAACGTGTTTCTTGGGACGTCTCATCAATTAAGCGGTAGTGTTTCAGAGATGTTGCTGAATGAACTAGATGATTGACCAGATAGGCTTTCTACAGAACTTAACAACACATCTGGAACATTACCCATTATTTTCCCCAAGTGCTGGAATGGTTTGCCGATAAGGATACCCAGGTGCTCTATCTATTTCTAGAACGTTATCCGAATCTCCAGATGGCTCAAGCGGCTGAGCCAGAAGCCTTAACCCAGTTTCTCCGCACCCATCAAGTGGTACAATAGAAAAGCATTTTTTAACGCTCAGATCAGCGTCCCGAATAATGGCTCGTAATGTCCCAATTGCTAATGCTTGATGATCTGGAACAACAACTTGAGAAAAGGGATCATCTCGCTGCAGAATGCCGTGGCTGCTTTCTCGACGCTTCTGGTAGAAACCAACTTTTTTCAACGCTTTGATGCATTCCTGCCCTGAAATCCTTGGTATTCGACTCACACAACTACCAGAAATGCCTCAAACTTGTCTTCTGGAACAGGTAAGCCGTCATCCTCTAAAGCCGTAACATAACCTGTAATCGCCTCCTTGATATTTGAAAGGGCTTCTGTTCTAGTACCACCTTGGCTAATACACCCTTTGAGGCTTGGGCACTCCACTACCCAGTAGCCATCCTTGTCTTTGTATAGAATTACCTGCCTCATACTTTGGTTCATGCCTACAAACTCTGCGAAATCACTTCTAATTTTAGGCTATGAATAATGCTCCAATGAGGGGTGAACTGAGCAGCGGTGCAGAAACTTACGCTAAGGAATTAATCGCCCAAATTTAAGACCCCGATCGTTGAAAGGGAAACTGTACCAATTGAAGCCTCTGAGATCTATGAGGCTCAAACCCTTGCTGTGCCATGCTAAATTGTTGTACCAAATAACCTAGAGATTAAATGGTACGCTTCCTCAGACATTAGACAGCTTTTCGGACAGCAAAAATTCCTGTAGATAGAAGGCTTGTACAACCAAGGTTTTAGCCTTAACGTAAGTTTCTGTACGATTGCTCATTTGACCCCTCTAAGGCAAAGGGAGTGAAGTAGGGTCGTGCCGTCTAGTAGGCTAGAGCGTAAGTTAATATACGATTGAAACAATCTGAACGAATGGAGAAAAAGCCTTGCCCCAACTCGCTCCGAAACCTCTAAAGTTGGCAACCGATGAACGTGAACAACTTCAGCAGTTGATTGAGGGTCATAACACAGCCCAGCAACTGGCCTTGAGGGCACGGATCATTGTGCTTGCCGACGAGGGAAAAAATCATCGGGAGATTGCTCGGTCATTGCAGATTAGCCATCAAATGGCCCGATTGTGGC
>Ga0209490_10005479_pt1 | contig 11560 bp, 12 predicted proteins | sample MAT06_FD_187209 | JGI IMG/M metagenome (GOLD analysis project Ga0209490, IMG submission 187209) | Freshwater microbial communities from Lake Fryxell liftoff mats and glacier meltwater in Antarctica - MAT-06 (SPAdes) (version 2) | ecosystem: Environmental > Aquatic > Freshwater > Ice > Liftoff...
CTCCGGCACCTTGTCGCCGCGCGCACGCCGCACGCGTTCGACGTGCGACAGGTAGGCCGAACCGTCCAGCCACTGATACGTGCGCGGCAGCGGCGCCGCGACGAGGCCATCATCGAGCGCCTTGGCGAAGTCAATGACGGGCCGATCAGTCCCGCATTCAAGGCTCTCGTACTCATCGAGCAGCTTGCGCTCGAGTGCCGCCCAGTGTTCGAGCGCGAACTGCAAGGTCGGCGCGATATCGGAGACATCGACAGCCCTCTGTAGTTTGCGGTCAACCAAATGCAGCACGCCATCGCGATTGGTCGGGTGTTTAAGCGAGGCAAATTTCATGGATGCACCTTGGCAGAATCAAAACCGTCCCACGCACTATCGTAGCCCGTCTGCAGCGCGGGCGTAGACATGGCAAAAGCGGTGGGCTCTAACACATAGCGGCTTTCGAACATGAAGGCCAATGTATTGCCATGAAACACTGGCTTCAAATCCTCGGTTGAGGCTTTGCTGAATGTCGCGAGGTCGGGCCCGTGAGCCGAAAAGCTGTTGTGGAGTGAGCCGCCACCGGGCAAAAATCCATCCGCCTTGGCATCGTACTTGCCGTGAATCAGTCCCATGTATTCGCTCATGATGTTGCGATGAAACCACGGCGGACGGAAGGTGTTTTCAGCCACCATCCAGCGTGGCGGAAAGATGACGAAATCGACGTTTGCGGTCCCGGCCAGTTCAGACGGCGAGGTCAGCACCGTAAAAATCGACGGATCACAGTGGTCGAACGAAACGCTGTTGACCGCGTTGAAGTTGGCGAGGTCATACATGTATGGCGCATAGTTGCCGTGCCAAGCCACCACGTTCAGCGGCGATCCTTTGGTCGTGTACGTCCACAGATTGCCGGCGAATTTCGCGATCACCTCGGTCTCGCCGGCGGTGTCTTCATACCACGCCACCGGGGTGAGGAAGTCGCGCGTGTTGGCGAGCCCGTTCGCACCGATCGGCCCCAACTCGGGCAGACGCAACGGCGGTCCGTAGTTTTCACAGACATAGCCGCGGATCGCCTCGGCGCACTCGACGCGAAACTTCACGCCGCGCGGAATCACGGCGATATGGCCGGGCGACACCTCAAGAACGCCAAACTCCGTCTTGAGGGTAAGCTTGCCCAGTTGCGGCACGACCAGCAACTCGCCGTCGGCGTTATAAAAACACCGCGTCATGTTGGTGTTGGCTGCATAAAGATGTACGGCAACACCGTGCTGCGCGCGGGCACTGCCGTTGGTGGCGATGGTCATCAAGCCGTCGACAAAATCGACCGGTGTGGTTGGCATGGTCAGTGGATTCCAGCGCAGGCGGTCGGGGGGCGCGACAAGCTCGCCGCACGGCGCTGTGCGAATCAGCCCGTTTTCAATCCGGCGGTAGGGCGAATGCTCGGCTGAAGGTCGCAGCCGGTACTGCCACGAGCGCAGGCTCTGTGCGCGCGGCGCGGTAAACGCGGTGCCGGATAGCTGCTCGGCGTAGAGACCAAAAGCGGCCTGCTGCGGCGAGTTGCGGGCGTGCGGCAGCGCGCCCGCCAGCGCCTCCGTAGCGAAGTCATTGCCGAATCCGGATTGATACTTGGGCGCAGACATCACAGAACTCCGCGTGCAATTTGATCCGCCTCGATAGCCTCAAACAGCGCTTTAAAGTTTCCTTCACCAAAGCCCTCGTTGCCTTTTCGCTGAATGATCTCGAAGAATATCGGACCGATTGCGGTCTCCGTGAAGATCTGCAGCAACTTGTCCTCCTGTGATTCCTTGTCGAGACCTTCACCGTCGATCAGAATGCGATTGTTGCGCAAGCGCTGCAGATCCTCGCCGTGGCTCTGCACACGCTTATCCACCAGCGAGTAGTAGGCGTCGGGTGTGTCCAGAAACTTGACGCCGTGCGCGCGCAGCGTCTCAACTGTTGTGTAGATGTCCTTGCACGCGAGCGCAATGTGTTGAATGCCCTCGCCGTTGTATGCGTCGAGATACTCCTGAATCTGCGACTTGGTGTCCGACGGCTCGTTGATCGGAATGCGAATCTTGCCGCACGGGCTGGTGAGCGCGCGCGAGGTAAGGCCGGTTTTCTTGCCTTTGATATCAAAGTAGCGAATCTCTCGGAAGTTAAATAACTTCTCGTAGAACTTCGCCCACGTGTCCATTCGACCGATATAGACGTTATGCGTGAGATGGTCAACGTACTCGAGACCGACGCCGACCGGGTGTTGATCGACACCCGGCAGCGGCTGGAAATCGACGTCATAAATAGTGCGCGGCCCGTAACGGTCGATCAGATACAGCAGTGAGCCGCCGATGCCCTGCAGCGCCGGAATGTTGAGCTCCATCGGCCCGACCGGACCGTCATACGGTTTGGCACCGAGTTCGACTGCACGTTTGAACGCAAAAGCGGCGTCCTTGACGCGGATCCCGAACGCGCATGCCGACGGGCCGTGCACCCGTGCGAACGACTGCGCAAAACTGTCCGGCTCGGCGTTGACGAGGAACTGGATGTCGCCCTGTTTGTACAAGAGGACGTTTTTCGAGCGGTGTTTCGCGACTGCAACGAAGCCCATCTGCTCAAACAATCGGCCGAGTGCTTTGGTATCAGGGGCGGTGTATTCGACGAATTCGAAGCCGTCGGTGCCCATCGGGTTGTCAAACAAATCCATGATCGGTCCTTGATTGTGCTGAAGTCAATTGCCGTCACCGGCACGGTGCTGAACTGCATTCACCCAATGGTGTCAGAATCAGTACGCGCAGGGCGTTGGAATTTATTACAGACTGACGCGACACCATAAGTCCACCGCGCGATACTAGCGCGGTGAAAGCTAGCCGGTGTGCGAGCCGCGGCGTTTGACGGTCACCCATAGTGGCGACCTGAAACGCGAGCGGATATTGGAGTTTTCGAGCTGGAGGTGTGACATGAAACGTAGTTTACTCGGAATTGTTTTTTTGGTCGCTGGACTGTTGACCCTGTCCGGCTGTGCGAGTTTGGATGGCCCGGCACGCGAGCCGATGACGCTGGAAAAGTTGGTCGCGATGGCAAAAGAGGGCAAGGACGCCCAGACGCTCATTCTTGAAATCCAGACATCTCGCACCGTATTTGACGTGACCGCTTCGCAGTACGCCAAGCTGTCGCGCGACGGCGTGCAGGACGCGGTGATCGACTTCATGCAAAGCGGCCAACTCAAGATGGCCGAACGTCAGGGCCGTCGGGACGCCATGCAGGACGCATGGTTCTATGGTCGCGGCTACTGGGGGTGGGGTTACAGCACTTGGGCGCCGCGTCCATACGGGGTTTGGGTCGGCGGCCGCTACCACAAGCGCAGCTATTAAACTCGTTTAACGACGGGCGGTTTGAGGCAAAAGCGCCTCAAAATGTCCGCCAATAGGCGGGTTTGTTCCAGTCACTTTATCTTGAACTCGCTAAAGTTCGGCCCACCCATGCCGGCTTTTGCGGGCAACTCGGACATCCCAGCCTCGACCATGCCGCTGTTGCCTACCAGCAGCGATAGATTGGTCGCCGAGTCGGCGTTGTTCAGCCCCTCCTGCACGGTAATCTTGCCGGCCTGAATCAGACGGAACAAGTCCTGCTCAAACGTTTGCGATCCCGGCGTCATGGATTTTTCCATCGCCTCCTTGATTTCCGGCACCCGACCGTCGCTGATCAGATCAACGATGTTGCCGTTGTTCATCAAAATCTCAACCGCCGGTGAGCGAGTGCCTGCCACGGTCTTGACCAAACGCTGCGAAATGATGCAGCGTAGAGACACGCTCAAATCCGACAGCAACACGGCGCGCTGTTCGAGCGGGAAAAAATTGATGATGCGGTTCAGCGCGTGATAGCTATTGTTGGCATGCAATGTCGCCAAACACAAGTGCCCCGACAGCGCATACATCATCGCAGATTTCATGGTCTCGACGTCGCGAATCTCACCGACCAGAATCAGATCCGGTGCCTGACGCATGGCGTTACGCATGGCTTCGTGGAACGAGTGTGAGTCGCTGCCGATCTCGCGCTGGTTGACAATGCATTTTTTCGACTGGAAGATGAATTCAACCGGGTCTTCGAAGGTCAAGATGTGACCAGGCTTCATCATGTTACGAAAATCCATCATCGCCGCCAGTGTGGTGGACTTACCCGAACCGGTCGCACCGACCACCAGAATCAGGCCGCGCTTTTCCATGATGACCTGCTTCAACACGTTCGGCACCCCGAGCGAATCAAAGGCCGGTACATTGGTCGAAATGTAGCGTATCACCGACGCCACGGTCGACTTCTGGTACATCATGTTGACGCGAAAGTTTCCAACGCCTTCAATCGGGAATGACAGGTTGAGTTCTAGTTCCTTTTCGAACTTTTCGATTTGGTGGGGCTTGAGGATTTCGTAACAAATCTTCTTGGCTTCCTCGCCGGTCAAGATCTGCGGGTTGACAGGCATGGCGATGCCGTCCACCTTTATCGTAATGGGCGCACCAGCCGATACAAAAATGTCCGACGCATTTTTCTCAGCCATCAATCGAAACAGCTTTTCCAGAATCGCCATGCTGATACCCCCGTTTTTTTCGTTGTCGCTCGTGGCGTCGTTGGTGAAACAATGTTGATCGTCAAGTGCGCAAGAGTTCGTTGATCCCTGTTTTGGCGCGCGTTTTCTCGTCGACCGTCTTTACGATCACGGCGCAGTACAGACTGTACTTGCCGTCGGCTGATGGCAGGCTGCCGGACACGACCACCGAATAGGGCGGCACCTTTCCATAAAGCACTTCGCCCGTATCGCGATTGTAAATCTTGGTGGACTGGCCGATATAGACGCCCATCGATAGCACCGCGCCTTGACCGACGATAACGCCCTCCACCACTTCCGAGCGCGCGCCGATGAAGCAGTTGTCTTCAATGATGGTCGGATTCGCTTGTATCGGTTCCAACACGCCGCCAATGCCGACGCCCCCGCTCAGGTGCACGTTCTTGCCGATCTGTGCGCAAGATCCGACCGTCGCCCAAGTGTCGACCATGCTGCCCTCGTCAACGTAGGCGCCGATGTTGACGTAGGAAGGCATCAGTACCACGTTCTTGCCGATGAACGCGCCACGTCGCGCCACTGCGGGTGGGACGACGCGCACGCCGGTGGCGCGCATGGCGGCTTCATCCAGACGCGCAAACTTGGTTTCGACTTTGTCGAAAAAACCGAGGTCACCAGCATGAATTGGCGCGTTGTCCTTTAAGCGGAATGACAACAGTACCGCCTTTTTAATCCACTGGTGGGTAATCCAGTCGCCGCCGATCTTCTCGGCCACGCGCACACGGCCCGCGTCCAGGTCGGCGATGACTTGTTCGACTGCCTCGCGCACTTCCGCCGGGTGACTAGACGGGCTGAAGCTCGCGCGTGCTTCCCATGCGCTGTCGATCAATGATTGGAGTGCGGACGCGGCGACGGTGGACATATGAGGCAAAACCTTTGCGCTGGAATACGTGTGGTTGAATGAAGGTAGCGACCAAGCCGACGCAGGGTTGGTTGATTGATGAAGCCGGCCTGTAAAATTGGCGACAGCTAACAATGAAGCAAACAAGCACAAACGAAACAGACATTGCCGGGCCGAAGCCAACTCAGCGCTTGGAGGTATTTCCCGAATGCGGTTTCCGGCCGCAAAGCGGCTTTCGTATGATTATAGAGTTTGCCCGCTTTCCCGAAAGGATGTCGTCTTGTCTTATCCCCCAGCAGTCCCTTCGGTGAGTGGCTTGCCTCCGGGCAACGCTCAAGCCGGCCCGACCGATCCGGTTGCTAGATCGCTGGTGCCGGTCACGGGATTATTGGTTGCCGCCACGTCTTGGGGGGTGATTTGGTATCCCTATCGCTTCATGGAGGCGGCGGGTTTGCCCGCGCCCGTTGCAACGGTCTTCTCCTACTTGGTCGCCGTCATGTTCGCGGGGGTCGTGTTTCGCCCCGCATGGCGCGAATTTCTGCACTTTCCGGTATCGCTCGCTCTGATCGAGCTCACTGCGGGGCTCGCCAACGTGGCCTACCTAGTGGCGATCATGGAGGCCGAGGTCGTCCGTGTGGTGTTGCTGTTCTACCTCGCGCCGTTGTGGACTGTGCCGATGGCGCTGGTATTGCTTGGGGAGCGCATTACGCCGCGAGGCACGGCTACCGTTGTGGTGGCGATGGCAGGCGCGATCATCATGCTGTGGCGGCCAGAGCTCGGCGCTCCGCTGCCGAAGAACGGGCATGAATGGCTCGGCATGCTGGGAGGGTTTAGCTTTGCCCTATGCAATGTTCTGGTCAGGCGTGAGCATCGCGCCACCTCCGAGGCAAAGGCCATCGCCGGCGCGCTTGGTGTGGTGCTGGTTGCGCTTCCGGCCGCGCTGTTGCTGGTTGCGCAACCATTGAGCGCCTGGGTCGGCATGATGCTGCCGCATGGCTGGCTGCTCGCCATCGTCGGGGTGGCGCTGTTTGCCAGCAGTGTCGGGATGCAGTTTGGTTTGAGCAAGCTCGCCGCCAACCGCGCGGCGGTGATTTTGCTGTTCGAATTGATCGTTGCCGCCATCGCGGCACACTACCTTGCCGGCGAAGTGTCGCGTCCACAGGAGTGGATCGGCGGCGTCATGCTCGCTGCCGCCGGGCTGTTGGCGGCGTTTGGCAGCGCGCCAGTGGCCGACGCAAAAGCGCAGGCCGCGCCAGTTCGAGGTTGATACCGGCCTGCTGGGCGACATTAACCTGCGCCGCTTCGGGCGACTACACTCTCTGACCAGCTTTTTAACCGCCTGCTACGCCTAGCGCTTCTCGTCGCGCGCTTTATCGGCGTCGCGCTTGTGGCTCCGGCCGGCCGGTGGGCTGGAGTTCGATTGGAGCCCGCCTCCGGGGGGGGCGGGCGTCGTCCGGGTGGCCTACGGCGCTTCGAGCGACGTCGCTACTTGACGAATTTTTTAACCGCCTGCTGGGCCTCGCGCTTTTCGTCGCGCGCTTTATCGGCGTCGCGCTTGTCATGCTGCTTTTTGCCCTTGGCGAGACCGATTTCGAGCTTGATGCGGGCGCCTTTGTAATGCAGGTTCAACGGCACCAGCGTGTAGCCGCGCTGTTCGACCTTGCTGATCAGCTTGCTGATTTCGTCGTTGTTCAGCAGCAGCTTGCGCGAACGCACTGGATCTGGATTCACGTGCGTGGAAGCCTCGGGTAGCGCAGAAATGTGCGAGCCGATCAGGTAGAAGGCACCGCGCTGCAGTACAACATAGCCCTCCTTGAGTTGGGCGCGTCCAGCGCGAATCGCCTTAACCTCCCAGCCTTCCAGCACCAGGCCAGCTTCGTAGCGTTCCTCGATGAAGTAATCAAAGAACGCCTTTTTGTTTTCGGCAATAGTCATTTGCTGATTTTATCGTGCCTGACGGTGCAGGTCCCTGGCAGTTTGTTGAAAATCGCGACGCCGAATCCGAGTGCGCTAATTGCGTCACCTAAACTTGCGCTCAAGCGAATACGGTGATTTTCAACAAACTGCTAAAGCCCAAGTAAAATTTGTCGATGGCTCATGTTACGAAATCCGTGCTGGTCTTGCATTCGGCCGAGTTGATGTTCGATCTGGTTGATGGTGCCGAGCGCTATCCTGAGTTTTTGCCTTGGTGCGGCGGTGCACGTCTACATTCGCGTGATGAAGACCACACCGAGGCGAGCATCGACATTCGTTACATGGGGGTCTCGCAGACGTTTTCGACGCGCAACATGAAGCGTCGGCCGTTCGAAATGTCGATTGCGCTTGTCGAAGGCCCGTTTCGAACATTCAGCGGCTCATGGCGCTTTACGCCGCTCACAGAGAGCGCTTGCAAGGTCGAATTTGCACTCGACTATTCCTTTGGTAATCTCGTTGTGGAAGGGGTGATCGGCCCCGTCATGTCAATGATCGCGGAAACCTTTGTGGACCGGTTCGTGCAGCGCGCCGATCAACTGTACGGCGACATCGTGCCATGAGTAAATCCAGTCAGCCGACAGGACAGGCGTTGATCACCATCGCGGTGGCTTGGAGCGCAGACGGCGTGGCCCAAGAGTTCAGCATCTGCATCGCGGCCGGAACCACCATCGGCACGCTGACAAGTTCTGTCGAGCTAGCGTCGCAGGTGCCGGCCAGTGTCCTCAATGCGACGGTGGGTATCGGCATCTGGGGCAAACTGCGGCCCCAGAACTACAAGCTGCGCCACGGCGACCGCTTGGAACTCTACCGGCCGCTTACATCAGATCCGAAAGAGCAGCGACGACAGCGTGCACGCTGATGCTGTTACTTACAAGACTCGTTCATGATGTTGCGGGCCTTGGCGACCTCGGCGGCGCGGGCGCTGTCATCGAGCATTTTGCGTTCACCCGAGTCGTCCGTTGTGCTGATCGGACGTCCCGTCTCTAGGTCGCGGAAGTAGCGTGTCGCGTCGCGACAGCGATCTTGATTGGCCTTGTCCAGCTTCGCTTGCTCGCCGGCCTTCTTCTCAGCGTCCAACGCATCGGCGCTACGTTTTTCCGATTCCTTGTTGAGGTCGGCGAGCGTCTTCGGCTTATCAGATGGTGCGTCTTTCGCACTGCCTTTTGTGGCGTTCTTGGCGGCGTCCGCTGCGGGCGCTTTTGCCGGCACGCTGACGGCACCGGCGGCAGGACGCGTATCGACCTTCTTCGGTTCGCTCTTGGCATCGGGTGGTGGCGGTATGTCCGAGTACTGCACCCTGCCTTCCTTGTCGACCCACTTGTAGACCTGCGCGGTTACTGTTGCGGCCGCGAGCAATACCGCGATGGCGATGAACAGCTGGATCGAAAATTTCATGGCTGCAACCTCACGGAGAAAATACGATAGAACACGGCGGGCGGTTACCAAACAACCGGCGCCGACAACGCCTGCGCCTGACTCTTTTCACAAAGCGCGACCGTTTCAAGCGCAGCGCGCAGCGTGGCAGAACTATCCAGCTTGACTGCCGCCTGTTCGGCTTCCGCGAGCTTGGCGAGTGCGGATCGCCACAGCGTGCGCGCGATGCGTGCCTCGGCAACGCGCTGCCGCGCGCTTTGCAATGCTGCAAACGCCTGGCTATTGAGTACCTGCGGCAGCGTGTCGCGTGGCAGCACTGACGCGGGCACCTGCGGTGCGCGCACCGGCACCTCCCACAACGCGCAGCCGCCCATGAGGGCCGACACGGTGAGGGCACAAATCGCTAGCGCGCGGCCGCAGCGACGAATCCGATCAGGCATGGAGCAAGGTTGTGGCGTCAAGTGTGTGGTCGGAGAAAATAGTCAATTGCGTCAACAGTTTAGCATCGATATCTCGGGCTTTTGTCTAAATTACTGCCAATTCTTGACCGCGTCAACTGTTTCGCATTGACTTCCGCATTGCCTTAATCATGCAACGGCAGCTGGCGGGCCTGGTTTGCTGCAAACGGGGCGGCCGCAGCGATCGACCCGAAACGAGCCGCGTATAATGCTGGTTTTGTCGGAGCTCGTTTCGTGAAACTCATCTCAAAAGCGCTCACATTCGACGACGTTCTACTCGTCCCCGCGCACTCTCGGGTCCATCCGCGCGACGTCCACCTCGCCACCTGCCTAACGTCAACAATTGCGCTGAATTTGCCGCTGATTTCGGCCGCGATGGATACCGTCACCGAGTCACGTTTGGCCATTGCCATGGCGCAAGAGGGTGGCATTGGCATCGTCCACAAGAATTTGTCGATTCGCGGGCAAGCCGCAGAGGTAGCCAAGGTCAAGCGCTTTGAGTCCGGTGTGGTGAAGGATCCGCTGGCGATTTCGCCAGAGATGCTGGTGCGTGAAGTCATCCAATTGCAAAGGCAACACGGATTCTCCGGTCTGCCGGTGGTCGAAAACAAAAAGGTGGTGGGGATCGTGACGAGTCGCGATCTGCGTTTTGAGACCAACCTTGATCAAGCCGTAAAACACATCATGACGCCGCGCGAGCGCCTTGTCACCGTCAGGGAAGGCGCAGGTCTCGATCAGGCGCAGGCGTTGATCCATAAACACCGGCTCGAACGCGTACTGGTCGTCAACGACGCGTTCGAATTGGTCGGATTGATCACAGTGAAGGATATTCAGAAAGCCAAGGATCACCCGCTCGCCTGCAAGGATACGCAAGGCAGGCTTCGTGTCGGTGCTGGTGTGGGCGTTGGTGGTGACAACCTTGAGCGCGCTGCCGCGCTGGTCGAAGCCGGTGTCGATTGTCTAGTGGTAGATTCTTCGCATGGGCACGCACAAGGGGTACTCGATATGGTGCGAGCGGTGAAGGTGAAATTTCCCGATGTTGCCGTCATCGGCGGCAACGTTGCCACTGGCGAAGGCGCACGCGCACTCGCCGATCATGGCGCGGATTGCGTCAAGGTGGGCGTCGGTCCGGGCTCAATCTGTACTACCCGCATCGTCACCGGCGTTGGCATGCCGCAGATTACCGCCGTGGCCGAGGCCGCCAAGGCACTCGAAAAGCTCGGCATCCCGTGTATCGCCGACGGTGGTATTCGTTTCTCCGGCGACGTTGCCAAAGCGCTTGCGGCCGGCGCGTCAGCCGTCATGATGGGCTCGATGTTTGCCGGCACCGATGAAGCGCCGGGCGAAATCGAATTGTTTCAGGGGCGGTCCTACAAGAGCTATCGCGGCATGGGCTCGCTCGGTGCTATGCAAAAGGGCTCTTCCGATCGCTACTTTCAGGAAACCATTTCCAATGCCGACAAGCTGGTGCCGGAGGGCGTCGAAGGACGCGTGCCGTACAAGGGCTCGGTGACCGCGATCATCACGCAATTGATGGGTGGTGTGCGTGCCTCGATGGGGTTGGTCGGATGTTCCACCATCGTCGAGCTTCACACCAAGGCAACGTTTGTCGAAATTACGTCAGCGGGGATGCGCGAGAGCCACGTTCATGACGTGCAGATCACCAAGGAAGCCCCTAACTACAGGGTCGACTAAGCGGTGATGTTGTCGATCGAGGTGGCGACTTGAAACGCTACGGCTGTAAGCGGTGCGATTCCGCTGCCGTGGAAGCGATGCTGCAACTCGCTGATGTCGACTACCAGTTCATCGCCGCGATCCAATGCAGTCCATCCCAGCGCCACGCTGATCCGGAGACACTAAATCCGCTCGGACAAGTGCCGGTGCTGGTGCAGGACGACGGCCGCGCTTTGATCAAGAGCGGACCAAGAGCGCCGCGATGATGCGCTTTCTGGGCGAGCGCGTTTCGGACCTGATTCCAGTCGATGCGCAATCACGGGCGGCATTCTACCGGTGGATGTTTTTTATTGCGGCCAATCTTTACGCAGTATTTGCGTTTCGTGATTTCCCGGCACGCTGGGTTGGGGGCGAGGATCATCAGGCCACTTTCCGTGACAAAGCAACCCTTCAATTGCAGAAGGTTTGGTCGATCTTCGAAGACGCTTTGCAGCCTTCACCATACCTGCTCGGTGGCACCGTGACCGCGCTCAATATCTATGTTGCGATCATGGGTAGGTGGTGGTCCGGTCGGCAATGGCTACGTGAGCATTGTCCGAAGTTAATTGGGGCAACCGATCCGACCGAACAGCATCCGGTGGTCAAGTCAGTGTG
>Ga0209490_10005481_pt1 | contig 11554 bp, 14 predicted proteins | sample MAT06_FD_187209 | JGI IMG/M metagenome (GOLD analysis project Ga0209490, IMG submission 187209) | Freshwater microbial communities from Lake Fryxell liftoff mats and glacier meltwater in Antarctica - MAT-06 (SPAdes) (version 2) | ecosystem: Environmental > Aquatic > Freshwater > Ice > Liftoff...
CCGACAAGACGTGAAGTGGCTCAGCACGCTCCCCGGCATCGGCCCGACGACCTCCGAGCAAATCGTCACCACGCTCAAGCGCAAAGTGGCAGGGTTCCTCGCCGGCCCGATCGGCGATTCGCCCGACGCGCCACCGCGCAAGAAAAAGCCTGGCGAACCCGAGACCACGCCCGCCGGTCCGGATGGCAAATTGATCGACGACATTTACCAAGCTTTGATGAGCGTGGGCCATTCGCCCGTCGAAGCACGAACTAAACTCGATTCGGTTTTGTCTGCGGGAAAGAGCTTCCGCACGGTGGAAGAGGCGCTCCTGATCGCTTATTCGAGGGGGTAGTGATGAGTACGATGACGATTATAATGCCGGACACGACCGCACAACGGTTGAACGACGAAGCCGAGAGGGTCGGACTTCCCGTCGACGAGTTAATCGTTCAAATATCCGAAGAGTATTTCGGTCGAAAGGAACGATTCGAGCGGACCGCCGAGTATCTGCTCTCGAAAAACGCCGACCTTTATCGACGACTCGCTCAATGAACTATTTAATTCTCGACGAAGTTTTTCGCCTCCACGATTTATTGATCGCCCGATCCGGCGGGAAAGTCGGCATTCACGATCTACGACTGATCGAATCGGCCGTGGCCCAGCCACGCATGACATTCGACGGCGCCGATCTTTACCCTTCGTTGATCGAGAAGGCCTCCGCCATCGGATATTCACTCGCATGCAATCATGGATTCGTGGACGGCAGCAAGCGCATCGGACAGATTGCACTCGAAGCGATGTTGGTACTCAACGGCTACGAACTCGACTCCGATGTCGACGATCAGGAACGAGTATTCTTGCAACTCGCCGACAAGAAATTAGATCGAGACGCCTTCGTCGAGTGGGTCGGGCAGCACGCGGTTCCGCTAATCGGAAAATCGAATGGCCCGTGAAAAAGTCCTCGGCCCCGGGCCGGGGAACGACGATGCGAAGAAGGTCGATGCCGCGCTGCGGCCGAAGTTGCTGCGCGAAGTCATCGGCCAGAAGCGGGTCGCGGACCGGTTGCAAATCGCCGTCGATGCGTCGCGCAAATTGAAAGAGCCGCTCGGGCACATCCTCTTCGACGGGCCGCCGGGGCTCGGCAAGACCACGTTCGCGACGGTGCTGCCGAACGAACTCGGAACCTCAATTCAACTCACGAGCGGACCGGCGATCTCGAAACCCGCGGACATGCTGCCGTTTTTGACGAATCTGGAAGAAGGCAGCATCCTCTTCATCGATGAAATCCACCGGCTGCCGCGGGTCGTGGAGGAGTTCATTTACCCGGCGATGGAAGACTTCCGCATCGACATCGTGCTCGGCGAGGGGGTGAACGCCCGGACGATTTCGATGAGCTTGAAGCGGTTCACGCTCATCGGCGCGACGACCCGCGGCGGGATGCTCTCCGGGCCGATGCGCGACCGGTTCAAGATGCGGGAGCACCTCGACTATTACAGCGTGGACGAACTCGCGCAGATCGTGCGGATCAACGCGGCGAAGTTGCAAACGCCGATCGAGCCAGCGGCCTGCGTCGAACTCGCTCGCCGGAGCCGGGGAACGCCCCGCGTAGCGAACTCGCGGTTGCACTGGGCCCGAATCTTCTCCGCCGCGAAGTCCGACGGGACGATCACCGAATCGCTCGCCCACGATGCGCTCGACATGGCCCAAGTCGATGCCGAAGGGCTCGACAAGAACGACCGCAAGTATTTGGAAGTGCTGATCGACGTCTTCGCCGGCGGCCCGACCGGCGTCGATGCCCTCGCCGCGACGATGAACATCGCGTCGGACACACTGACGGACGAGATCGAACCGTACTTGCTCCGCGAACAGTTCATCATCCGCTCGCCGCGGGGGCGGATGGCACAGCCGAAAGCGTTTCAATTGTTCGGGAAGAGCCCGCCGAAGGCGAAGGACGAGAAGGGGAACTTGTTCGAGTAGTTAGCGGATACGATCAACTGCTTTTCTCGCTCGCGAATGAAGTACCGAAAGAATTCCCTCGACGCGGACTTACTTATCCAACTCTTCCAGTTCGTCCGGCTCGATTTCACCGGCTCGATTCTTGGCTGTCAGTTCGGTCATCCTTAGGCGATCCTCCTCATCGAATTGCAATTTGAGGATCTGTTTCGCAACGGGCGGAGTGAGTTTCGGCTGATCCCACAGCCGAAGAAAGAGGTCGAATTCCGAAGGTTGAGCACTCGCCACCATCGCATTACTCCGTGGTGCTTTCTGTTTGGGATGATACCAGAGTTTCACCGCAAGACTTCGCTTTTCCCACCGTCGGCACCACGAAGAGAATCGTCCCCACGCCGCAAGCCGCACACCCCGCGATCACGAACTTCACCCAATCGACCATGCCCCCGAAGGTCAGGCTCAGGCTGACGGCGACGATGACCATCGCCGCGGCGAGGAACTTGGTTCTTCGGCGGACGCCGCGGTGCTCTTCCCAGTCGCGGATGAGGTGGCCGAAGACCGGCGACCGCCGCAGCCAGCGGTGCAGGCGTGGCGAGGAGCGGGCGAAGCAGTAGCTGGCGAGCAAGACCCAGGGTGTCGTGGGTAAACCCGGCAGCGCGGCCCCGAGCGCGGCGAGGCCGAGGAAGGCGAACCCCGCCGCGAGGAAGAATACGCGACGTGCGCCGGTTTCCATTCGCGGCGGCGGAAGGGCGGGTTCGGGAAGCATTACGATTTCGGCTTGTAGTCCCGCCACAGCCAGCGGAGTTGGTCGGGCAGGATCGAGGCGCCGTGCTTGCCCGTGTGGCCGCCGTCGCCGAACTCGGCTTTGGAATCGTAACCCTTCTCCTTGAAAGCTGCGGCCATCGCTTGGTTCTGCAGGTACCAATCGCGCTCGGGCGTATTCGGCCGGCGGTTATCGTTCGAGCCGTCTTGCAGGAAAATGCGGATCGGCTTCTTTTCCGTTTCCAAAATCTTCTTCGGGTAGACGTGCCCGCCGCGGATGTTCGTGAAGCTGCCGATGTGGCTGATGACTTTGCGGAACTCGTCCGGCTTCTCCCAGGCCACGGTGAAGGCGCAAATCCCGCCGGAGCTCGCCCCGCAGATGGCACGACCCTCGGGGTCTTTCGTCAGGTTGTAACTCTTTGCGACCTCGGGCAAAAGCTCTTCGGTCAAGAAGCGGGCGTACTTGTCGCCGAGCGAATCGTATTCGAAGCTCCGCGTGCCCTTGCCCCAGTTCCTCGCATCCGCGTTCGGCTCGCCTTCCTTGTTGCCGGGGTTGATGAAGATGCCAATGGTCACCGGCATTTCTTTCTTGTGGATCAAATTGTCGAACGCGGTCGGAGCCTTGTACGCTTCGTCCGGTAAAGCGTAGGCGTGGCCGTCTTGAAACACCATCACGCAGGCCGGTTTCGCCGCGTCGTATTGAGCCGGAACGTAGACCCAATATTGCCGATTCGTGCCCTCGAAAATCTTGCTCTTCCACTCGGTCGGCCCGACGAGCTTGCCTTTCGGAACGTCCTTCTGCGGGAGCGAGTCGGGGGTCAGCTTGTAATCGTCCGCGCCGGGGGCGGGCAGTGCGATTGCGAGCACGATTAGGAGGAGAGCGAGGCGCGAGGCGTTCATGGACGGGATCTCGGGAGAGTTCGTGGGCTCGATGTCATCCGTTTCGGTGCAAGCGACGCGTGCCTTCTCTGAGAAGGAGGCTGCACCACCAGTTCCAAATGGAGTCAGCCTGCGTCCGAGTCACCATACCCTTCGGGCCGTCGAGGTCCAGAGCCTCATCGCCGGCTGCATGACGGTGCCGCTCGCGCCGTGGCTCCCGGCCCACCGGTGTCCGCGGGTGGCCACTGTGTGGGATTCGTATGCGGATCTGCAACTTGTTCCGCGGGCCGGATCGACAAGCCGATCCTCGAGAAGCACCAGCAGCCGCCGGTGGACTACCGTTTGCCCTCGAAGCGGGGAGGGATCGCGGCCGCGTAAAAACTGCACGAAACTGGTCCGCGGTTTGTAGGGATTCTCTCAAGTGGAAGGACTTACAACCGCTACAGTTTACCCTGCAAAAACGACTTGGTCCGCGAGCCGCGATTCCGTGCGATTTCCCCGGCGATTATGGATGTTTCAAAGCGTTCTGCGATTTCCTCTCGCTCTGGCATGGAGGGTGCATTGAGTCACTTCGTAACCGACACAAACCCCTCACTAGGAAATACGGCTATGACCCAAGTTATCGACGCCCCCCGGACCGCCCGCTTCGCCGCCATCGCCCCGATGACCCGTTCGACCGAAGCCACCCGCATCCTCCGCGACGCCGCGTTCGTCATGGCCATGACGCAAAAGGTCAAAGCCGAAATCACCCGCCCGACGCACCGCCTCGCTTCGCGAATCGCCGAATTCGTGGGGTAATGAATCACTCGCCGTTCCGGATCACTGCCATCGAAAGGAAACCCACCCGATTCCCCCGGGTGGGTTTTGGTTTTTGGGGTTTGAAGTTCGCATATCTCTCGGTGGAGTTATAATTGGGAATCGAGAACGAACCGAGGTTTTCATGCCAACGGTCGCGGATCGAATCACAGTCCATCCGATGCAGTGCGGGGGCAGGCCGTGCGTGCGCGGAATGCGCATCCGAGTCAGCGATGTCCTCGACCTGTTGGCAGCCGGACTCTCGACGGAGCAAGTCGTAGCAGAACTCCCAGACTTGCAACCGGAGGACGTATCGGCCTGTTTGCGGTTCGCAAGTCGGCGGGCATCGCAACCGGAGCCCGTCTCGTGACGATCTGGCTGGACGCGCACGTTTCGCCGTCAATCGCTCCGTGGTTAGCAACGACTTTTCCCGTGACTGCTATCGCCGTCCGCGACTTGGGATTGCGAGATGCCCTGGACCCTCCGATTTTTGCCGAAGCCAAAGCCAACCGTGCGGTCGTTATGACGAAAGACTCCGACTTTGCCGAGATGGTGACCCGGCTTGGCCCTCCTCCGCAAGTGCTCTGGCTGCGATGTGGGAGTACTTCCAATGCGGTCCTCAAGGATCTACTCTTGCGGGAACTGCCGGATGCTTTGGTTCGCCTCGCAGCCGGGGAGGTTTTGATCGAACTCGGGGCGATGGAAGACGCGTAGCTTCGAGGATGGTGAATCGACGAAAGCCCCGGGACGGCCGTCCCAGGGCTTTCGCTTTTCTCACCCTTTCCCGATAATGCGCATCACCATCGGGATACTTTTATGCGCGTTCTCGTGGTCGAAGACGAACCCGATCTGCTCCGCGTGTTGGCGCAGGCTCTGCGCGAGGACGGGTACGCCGTGGACACGGCCGATAACGGGAACGACGCGCTTTACAAGGCGACCGCCTGGGACTACGACCTGGTGCTCCTCGATTTAATGCTGCCGGGAATGAACGGCTGGGAAGTGCTCGCGAAGTTCCGCAAGGAGAAGCCCACGCCCGTGCTCATCCTCACGGCCCGCGACGGCATCGACGACCGCGTGCGGGGGCTGGACATCGGGGCGGACGACTACGTGGTCAAGCCGTTCAACCTCGCGGAAGTGCTCGCCCGCGTGCGGGCGCTCATCCGCCGCTCGGCGGGGCGGCCGGATTCGCGCATTGCAATTGGAGCGGTCGTCATCGATACGGCCAAGCGTGCGGTGACCCGCGACGGGGCCAAGGTCGAACTCACCGCCCGCGAGTACGCCATCCTCGAACTCCTCGCGATGCACCGAGGCAAGCTCGTCACCAAGACGCAGATTTACGACCACATCTTCGACGAAAACGACGACTCGCTTTCGAACCTCGTCGAAGTCCACATCTCGAACGTGCGGAAGAAACTCGGCAAGGACTTCATCGCGACGCGCCGCGGCATGGGGTACGTGATCGATGGTTAAATCGATCCGGCTCCGCTTGCTGATTTGGTACGCGGCGGTGCTCTCGGCCGTCGTCGTCGGGTTCACGCTTCTGCTTTACTTCGAAGTGCAGGCGGCCCGGCTGCGAGAGATCGACGGCCAACTCGAAACCGGCTCCGCGGGCCTCGAAGCCTCGCTGCGGATGTTCTCGCCCCACGAACTCGCAGCGCCCGGCCCGCCCAGACGCCCACCTCCGAAAGGACCGAAAGGCCCGGAGCCCATGAGCCCCGAACGGCTGATCGCGGGGTTGAACCTGGCGAATGATCCGGGCGGCGAGGCATACTTTGCCGTCTGGCGCGAGGACGGCTCGCTCCTGAAGTCGTCGGCGAACCTCCCGGCGAAGACGGCCAAACCGCCGATCCCGGATAAGCCGACCTGGAACTTCCGCGGTACGAATCGCGAACGGAAAGTGCGCGGGCCGGGCAACGCGGTCGTCCTCGTCGGCCGACCTGCGGAGAAAGCCGCCGAAGACCTCTTCCGGTTCGCCTGGCAACTCGCCCTGACCGGAACGCTCGTCCTCGCCGTCGGACTCCTCGGCGGGTGGCTCATCTCGCGCCGCATCTTTCGACCCGTGGAGGCGATCGCCGCGACGGCCGCACGCATTTCGGTGGCGAACCTTTCCGAACGCATCGACACCGAACCGCTCGATGCGGAACTCGTCGAACTCGCCCGCGTTTTGAACAACACGTTCGACCGACTCGAAGCGTCGTTCGACCGGCAAGCGCAGTTCACCGCGGACGCATCCCACGAACTCCGTACACCGCTCACGGTAATCCGCTCGCAGGCGGAACTCGCATTGCTACGCCCACGGGAACCCGAAGAGTATAAGGCCTCATTGGAATCCTGCTTGAAGGCCGCCGAGCGGATGTCCGCCCTCGTCGAACGGCTGCTCGCCCTCGCCCGCGCCGATGCGGGGATGCCGGGCCTCATGCGCAAACCCGTCGAACTCGACCGCGTGGTCGAAGACGCGGTCGGCCACCTGCTCTCCGCGGCGAAGGCGAAGAAGGTGGCCCTCGTCCGAGACCTCGCCGCTGTCGCCGCGATCGGCGACGCTCCCGCACTCGGCCAAGTCGCAGCGAACCTGATTGCCAATGCGATCAAGTACAACCGCACCGGCGGCCGGGTTTGGGTCAAGCTCATCGCCGAGGGCGATCGGGCGATCCTCACCGTGGAAGATACGGGGTTGGGCATCGCCGAAGTGGACCGACCGAACGTCTTCGAACGCTTCTACCGAGCCGACAAAGCCCGCACCCGCGGGTCCGGCGGAAGCGGCTTGGGATTGGCAATTTGCAAAGCGATCATCGAAGCCCACGGCGGCAGCATCACGTTCGATTCCGTCCCCGGGCAGGGAACGACGTTCCGCGTGTTGCTCCCCCGCGCCGTCGAGCGAGTGCCGACGGCTTCGATGCTGGAAGAACCTACTGACGATGCAAGCGATTGATCTCGTCGGAATAGGAAAAACCCACGATCGAACGCGGAAGCACCTTTCTCGTTTTCTATTTCCTGGTGCTTAACCGCCGCAAAATCGCGTTCCCGATTTGCTGGCGCGGGATTTGCATTGACCAATATCGCCAACGGGACACGAACGAAGGTGCGTTTCGCCTTCACCCGTCGCATCCCTCGACGGAGACGGTTCATGATCGGCTCAACCAAACAAGCCGCGTCCGCCAAAATGTCGCTCATTTACCTGACGCTCGGCGCCCTCACGGTCGTCTGGACCGGCATCTACTACGTCTACCTCAACCGCACCGCCACGAGCGACGACAGCAGCATGTACTTGATCTGCTATGGTTTCTTCTTCACGGGCCTCGTGCTCCTCGGCATCGGCCTGATGGTCGGAATGATCGGCCGCGCCGCGATGGCCGCTGAAACCGCTCCCACACCCGTTTCGATCACGCCGATGGGCACGGTACCAGCAGCTGCTCCGGCCGCGCAGCAAGTGTCCCAAGCCCCGGCCGGCACCGTTCCGGTGCAAGTCGCGCCGGCACCCACCGCCGTGCGACAGCCTCCCGGCGTGGCCACAGTCGCGAGCTAAAGAATCACTTTGCCAGACGGGCGCTGAAGGATTGGCCAGGTCCTGCGAGGCGGCGAGATTATTCTCGTCGCCTTTGCCCATCGGCGCTCACATTAAGATCCCACGAACGACTTGCCCGCCGTGGCTAATGGGCACGGGCCGACCGGTCTGGTCGGGCACGGTACTTTCTGGATCGACGCCTGCGAGGTGGTAGAGCGTACAGGCGAGGTCCGCTGCGCTCACCGGTTGGTCCTTCGGATATGCGGCCGTGCGGTCCGACGTGCCGTGGACGTGGCCCGCTTTCACGCCTCCTCCCGCCAACAGGGCGAACCCGCACTGCGGCCAGTGGTCCCGCCCGGCTCGCGCATTCACCCGCGGCGTGCGCCCCATGTCTCCGTTCACGACGACCAAAGTGGAATCGAGCAGCCCGCGGTCGCCGAGGTCGCGGATCAACTCCGGCACCGCTCGGTCCAAAAACGGCAACAAGATGTTCTTCAACATGCGGAAGTTGTTATCGTGCGTATCCCAGTGCCCATTGCCCTGCGCGGCCTCGGTGTGGATCGTCACGAACGTCACTCCCGATTCGACGAGGCGGCGTGCGAGTAATACCGACTGCCCAAAAAGGTCTCGTCCGTAGCGATCGCGAGTGGCCGGCGTCTCGCGAGTGAGATCGAACGCCGAACGCGCCGCGGGGGCCGTGAGCAGGTCGAACGCCTTCCGACGATTCACGTTCATCCGTCCGCCCGCGGAGACTCGCTCGGCCCGCGAAGCCGCGAGGTCGAGTTGCTCGCCCAACGTTCGGCGGCGGTCGAGGGCGTCGAGCGTCAATCCGCCGTCGAGTTTCGGCAGCGTCGGCTCGCCCATCGGCATGTACGTGTGATCGTAGAACTCGACCTTTTCCTTCGCCCACTTCGGCTCGCAGGTGCTGAACACGGGATCGTAATTCGGCCCGAGATAGCCGCCGTAGGGACCGGCCCGCCGCAAGCCCTGGCTGTAGCCGGGGAACGCGGGGAGCATCACGTACCCCGGCAAATCCACGCCCCGGCCGATGCCGAGGTACTGGCACACCGACGGGATGCTGGGGTGGTTCGTCGGCTTGGCGTAGTAATCGACCTGGTCCTGCCCGCCCGCGTAACCGGTCATCACCGCGTAGGGGTTGTGGCTGTTGTACCCGTGCGTAATCGTGCGGATCAGCGTCGTGCGGTCGAGCATTTTCCCGAGGTTCGGGACGTGCTCGGTCACGCGAATGCCGGGCAACGCCGACGCGATGCTCCCGAACTCGCCGCGGATCTCGACGGGCGCGTCGGGCTTCGGGTCAAAAGTATCGATGTGGCTCGGTCCACCGAACAAATCAATGAGAATAATCGCCTTCGCCCGAGCCGCTTGCGGCTTCGCGCCCGCGCTCGCATTTGCAAATCCCCCGAGCGCCGCAACCGCGCCGACTTTCAAAAGCTCACGTCGAGAAAGCCGGTCGCACGCGGAGGAAGCGTGCCCGAGGATGCGGAGCATGGACGACTCCCGAGTTATCGGCGGGGCTTCATTCGGTGCAAAGTATCGACTGCGTCGAGCGTCAATTCCGCGTCCGGATCGCCTTTGGTGAGGCGTTCCACGATGGTTCGAGCGGCGGGCGTGTTGACCCGTTCGAGGAGTTCGAGCCAGCGGGCTTGCGCGACGGTTACGGGCGGATCCGATTTTGGAATTGTCGCATCCGCGAGGAGTTGTCGCAAGCGGTAGAGCGCTTCGGGATCGGTTTCTTTCGCGGCCGCACGTCGGATTTCCAAACCGGCTGTGGGGGCCAGTTCGCGCAATTTTTGGCTCGCACTTTGGCGGGTGTCGAAGTCGTCGTGGGCGAGTCGGGCAACGGATTTGCCGACCTCGGCTTTCCTAATGACCGAAAGCGTTGGAATGGGTTCCAATTGTGCCATCGCCAAACGCACGACGAGGGCGGGGTCGGTCTGCAAGAGTTGCATCGTTCGATAAGCCACTTCCGAATTGGCGTTCCGTATGTCATTCGGATCGATCGTGCGAACTTTCGAGTCCGGACGAGGCGCACCCGCTTTCGGCCAATGTAGAAAGCGCACTGTTTGATCCGCTCCTAGCGTTACGAGCCTTCCGCTGGCCGCGGCGATCGCTTCGCACGTCCCGCCACGGGCGTGCGTTGCGAGTACTATCCCGGCTTCTCCATCGAGGATTTCTACAAGACCGGCATCCGAGGCCACCGCGATAAACCGGCCGTCGTCGCTCCAGGTCGCGCCCTTGGTCGCTCCCTGAATATCGCGATACCAGCGTCGGCCACGAATGGCGGTTTCGCGAACCTCCACGTCATTCGGTCCAACGATCAAAAGCATTCGTCCAGTCCGATCGAACGCGAGACTGTGTCGCGCTTGCGACGACGAAGACATCGGAAATTCCAGGTCTTGCGTCCGATCGTGGAGATTCCAGAAATGACCGATATCGTGGCGACTGCTCCCGCACGCCAACATCCGGCCGCTCGGATGGAAGCACATCGCGAAGTTGAAGTTGTACCCAATTGCGGTCGAAGGTTCTGGTAAAGCGAATCGTTCGACGCCCGTTCGCAGATCGACTGCGCAGATCGTGCCATTCGAGCCGCCGCAATACGCGGATGCTTCCCGTGGATGAAACGCGATCGCACGAATCCCCTCGGTCTTCGTCGTCACTGCCAATCGCTGTTGCCCACCCATCACGTCCCAAATCCGGAGTTGATTGGAATGCTGACAACCGGCGGCAAGGCTCTTGCCATTATCGGTAAATGCGAGTGCGACGACTCGATCGCCATCGTTGCACCGCACCGAGTTCTCGACCTCGCCGCGGTAGTAAATATCGATCCAGTTGGTATCTCGTGCCACGGCGAAGCGAAGGCCATCCGCCGCGATCGCGAATGCCGAACCTTCCGTCGGCTTCTCCAACCGAACGACCCACTCGGGCGGATCGACGGCGAGCACGGCCACGGCGACGAGGGCGGTGAGGATCATGCCCCGATCATACCCGCGACGGAACTGGAATGGGCGGGTAGAATCGCTCCACCTCTCATTCCGCGATGCGAGCTTCCATGCCCCGTCCGAAAGTCTTCGTCGCCCGGCAGATTCCCGAGGCCGGCTTGGCGATGATCCGCGCCGAGTGCGACGCGGTCATTTGGCCCCACCCGCTTCCGCCGTCGCACGAGCAACTCCGCGAGGCGACCGCCGATTGCGACGGACTCGTGAGCCTGCTCACGGATCGCATCGACGAGGCACTTTTGAAGGCGTGCCCGAAGCTGAAGGTCGTGAGCAACTTCGCCGTCGGGTTCAACAACGTGGACGTGCCCGCGTGTTCAGCCCGAGGAATCGCCGTCGGCAACACGCCCGACGTGCTCACCGAATCGACCGCCGACATCGCGGTGACACTGCTGCTCGCCGCGGCCCGCCGGTTGCCGGAATGCACGCTCGACGCGAAAGAAGGCCGCTGGAAAACCTGGGAACCGCTCGGTTGGCTCGGCCAAGACCTCGTCGGCCGGACCCTTGGCATCGTCGGCATGGGCCGGATCGGGTACGCCACGGCAAAGCGCCTTCACCGCGGCTGGGACATGAAAGTCCTCTACACCGCCCGCAGCCCCAAACTCGACGCGGACCGCGACCTCGCGGCGACTCGCGTGGAGTTGAACGAATTGCTTCGACGAAGCGATTT
>Ga0209490_10005483_pt1 | contig 11553 bp, 11 predicted proteins | sample MAT06_FD_187209 | JGI IMG/M metagenome (GOLD analysis project Ga0209490, IMG submission 187209) | Freshwater microbial communities from Lake Fryxell liftoff mats and glacier meltwater in Antarctica - MAT-06 (SPAdes) (version 2) | ecosystem: Environmental > Aquatic > Freshwater > Ice > Liftoff...
CGGAGAACCGCTCGCCTTGAATGAACTGAAGCAACTACTAGATTTCACCTACCAGCCCCAGCACTATGTTGAGCAAGGGCTAGATGGAACTCCTGACTGTTTTGATCTCAGTTTGGTCGAAACTTTTATGGTGGTGTCTTCCGTCGATGGCTTAGAAGAAGGCTGCTACTATTACGCGCCTAACTCTCAGGAACTTCGCCAAATCCGCTTCAAAAACTTTCGCCAAGAGCTTCATTTTCTCTGCCTAGGGCAGGATCTAGGACGAGATGCTGCGGTTGTATTATTTCATACAGCCGACCTCAAAGCCGCCGTTGCCACCTACGGCGATCGCGTCTATCGCTATTTGCATCTAGATGCTGGACGGTTAGGACAACGCCTCAATCTGGCAGCCATTCATCTGGGTTTAGGCGTGAGCGGCATTGCGGGCTTTTTTGATGACCAGGTCAACGAAGTGTTGGGCATTCCGATTGATGAAGCGGTTTTATATATCACCACCCTCGGTCGCCCTCAAGTCTAAATGTAGAAACTTACAGCTAGATAAGCACGGTGTTTAAAGATCTGGATCAAAAAGCGCCGTCAAAAATTAGTTTCTTTTTCAAACCCGTAACGACTTCTTGACTATTTTTAATAGTTTTTCACTCACTTTGAGCCGTGTGTCTGTTTGTTGTGAACGTTTTCGAGTAAATTATCGTGCCAAATGAAATCTTAACGCTTGACAAAGCTATTTTTAGTCTGTAGGGTTTAATACATCAGTAATATCAACTAAATTGCTTGATGAATGTTCAGCAATCAGTTTAAAGTTAGCCTTTTCTCACCTTGCTATTTCGTTCAATGTGTTTTCCCACTACGTTGATTTGGATTGAACAACATTTATTAGAGCAAAGTTTTTAAGAATTCTCTATTAAACTGTGCGACTTATTATTTGTGGCTTTCGAGCAAAAATTGACTCTTCTCCCAAAAGCACTACGACACAACATATATTGCTGAGCGATTAAAAAAATGTTGCGATTTATAGAATAAAAAATGTTCTGAAGTCAGATTGTTTTTATGTAGCTTCCAGTCTTCTTGCTAAATTTTACTGAGATTTTGGTATGCATTTAAACTTGCAAACACGCTCAGCCCAACCTTCTGCTCAGAATGATTCTGATGTAGTCAATTGTTTATCTAAACTGTTGGCTGCCATCGCCGAGGATATAACTCTAGCCGCCGCATTAAGCCAGTCATTGAACCGGGCAGGCAAAGTATATCGGCTACAACTTGGCGAATCATTGCCCCAAATTGCATCATTGCAGGCAGATCCGGCGGCAGGAGTGGCGGCAGGAGTGGCGGGTAGTTATTTAGTTTGTCGGGGGCAAATTCGCTTATTGGGGCAAGCGACTTCTGGCGATCGCGTGTCTTCTATTCAGCTATTGCAAGTAGGCGATGTTTTTGGCAGTGATCGCGCTTTTGATCCAGCCGCACTGCCTTATCAAGCGATCGCGGCAAGCGAAGCGGAGGTGATCCATCTCTCTGCTGAAACGTTGGCAGCTTGGCATACTCAAATTCCCTCATTGCCAGCCTGGTTGCACAAACAAACAGCGATGCGGCAAACCCTATTGTTTTTCAAAACGGCAACATCGCTCAAAGCTTTGCCCAGCAACCAAATTCAGGAATTATTGCCTTATATCAATGAAACCAAAATTGCCGCAGGCGGCTTGTTGAATCAAGCTACATCAAGCGAACAAGCTCATTTCTGGCTGCGGCAAGGCACGATAAAAAGTGAACACGGGCGAGATGATCCTAATCAGAATGGGCAACATCCGCCGCCGCCAACCGTGGGGCAAAGCTGGGGATATCCCTCTGACATGGCGACCAATTGGATCGCTGCTACCGATCTGGTCTTGTACGAATTAGCGATCGCCCATTGGGATAGCGCGATCGCAATCGCCCCAATGCTTGCTCCTGGGCTTGATGTGAATCCGGCTAGAAGACCACATCGTAAGCATTCATCTGCCGCAAAAAAAGCATCGGCTGAAAAGCAAACCAAAGTAGGCGCGATCGCTGCCGTTCCTGTAGATGCAGCCCAACCGACAGACGCGATCGCCTCAAAATTAGCTCCCGCTGGCAAAAACGTAATTGCCTTTCCGTCTCCAGTGCGGCGATACAGGCACCATCGTCTGTGGCACCGCTATCCTTTTGTAGAACAGCAAAGCTCCTCCGACTGCGGCGCGGCGTGTCTGGCAATGATCAGCCGCTTTTGGGGAAAGCATTTTCCTTTACATTTCCTGCGAGAGCAAGCAAAAGTAGGACGTAGCGGTGCCTCTTTGAAAAGCTTGGCAAAGGCGGCAGAAGAGTTGGGCTATCAGGCGCGCCCGGTTAGAGCTAGCTTTGGGCGAATGAGCGAGCAGCCTAACCCCTGGATTGCCCATTGGGAAGGCGATCACTATGTAGTGGTTTATCGCGTTAAACGCGGACAGGTGCTAATTGCTGATCCGGCGGTAGGGCGGCGATCGCTGTCCATTGCCCAATTTCAGACCCGTTGGACGGGGTACGGGCTGTTGCTGGAGCCAACCGAGCGGCTGCACGAAACCGAAAATCAGAAAGCCTCGCTAGGGCGCTATTTGGGAACTCTGTTACCCTATCGCTCTTGGATTTTTCAAGTGTTTTTGGCTTCCCTGCTAATCCAACTGTTTGGGTTGGTTACGCCGCTGTTCACTCAAATTATTTTGGATCAGGTCGTGGTGCAAAAAAGCCTCACCGCGCTGAATGTGTTTGCGATCGGGTTATTGCTGTTTACGATCTGGGGCGTGGGCATCACCGCAATCCGCCAATACTTGCTGAGCTACTTATCCAATCGGCTCGATCTGACCCTGATTAGCGGTTTTATTAACCATACGCTGACTCTGCCGCTGAAGTTTTTTGAATCGCGCCGCGTGGGCGACATCATCACTCGTGTCCAAGAAAACCAGAAGATTCAACGGTTTTTGCTGGGGCAGGTCGTGGTTGCGGTACTAGATTTTTTGACGGGTTTTGTGTTTTTGGGGCTGATGCTTTACTACAACGTGCAGTTGACGCTGTTGGTGTTAGCCCTGATTCCGCCGATTGTGTTGCTAACGCTAGCAGCTACGCCGCTGCTGCAAAAAGTATCTCGTGAAATTTTTAAGCACGCGGCAGATCAAAACTCTTATTTAGTGGAAATGATGACTGGCATTGCTACGGTAAAAACTGCCACGGTAGAGCAGGAAATGCGCTGGCAGTGGGAAGAACATTTAACCAGTCAACTCAATGCCCAGTTTCGCGGGCAACGGCTAGCCATTAATTTGCAAACAGTCAGTGGCTTGATCAATGCGATCGGGACTACTGTGCTGCTTTGGTATGGAGCCACGTTAGTGATTCAAAATCAACTCACCATTGGGCAGTTGATCGCCTTTAACATGATGATGGGCTATCTAATTCAGCCGGTTGTTGCGTTGGCAGGCCTGTGGGATGAATTGCAAGAAGTATTGATTTCTGTGGAGCGATTAAATGATGTGTTTGAAGCGGCTCCGGAGGAGTTGCCTCACCAAGCAAGGGTGGCTCTGCCTGCTTTAAGGGGAATGGTGCAGTTTGATCAGGTGACGTTCCGCTACGATGCGGATGAAGAGCGCAACACACTAGAAGCGGTCTCGTTTGAAGCGCAGGTGGGTGAGACGATCGCGATTGTGGGGCGCAGCGGTTCTGGCAAAACCACCTTAGTAAAACTGCTGTCTGCACTGTATAAACCCACCAAGGGGCGCATCGTTGTGGATGGGCATGATATCAGCCAAGTGTCTCCTACGTCGTTGCGATCGCAAATTGGAGTCGTTCCGCAAGAATGCTTCTTGTTTTCTGGCACTATTCTCGAAAATATCACCCTCCATCGACCAGAATTCTCGGTAGAGCAGGTGATTGAAGTTGCCAAGCTAGCCGAAGCTCATGCTTTTATCCAGGCGCTACCCCTCAGCTACAACACCAAAGTAGGAGAACGCGGCTCAATGCTGTCCGGGGGGCAACGTCAGCGGATTGCGATCGCTCGTGCATTATTGGGCGATCCTCGCATTCTAATTTTGGATGAGGCGACCAGTTCTCTGGATACCGAATCGGAACGGCGCTTTCAACAAAACCTGGCTCAAATTCGCCGCGATCGCACTACGTTTATCATTGCTCATCGCCTTTCTACGGTGCGAAACGCTGACAAAATTCTCGTTCTCGATCGCGGTGTTTTAGTCGAGCAAGGCACCCACGAAGCTCTAATCGCAGTGAAAGGATTGTATTTTTATCTAGCGCAGCAACAGCTTGATTTGTAGTAAGAAAGCAGTAGAGAATTCAACTCAATCAAACTTAACTATTAATTAAAAAGGAGAACCCAACCCCGATATAACTCACTTTTTCAATCAATTTAAGTGAAACAAAACCGAGCAATGAACAAAATGAAAATTAATCACCCGTATGAGTTATTTCTAAAAACTATTTCTGATGCGATCGAGATTTTGGGCTTGATTAATGCAGGCGTGAGTTGGCAAATGAGCTGCTTCTTCGGGTTCATTGGAGCCGCCTGCTGGACGATTTGCCAATAGAAATAATTCTTACTTGCGTTTGCGTTGCATCGTTGAAGCGCCAAGATCTAAGAAATGAAAAAACGAAAAAAATCTGCCAATTTGGCAGATTCCTCCTAATTGCTTGGCTAGCATAAACACTGAGATTATCATTTGGCTCATCGTCGGTTCTTTACCTAAACTTCATCTAACGGCTCACTTACTTTTAGACAAAATCTGATGTCAGATGAATCTTAATCTCCTAAAAATCAGACAGTAAGCGCATCCTAAGAATCTACCTCCAAAGACCTTCCTATTGATGACGTTAAGATGACTTGACTTCAGTCTGAATAAAAAAGAAGATTGTCCCTGTAGAACCACTGAACAGACTTATCTAAAGCTTCGCTTAAAAAACCGCAAATATTTGAGGTTTATCTCCGATGCATCGCCCCCATGCTCAAGATTCACAACCGACTTTTCAGGTGCCCCCACCTGATGACTTAGAACAAACTCAAGCGGACATTACAGCATTTGAGCATTTAGACGATAAAGCTTCTAACTATCTCTATGGCGGTACCGCCGACCGTATTCCAGCTTTTTCTAATAACACCTCCCAAGGACAATCTCGATCGCCATCTAGCTACTGGAGCCAACCTCTACAAACCCTGTTGGATCACCCTCCATCAACCCTTCCTCAAAGGCTGCTGCTGGGCGGATTAATTTTTAGCACTGCTTTTATCGCTTGGGCATGGTTTGGGCAAATATCTGATGTTAGCCATGCCAGTGGGCGGTTAGTTCCTGAAGGGGAAGTTTATAAAGTGCAGCCCGTGATGGAGGGCGAAGTTGCAAAAATTCTGGTAAAAGAAGGTCAACGAGTTAGCGCCAATCAGGTGATTGCCGAACTAGATACAAGGCTGGTTGCTGCAACGGTTGAGCGCTTAGAGAAAAGCTTGGTGGATAGCCAGCTAGAACTAACGCAGACTCAAGGATTGGTTGCCAAAACCCAATTAGAAAAGCAAACCCGCAAGGCGATCGCGGGTGCCCAAGTTGATCTTCAACAGTCGGCAATTCATCAGGCAGCAGACATCACAACCACCAATCGGCGGTTGTTAGAGCAGCTTCAAACCGATATTACTGCTTATCAAACGCGGCTAGAACGAATTCAACCTTTGGTCAAGCAAGGAGCGATTTCTGCTGAACATTTATTTGAAATTGAGCAAGCGTTGCGCGATCGCCAGCGTTCCATGACTCAAGCCCAAGGCGACCTGCAAAAAAGCCAGGGTGATACGAAGCAACTGCAAGCAAAACTCGCCCAAACCCAAGCGGAAGGAGCGCAGAGTCAGCTAGAAACCCAGCAACAGTTAGGACAGTTAGACATAAAAATCGCTGAACTACAGGAAAAGATTAACGCCGCCAGCGGATTGCTCAAAGAAGCTAATACCCGTCTAAAGCAGAGCTTTCTCCATGCGCCAGTGGCGGGTGTGGTCTCCTCGCTGAATATGCGAAACACAGGAGAGGTGGCAAAATCCGGTCAAACGGTGGCTGAGATTGCACCTGCAAAAGCGCCTTTAGTTTTGGCGGCGATCGTGCCGAGTCGAAGTGCGGGTCTGCTTAAATTGGGAATGCCGGTCAACCTCAAGCTCGATGCTTTCCCTTATCAAGATTACGGCACAATATCGGGCAAAGTTAGCACAATTTCATCTGATTCTAAATCCGATGAGCAAGCCGGAGCCGTATACCGAGTTGAAGTTTCCCTCGATCGCAACTACGTGATTCACAATCAGCAAAAAGTTTTCTTCAAAGCAGGGCAAACTGCCAATGCCGAAATTGTGACGCGCCAGCGCCGCATTGCCGACATTTTGTTAGACCCGATTCGGAAGTTGCAGCAAGACCGTCTCAGCTTGTAACCGAAGATCGCGCTTGTAAGCGATCGCCCGTGTGTTCCACCCTGATTGAATCAAAGTTCCGAGAACCCAAACCTTAACTGAGAGTTTCACATCATGAATGCAGGCTTTAATACCAAAACCGATAAAGCGATGACTACTGAGCAATTTACGCAAGTCGTCGATGCGATTTTAAATGGCAAATACTCTTGGGCGTGCGTCTTGATTTTGCGCTTTGCTGGCTACAATCCGCTTCATTACATTCCCTATCGCACGTTTAACCGTTTAACCAAGGAGAATGACCTCAGCGATCGCGCCAAGTCCAATTCCAAAAAAGACGCACTGCTAGCTCAATATCGCCCCGTTCAACCTGCTTCTACGACTGCACTAAGTTCTAGCAAAATACGCGATCTCAACTATTTAGAACCTCTAAGCCAAGGCTCATGCAACCCCAAAGGTGGCAACCGAGTTAGTTGGCTAGAGCATCTCTTAAAACTGAACTAAGCTAAGCTAATATTTGTCCACAGTTTTTGTTTATTAAAAAAAGTCTCATTCAGTTGAGGCTTTTTTAATGTCCAAATTGACTGAAAGCCTTAAAAGAAGGTTGAAAATGTGCTTTTTTAGATTTGTTAAATTTATTTTTAACGACTTTGGTTGCGGTTATAGATTAGACACTAACTATAGGATGAAGATTTTTGAAACAGCAGTTTCAATATCATATATTTTTAGAATTTTATCGATTTGAATTAAGCTTGTTTGTATCTTCACAAAAGCTAAAAAATTACTCTCTTTAAGGTGCGATCGCATCTAAATTAAACTCCTCATAAAACTCATTTAAATCTGCCAAAATGGCAACCAAAACTTTTTCAATCTTTTATTCTATTAATAACAACTCAAACGCAAGAGTTGCTCAAACAAAAAAGCCATCACTAGGAGAAAAATTATGATCATCGCAGATTTGAACTACTTGGAAATCGCTGAAGTTAACGTTGAAGGTGGTTTCAAGTTTAGCACCGCCGGTGCTAACGGGGGTGTTGCATTTTTAGGTTTAGCTGGAACTGGTGGAACAACCTCCTCTCAAAGAACTTTCAGTGGAGTTTTCACAACCCGTGGAAGCTCATCTTCTAGCAGTGGTGCAACCGTTTTTGTTGGTGGTGCAATTGCAACCTCAAGCGCTAGTGGCACCTCTTTCTCCAGCGTTATCTAGATCTAACTTACTTAATTTGTAAGCTAGATTTGCAGGCTATTGATTGGCAGAAATATTGCTGTCAATCAATAGCTTACTGCCTTAATTGATAGTCTTTTAGAGCAACCTGCTCCACATTGATTCATTGCTGATATTAAAGATTCTAAGGAGCCATCTTGTGATTAAAATTGTCGATTTAGATTACTTGAATACGCAAGAAGTGAAAGCTATTCAGGGTGGACTGCGGGCATCAGGTCGGGCATTTTCATTTGTTAAAGCTTCAGGTACCGTGTTTGGCATCGTCTTCTCAAATTCAATTGTTTTTACTGGAGCGGGTGGCTTCAAAATCTAATCCTTCAGACACACCTACATTTTTGGATTAAAAGGTTGCTATGACGAATAAACTTAGGATTGAAGAGTTGAGATTTTGTGATGATCAACTCGCTTTAAACTCACCGATTAAGGGTGGTGCGATTCGCGTTCCCTCAATCGGAATTGGTACAGCAGTTGGGCTACAACCATCAATTACGTTGAAGATTGAGATTGCTCCTCGATCTGCTAACTACGCTTATGGTGTGGCAGCGGGATCTGGAGCAGCAGTCGGATTTTCAATTAATGGAAATGCGGTTGCATCGGTTGTGGTGGGCGGAGTGACGTTTTAAGGGTTGGGTGCAGGCTGCTTGAACCAAAATTTGTTGCTCTAAACTCTTTCAAGAGGTCTTCTCCCATGAGTCAACTTAATGTTTTTGCTGTGGATAGCGGTTTGGTTACGAGTGTTTCGCCTTCGGTTGCCGTGAACTTTAGTCCTGTTGCACTAGGGCAGAGTGGACTCTCAACTCCGCACTTGACAGCACTTTCTGGGAGTGGGAGTTCAGTTTCTAGTAGCAGCAGTTCCAGTTCTTTTGTGAATGATGAGGGCGCAGGAGCTTCGAGCAGTGCAGTTTCCATCTCTCCTAATGGCACTGTAAGCGACAGTGAAACGGTTTTCACTCCTGGTGCAACGTCTAGTAGTGCCAGCGCAACCGCGATCGCGTCATCCACAGAACCGGGAAGCGCGATCGCAACTGTTGATACTTCTGATGGTGGGGATGTGTTTGCGATCTCGCCTGCAACGATTGATCAGCAATTTTTAATTGTTAATGTTACGCCTGATATACCATCTGGGCTAACAGATATTCAGTCAATTGAGCAATCATTTCTGATTGTTAATGTTTTCTCGGATATAGCGTTTGAATGGACAAATATAGAGTTCAGCGATCCGCTTGAAGCCAGTTTTGCTGTCTTGTACTCACCGCCTGATGCGCTTGTGCTTCAAAGTTCTAATGCAGTTCTGTTTGAAGATTTCAACATTGAAATTAACTTGCTTCAACAAGAGTCTAGTCAACCTGCATTTTCGACTTACGAAGTGGTTGGGTTTTCAGAGCCGATAGGGTTTGATCCTATATCGCTTGAGTTTAGTCTTGAGTTAAAATTATCGTTTGTTCCTGTCACTGCTGTTGATTGATAAAATTCTCGGTTAAAAGCCTGCTGTTATGGCTGAACTCATTGAGTCTGAAACTCAAAATTCAGAGGTGGACTTTCTTGGGATACCCATAGAAGCTCACGAAATCATCAATGCCTTAAGGTACGGAATTGGGCTGAAACAAGTCTGTCAGCAGGTTGTAGAGAGAAAAGTGATTGAGCAAGCGGCTCAAGAGCGGGAAATAATTGTTTCACCGGAGCAGGTTCAGGCAGAAGCTGATCGAGTGCGGCATGAAATGCACCTTGAGCGGACCTCAGATACGCTGGATTGGCTTTCCGGTCATCTGCTGACTCCAGATGATTGGGAAACGAGCATTCGCGATCGCTTATTAAAACAGGCACTACAAGAGTCGCTTTTTTTGGGCGAGGTTGATCGCTATTTTGCTCAAAACCGATTGGATTTTGAGCAGGCTATCTTATACCAAATTACGGTTCCCTATCCTCAGTTAGCTCAAGAGATTTATTATCAAATTGAGGAAGCGGAAATTAGCTTTTATGAAGCGGCTCATTGGTATGATTTGAACCCTAAACAGCGCTATCAATGTGGATACTTGGGGATACTTCATCGATGGGAACTTCACCCAGATTTAGCGGTTCAAGTATTCTCAGCGAATCCGGGTGAAATTATTAGTCCGATCCAAATTGAAAATCAATATTGTGTGTTGAAGGTTGAGGAATTTATTCAAGCCCAACTTACGCCTGAAAATCACCAAACTATTTTGACAAAACTGTTTGAGGAATGGTTGCAAGGCGAGGTTAACTACCTGCTTCACCAATAACTTCATTAATGAGGCAAGACTATGCAGCGAATTTGGGTTCAACGGGCAGTTTCAGAGGATGGCAGAGCGATCGCCACAGCGATCAATAGCATTAGCATTCCAGATGACACTAAAGCGAGAGTGCGGCGTTCTGCGATCGTGCGTGCTGGCAGCGATCGTAACGGCAGCTACTCTAGCAGCCATTCCAGCATTCAGGTTGAGTGGTCGCCACGAACCCCTGATTCCTAAATTTAGGTTACGGGGTACAGATTTATATTGTTCCCTGTTCCTCCTTCCCTGCCCTCTAACTCCTACTATCAAGTTGCCGACTGTCTGCGCTTGAGTGCCCAACCGATCGCCCCTGAGATCAGCGCAGCAAGAGCAGTGGTGGGTTCAGGAACAGCTTCAGCACTGGCTACGTTAGACTTAGCTTCTACCAAAGTAATGTAGGTTTCACCGTCAAACAGACGACGATATGAACCATTGATGGAGGCTTTGGCTGATTCTTGCAGTCCCCCGAAGTTGCTTGAAAGGATGTTGTTCGCCAAGGTGATATTCGCCGTTTGATCAAGTTCTAATACGTCGTCGTTACCAGCCGTGTTGACGAATGCTTTAACGGTCAAAAAGTCTAGCAGGCTTAGATTAGCGGGATCAGAGCCGCCATATACCAAAAATGCGATCGCCCCGATTGCACTAGCAGATTCAAAGGTGGCATCATCAATTTCAGCGAATAGGCTCAAGTTCAGGGCAAAATCGAACGAAAACGCTTTATCTTTTGCATCTTGAGGGATAAAAAAGCTGCCTAGCACTTTAGCCTGACTGGATGCAACTCCGCGATATTCCGCTCCATTGCCTTCCACTTTGCTGAAGGAAAAATTAGCGGCTTCGGGAGGTGTTGCAAAAAATATTGCTTCAGCATCGCTATTCGCGGATACCTCCCCGTCTGTAGCGATCGTGTTGGTATCTGTATTCGTAGAGACTTCCTGTAATTCAGGAATCAAGCTGAACTGAGTAAATGCTGCGCTTGCGTCGGAGAACGCCAACGTCGCTGCATTTGCCGCTGGAGCAACCATCGCAGAACTTGCCACAATGGGAGCGATCGCCAGCCATTTTCCTGCCAACCTTAAATTTTTCATGGTGCGTTTCCTAAATGGGTGGTAATGGTAGTCAAAAGAATCTGTTGTCCATCGCTCAAGGCTGTGGACACGATTTGACCTATTTGATAATCAATAAAAATTACAGTCGAGTGGAAAAATATACTGACTATTGCCACACTGGCTAGTCAGATACCTAATGGTTCACGGATAAGCAGCGGAGTTGGTCAACGCACCCAATCCAGCTTAAAGAGGGCTTTTAAGTTGTCTCAATCTTAAGCTGAGTTCTATAAAGATTCAGGGTGGAAGACGGGGCTGATCTACAAAGAAAGTATAAATATTACGTCAATTCACGTAAGTATACTTAAGGAATCAACACTTAGGCACTTCAGTTACGTGAGCCATTGCTGTTTTGTGAAATTGTAGACCCGTTGCCATACTTGATCTAATAGGTTGGGGTCATCGGCGTTGAACCATTCGATTTCAGGGTAAGCGCGAAACCAAGTACGCTGGCGTTTGGCGAATTGGCGTGTGTGGAGAATAGTGGCTGCGATCGCCTCCGCTTGAGAAATTTCACCA
>Ga0209490_10005485_pt1 | contig 11548 bp, 9 predicted proteins | sample MAT06_FD_187209 | JGI IMG/M metagenome (GOLD analysis project Ga0209490, IMG submission 187209) | Freshwater microbial communities from Lake Fryxell liftoff mats and glacier meltwater in Antarctica - MAT-06 (SPAdes) (version 2) | ecosystem: Environmental > Aquatic > Freshwater > Ice > Liftoff...
ACCGCAGCGAATCCAGCCATGGGCATTCGCTTTATCCAACAGCCCCACAATATGGGTAAAGGCGCCGCCATCCATCGTGGTATCAAGGAGGCTACCGGCAATTATCTGATCATTCAGGATGCCGACCTGGAGTACGACCCACGAGAATACAACGACCTCTTGCGCCCGGTGGTTGAAGGTTTTGCCGATGTGGTATTCGGATCACGCTTCATGGGTCATCATCCGCATCGCATCCTCTTCTTCTGGCACAGTATCGGCAACAAATTCCTCACCAACCTGTCCAACGTGTTCAACAACTTGAACTTGACGGATATGGAAACGTGCTACAAACTGATCCGTAGCGATATTGCCAAAGGGCTGGACCTGCGCGAGAGGCGTTTCGGTTTTGAGCCGGAGGTGACCGCCAAGTTGGCCCGCGTGAAAGGTGCGCGGATCTACGAAGTGGGCATCAGCTACTATGGGCGCACCTACGCGGAAGGCAAGAAGATCGGCTGGAAGGATGGATTCCGGGCGATCTGGTGCATTCTTAAGTATGGCATCGGCTAAGGCCTCTCCCTTAAAGCCTGTTCAGGAACTATTCGAACGCGGACCTCGGCCTCCCCGGGAAGCCGCGACGAAGACGCTTTTCCGCTCATGCTACGCCGGAAAATAGTCCCTTAAGGAACCGGCCAGGAGACTTGGGTAGTCTGCTAGGCGACGATCATCTGGCTGTGCCTGTCCGAAATAATAGATTCGTACTAGGCGTTCCCACTGATGAGCCCGGAGGAGGAATAGCATGATGCCCATGGAGAATTTGAGGTAGCCCATCCAGAACGGTAGGTGCATCGGCAAGGCTAGGAATTAAGTCCATAGTGGACCATTGGCATGGGCTTTCGAAATAACCCCGAATGCTAGGGGAAGCCCGACTAGGCAAAGCAAACGAACCACCTTGAGCGCTTAGGGTGCTTTCATCACCAGCTGTAGGATAGCGAATAGGATGCGCCCTGTCCAGTTCGGAACACGTACCGCGTCCACCTCCCACGGTCGGTCATCTTCCGGTATACGGAACAGTTCAGGCAACTAGGGCGCATTATAGGCATGCGCCGGACCATCCACCGTGAACAAGAATTTGGACCATACGAAGGGGTGGATCATGAGCAATACTCCCGCAAAGAAGAGGCAGCGATCCAGCCAGCACGCCCAGGTGGTCTGCTTGCTCATGGTCCGGGAACGAAGAAGCTCTCTTGTACTTTATCCACATACTTGCGCCAGCTCCAATCCGGACCATCCCATGGTGCTTGATAGATATAGCTCATGCGGACATTAATGAATATCAAGCCAACGACAACGGTCACGCACAGGTAACGCCACCATATCCTGGCGGCCGACATCCAGAGTAGAAGTTGTATCGTGGGTGGGACAAAAAGTGCGGAATACTCCACGAATCCACGGAACCCATATGCCGCCCCAAGCCACCAAGCCCACCAAGACCCATAGAAGTACCAAGCGATCGCCCAAATGACCAGGCTGGTCCTTGCGCCGCTCTCCTTTCTCCAAGCCTGCCAGAGCAATACGGTCATTACCATGATCATCAAGGGCGAATACACGAACCAGCCATTCTGGTGACTGAAGAGCACATCGAAAAGATGGGGCGCGCTGAAGTCGAAGCTTTCTTCCTTCACTCCGTAAGTGAAAAGCACCCATTTTCCGGTTATGCTATGCCAATAGAGAGATTGCGGAAAGATCAATAGCACCGATACCAAGGATCCCAGAATGGTTGCTCTTGTCCAACGGCGTAAGGTGAGTAGACGGTCTCGGATGGAATGCAGATCCGAGGCGCGGTAAATGAACGGGATAAGAAGTAGGATGCCATTGAGCGGTCTGACAAGCACAACCATTGTACAGAGCGGGAACAACAAGAACGTGTTCCATGCCGAGGGTTGTCTTACCCATAGGTCCACGAGGTAGAGCAATGCGCTGATCAGAAAGAAGGAGTAGCCATGGGACATGGTGGGTTCATATGCGGTGTAATAATGAAGTGGTGTGCTCAGCACCAGCACGAGAACGGCTGCACCAACGACCCTCGGATATATGGACCGTCCCAACCAGCGAACCAAGAGATAACCCGAACAGCCTTGATAGAATGCGGCCCCTACCAACTGTGCTGTTGCATATGGCGCAGAATACCCATCTGTAACATACCCGCCCAGAACAGCGAGAACATGGCCGATCATGAAAAAGGGTAATTGTAGAATGGCAACGCCGATGGTGAATAGGCTCAAGAGCCTTGAGGGGGTGATCTCATGTGTCCAAGGCAGACAGTAGATATCGCGTTCCAGGAAGAAACCAGGCAGGAATTGATAGTATCCTAGTGTGTCGGTGCGGTGTGTCAGCAAAAGATAAAGCGTATCGCTCCAGTGTATCCACGCGGCCACGAACGAGATAGCGAACAAGAGCAGGGCAGTTCCTTGGGCAGCGCCAAGGCGGTTCTGATGAGGGCCGATTGGTCTGATCTGCATACCGCTCCTTTGCAGCACCCGCTGGGCTTGGGTAACCAAGCTGCCGAAGATAGCTTGAACAGCATGACCTTTTACCCCCATGCAACACCCGGTCCCCGGTCCGTGGTAAGAGCCGTGTTGAGCTACTTCAGCGCCTAGGAAGCGCATTTGCCCGCATTCATTGTCCGGGTCTCTAGGGAATGAAGCATCTGCTTTGGATCACGGGAGATCAACGCAGGTCCTGCGGAGAAAGGTTGAATTGATCAACTAGTGCGGTACGCCATCAGGACGACGGAGCATGTCGTCTGATGCCGCCGACTACTCCTCGTCATCGGAGGCGAATTGCGCTGGACCATCAAGCGCTGTGCGGATCAGCGTATCAGATGGCAAGTGAAAAATTGCCAACACCGCTACTTGGACCCTTCCAGATAGAGCATGTAGTCCACATTATCCTTCAGCGCGCTATCCAAAGGCTGGTCTCTTAGAAATGCTTGCCTACGGATCTTGTTGAACCAAGCCTCGTCTTTGCGGATCAGGTCTTCGAAGTAAAGCGCATCGTTCTTTTCGGGGAAGATGGGTGCCAACCCTTCGGGCCGACCATGCGCTTCTGGCCCAGGGTCCCTTGCTGCGGTGTACCGATATAGATCGTTACCGTGGAATGCATGTGAGAACTCTACGGTGACCGGGGTAGTTACTCCCTCGAAATACCACAGCACACTATCGGTGAGGATCTGATCCTTCAATTTTCCAGAACGTGAGATGATCAGGTGACCACGAGGGTATTCGCTGAAGAACTCCGCAAGCTCGATGGGGTCATACTCCTCGTGCTTGGCGCCGCCTACGACCTTGGTGTTCGCCATGGCGTGCAGCGAGAGGTAATAGCTACGGTCCCATCCGAGGAAGTCCACCAGCAGGCCATTGCCAGCCTGTTGATCCGCGTTGATCACGGTGAGCAGATCCTCCGTATCCGCATCGGGCAGCCTCGGAACGATCTCCATTTCGCGATAGTACGCCAGCGTGAGATCCTCGAACGCACGGCCGGGAACGCTGTCATTCGAAGTAAGCTCCAAGTACTCGATCCGGTTCCACCGGAAGGTGAGCGGGATCACCGAGGCGGCGCCGAGCACTAAAAGGCCCCATCGAGGAGAGATCCACCGCGTGCCGAGCAGCGCGACCGGAGTGAATGGTAACGCAAGGATGAGCCACGTGACAACGAAACGATGATGCAGCATGAGCGATCCATCCCACGCTTTTTTCTGGAAGACACAAGCCATCACCACGAACGGGATCAACCAGACCAATACGTTTCGTGTCAACCGCTTTCTCATCACAGCCCATACCAAGCCAACCCCGAGCATGACCGCCACAAGTGGTGAAGTATTCAGGATGAACGACCAAGGGAAGAACACCGCGCGCTTGAATCGCTCCACAGGGGTGATGGCATCGTTGATGCCCTCCTTCCCCATATTCCAGACATCGTTCTGGTTAACGCTGTACAAAGCATCGCCGAATTCCAGTTGGTTGCCGACCATCCAGGTGGCTGGGAAAAGCATGGCGAAAGCCCAGAACATAAGCACCTCGCGCCAGGGACGGAGTATCAGCGCGACGAACGTGAACGCTGCAATGATCACCCAGGCCTCATACCGCGTGGCTGCCGCACATGTTAGGAACACCCCCCCGATCACGGCATTGCGGGTACCATTTCCCGATCCGCCATCACGCGTGAGGAAGTAGAACGATGAGGCGAGGAACAGACCGTAGGAGACTTCTGAAAGTGGTTGGAGGCTCGTCCACATCACGATCGGACTGAACACATATAGCACAGCAGTCAGAATGGCGCCCTTGCGCGATCTGAACAGGTTCCACGCGATGCCATAAAGCGGTATCGCCGTGAGCGAGGCGCACACTATGTTAAGGACCACGGGCCCCAGAACCTTGCCTGGGAATGCCAGCATGAACAGGGCGTTGAAGTAGTGATGTAGCGGCCCCCAATAGCCATCCCGGATATAATGCGGGTCTAGCAACCATTCATGAGCGATGTGGATGCGGCTTACCGCATCAGCATGTACCGTATGCGCCCATGGGAGCGCGAACAGCCGAACCAGCAATGCGGCGAGCGTAATGATCACGGCATCGCGCCTGCGGATTTTTGCGATGGAGCCTTCCATATGTGCGCCTATGATCGTGGGTTTGAAGTGCGCGTGGGAAGATACGATGACCATGCGACCCTGATGCTCCAAATAAGTGCCGCTTTGATAGTCGATCACCGATCAACCACACCTTCGGCATATCCCCGCGCTAGAGCACTCGCCGCTTATCTTGAACGCCCTTACTTTGCGGCGCTAGTAAGGTCAATAGCACCGAACTTGCCGGTGAAAGATGGAATACCAAGGGCGGATCAATATCGTTGTTCCATGTTTCAACCCACCTGGCCAATGGGTGGATCGCGTGTTGGATAGAATGAGTGCCCTTCATGCGCTGTTGCCAGGGGTGGACTGGGCCTTCGTGCTGGTCAATGATGGTTCCTCACGCGGGATATCTGCGGAGGATCGGTTTCGCATCAAGCAGCGATTTCCATATTCAATATGGCTTGACCTCCATGAGAATCGAGGAAAGGGAGCGGCGTTGCGAACAGGGGTATCGGTCTGTGGCGACGGCTCTTGTTTGTTCACGGATGTGGATATGCCCTACACACTGGATAGCATGGTCGCAGCCTGCGTTGAGCTGATCAACGGAGCCAACGTCGTGCTTGGACAACGCAAGGCGACCTATTACGAACGTGTGCCTTGGGCGCGTATGGTCATCTCCAAGGCCTTCCGGTGGGTCCTTCGCCGGGTCCTAGGTCTACCCATTAGCGATACGCAATGTGGGCTAAAGGGCTTCGATCAGAGGGGAAGAGCGTTGTTCTTGCGTACGACCATTGATCGCTTCCTCTTCGACATGGAGTTCGTGATGCTCGCCTCCCGAGAGAAGGGTCTGCGAATTACCCCTATAGAAGCGCAGTTGGACAACGGTGTAAGGTTCAGCCGAATGAACTACCGCATACTGATCCGTGAATCAGTGAACTTCTTCAAGGTGATCCTGCGCTTTCGGGTATGACCCCTAATGGGATGTTGTTAAAACTGACCCGATCTCCACCACCTTTCGCTGGTGTCAATTGCCATGCGTTGATCGTTAATGGCCGGACCAATACGTTTGTGACCTCGTAGCGACCCTTGGACTCGTCCGGGCCTTTCAACAAGAATCTATAGGCCACATCGGTGCGATCAGGACGGAATACCATGGTCGTTACGGTGCTATCCACGAATTGTATCGGCATGGACCTGATATTGCGAAGTTCAGCCCAACTACCATCAAATCCACTATGTGGTTGTAGCTCCAGTACGAACCAAATGTTGACCGCATCCGGGTCTATCGCGCGAAAGACAAAGCTTGCCTCATAGGTCAGCGAGGTGTCCAAGGCACCAGCCGGAAGCTCCATCAGTCTGGTATGGTCTCGAACAACACCGCGGATAGGCATTAGGTCTGCGGCGGCATACACGGTCGGGAATGGGTCTTGCAGTGTGGACTCCCTTGCGGCCTCCAGCTTCCACGTTCGGTAGCGGTGCATGGCCGAATTCCCGTCAATATAGTGTCGCATCAAGCTGTCAACAGAGGAAGCGAATAGTTGGCGCGCTGGAATGATCCGTATCGCACCCGCAGCGTTCGCATAGATCGGCCCTCCTGTTTGCCATGTTCGCTCCTCGTCATGATCCAAAGGATCGTTGCTGCGAAGTAGAATGATCGGCGTATCCGGCGGTATGCTGCGACTTATCCGTTTGGGAAATGCGGATGGCGCTGTCAATGCAAGAAGATCCCGGGTACTCTGCAACGAAGTTCGACTTGTGATGCCAGCCATTAAAGGCAGCCCGGTGTGGTAAGCGAAGATAAGGGCCATGGTGTGGATCCCCTCTGGAGCATCTCCCTCATAACGCTCTGACCCCCCGTGGAAGAAGGGAAGCGGAAGGATCGCTTTTGCTCCAGACCGTTCCGCTTGTTGTATCAATTCTTCTAGGGCATCAGGGGCTGGGCCATCCAATGCATTCACCCCGTGCCCTATGTTGCGGGAGTTATCCACGTGATAGGCCCATCCCTCAACGCCATAGAAACTCACAACCGAGGCAAAGGCAGCGACGGCCGCCCAAGTTCTGGTGTTCTCCCCGATGAACAGGTACTGATATAGGCGTGCCGTACAGAACGTCGCGCACACGTAGTAAAAGACCCAAGCGAAACGCCCCGTGCCGCGGAATTGTGAGAGCATGGGGATATAGGTGCCGAACAACTCTTGCCATTCGCCCATGGCGAACAACAGCACCAGGAAGGCCGAGCCGAAGTAAAGGGGCAGATCATCCTGTTGATGCCGAACAGTGGTCCTGTTGACCCAAAGAGAGACTTGTTTCCCACCGATCACGACGAGCATGAGCAGGGAACTGGAACCGAGGTAGCAAAAGCTCTCCCACTCCAATTTATCATACTTGAAGAACTCTGTCAGCGGTGTACTGAACGGTGGTTGAGTGGCGACGATCAAACTAAGGAAACGCGTGGCGTAGATATCGGCACCCATAGATCCAGTGGGTCGATCTGTTGCTACATCGCTTGCGTTCAGGAGTGCCAGGAAAAAGAGGATCGGCAGCCCTGCAGAAAGTACCGGGACCCAATAGGTCTTATGCTGCCTCAGGACCGTTCTTGTCCGGAAAAGAAATAGCAACACATGATAACCACAGATGAATAGCACACTCATCAATCCCGTGTAAGGATGTATGAAAAAGCACGCACTTACGACAAGGAAAAGCACCAGGGTCCAAAGTAGCCAGCGTTCGCCCTCGCGGATCCGAAGCAACAAGTACCACGTTAGCGGGAAAAGCCAGCAATGGGAAAGAGAAAGATGTCCGCCCATTCGCTGCAGTTGAGGCTGGAGAATGGTGATACCAATGGCTCCGAATGCTGCTGCCCAAGGAGGAAGGCCAAGCCGACGAAAAAGGGCTGCCATACAAAGCCCGCAGATCGCCAGACCGACAATGATCAATACGTTCAGCAACCCGATCTTCCATGGGACAAGGAATGGCAGAGCTTGCAATATCCAAGCTGCGAGGGGATGGCCATCTGTGAAGAAGACATGTTCGCCATGCGGGTAGTTAGAGCCGGTATAGTGCAACCATTCCTTATCGTGCTCTGCATGCCAGGCGTAAGTGAAGTAATTCTTCAGCCCATCTCCACCCTCGGTCAAGAGAACCTTGTTCGGATGAACCAGTATCCCGCCATAGAAATAGGCTAGGAAAACGGCCCAGAACACAACGGAAACAACGTTCCAGATGAACCGGTTCGACCTCAAAAACAACCACCTGCCCTCCATATACTTGCAAGTCTAGCGTGGAAACAGGAAGGTCATCTGAAATTGTTCTATCACACCAGCGCAATGCTGCCCGGAGAGAGTGCCTCTCGCCCCGTAAGCCGTAAGAACAGCTGCACGGTCGCCACCACATCCTTTCGGCAATAGGTGGCGATGCGTTCCAAGCCGCTCTCTTCGTAGTACACCCGCGCCACATCAGCCCCGGTGATATCGTCCTTCGGTGTGGGAATGCCGAGAATATGCGTGAGCAGTGCGAGTGAGGTGTATGCCTTGCGATCCCCGAAGCTCCAAAGCGTCATGGTGTCCAGGTGGCCAACTTCCCAAGGCTTCAAACCGCCGATGTCGAGCAGGCGGGGCAGATCGATCCGGTCCACCATGCAACGGCGGGCGATGTAAGGGAAGTCGAATTCCTTGCCGTTGTGGCCACAGAGCCAGTGTTCGTCCGTATTGAAGTGTTTGTTGAGCAATTCCACGAATTGCTGGAGCACTGTGGCTTCATCATCACCGTGGAACGAGGTGACGCGAAGGGCCAAGCCATCGTCCACCTTGTGCAGACTGCCTATTCCGATACAGATGATCTTGCCGAATTCCGCCAGAATTCCGCCCTTGTCCGCGTAGATCTCTTCGGCGGTTTTGTTGTTGCGCTCCTGCTCGAACCGCGTCTTGTCGCTGAAGAGCTGCGCGGTGCGTTGATCCAGTGTGGACCATTGATGGTGCTGGGGTACGGTCTCGATGTCGAGGAACAGGATCTTGGTCAGATCGCGGGCGCTGTCGGGTCGCATTCGTCGAAAGGTTAAAGGATGAAGGTAAAAAGATCAGTTGGAAATACCGACCCTCGATCGATGCTGTCCCTGCTGATCACTCGATCATCACCCCACGCTTGTTCATGAGAGGCAGTGTCGTGAAGTTCTCTTCATCAATGCTCCCGGCCAGGAAGATGTACTTCTTATCGTGTAGGTCCCTGCCGATGTAGAAGCTGAGCCAATACTGGTTGCTCAACGCAAAGACGTCTTCGACAAGGCGCTCGATCTTTGCCCAGCTCTTGGGGCCAAGCACGTCCAGGTGGTGCCGCAATTCACTGGTCTTCCGGCTTTCTCCTTGGATCTCGCCATAGCCGCGCGAACTCACCAGCACGTTCTCGATGGCCTTGTTGTTCGTGTTGATCAGGTATACGAACCAGGCATCGTCGCCGTCCTCATCGGGTTCGCGCACCACGGCCATGGCGATGCCTTCTACCTTGGGGGGGTGGATATCCTTGCGCATGGTGCAAATGCACGTTCGTTAGGCGGGGCGAGCAGCCAACTCCCGTGCGATCGAGATCCACTTGAACACATCGGTGGGGTGTCCCGTGTCGTTCACTTCTTCCCGTTTCATGCCGGTGCGTACGAATACCAGGTCCTCGTCGGGCAACACGACCACATACTCCCCGTGGAAGCCACGGCAGTACCAGATCGGCTTGCCATCCTGTTCGGCCAGCCACCAGAAGTAGCCGTAACGCTTGTTCGGTGCGCCTTTATCCGTGATCGCAGCAGGGGTGATCGACGCCTTCCAGAATTCCCGGTCAATGATCTGTTGGCCTTTCCACATACCACTGTCCAAGTAGAGTTGACCGATCCGCCCGAAGTCCCTTGCCGTGGCATACAAACAGCAGAAGGCCTTGAAGTCACCATCCTCCGTGTCCTTGCCCCAGTAGGCTTCGTGCTCGCAGCCGAGCGGCCCCCAGATCTTCTCGCGCACCAATGCATCCAATGGTAGCCCATAAGCCGCTTCGATCACCTCGGCCATGATCTGTGTGCTACCACTGATATAGTCGAACGTTTTACCGGGCTCTTCGCGGCAGGGTTGGTTCAGGCTTAGCTCGCGCACGTTGCTGCCGTAGTACCCCATGGCATTATCGCTGAAGGGGTTTGCGCCGCTTTCGCTCCAATCCAACCCGGTGCTCATGGTAAGCAAGTGGTACAGGTTGATCTTGGCATGGCAACCTTCTTTGTAGGCAGGTATGAAGTCGCCTACCGGTTGGAATACGCTCTTGATACGCCCCTCTTTCATGGCAATGCCGGTGAGCAGGCTGATGTAGCTCTTCGCCACACTGAAGCTATTGCTCACGCTGTCCGCATCCCAGCCATTCCAATACTGCTCGAAGATCAGGCTATCATGCTGGAACACTGCGAAGCCCACGGAGTACAATTCGTGTAACGTCTTCTCTTGTTCGGCGGTCAGCGCAAGTTTTCCGTACCGGGCGCCTTGCGGCCATGGTTGTGGCGTGGAGGCCGGGATGGTGGAATAGGGAAAGAAATCGCGATCATCGATCTCTGGAGAACTGCGTCCGATCAGGTATGTAAAGCGCACCCCGCGTACCAAGTGGTCGTTGCCGGTGATGTAGGCAAGAGCGACAAGACCGGCGATGATGCCGATGGTCCAGAGGAGGATCTTGCGGAGTATACGCATGTGTTTCATCCCGCCGTGCGGGGGTGTCGTTCGAGGCCGTCGGTTCAGGACGATGGATGCAGTGGTGTGCTAATGTATGAGCGCATGGACCAACTCCACATCGAACAGATCGGCCAACTCCAACTTCAATCGATTCTTCACCGCTTCAATGTCCACCAAACCGCCAAGCTCTTTCGCCATGCATGTAACTCCCTTGTCGGTGATGCCGCACGGCACAATATTCTCGAAGTAGGAGAGATCCGTGTTCACGTTGAAGGCGAAACCATGCATGGTCACCCATCTGCTTGCACGGATGCCGAAGGCGCAGATCTTGCGGGCCTTGAACGGATCGTTCCAGTCCAGCCAAACACCGGTGAGGCCATCGATCCGGCCAGCCTTGATGTTGTAGGCCTCCAGCGTGCCGATCACGGCTTCTTCCAGCGTGCGCAGAAAGCGGTGGATGTCCGTGAAGTGATGGTCCATGTCGAAGATCGGGTAGCCCACGATCTGCCCCGGACCATGGTAGGTGATGTCGCCACCGCGATCGATCGGGAAGAACTGCACGCCCTTCTCGCGCATCTCGGATTCGTTCAACAAAAGGTGGCTCTGCTTGCCGCTCTTGCCTAGCGTGTACACATGCGGGTGCTCGCAGAAAAGCAGATGATCTTCCGTCAGCACCTGTTGGTCTCCCGGCAAGTTCCGGTTCGCGATCTTCCGGTCTATGGTAGCCTGGAAAAGCTTGGTCTGGTACGCCCAGGCTTCAGCATAGTCGATCAAGCCGAGATCTTGGAAATGGACTTGTCTCATGAGGCAAAGGTCGAAAGGGGTCCAGTTGTCAGTTGTTCGTTGTCAGTCCAGCAACCAATAACTGACAACCAACAACTACTTCACTTCCGCCAGCTTCCCCTTCAGCATGTTGATCACTGCGATCTCGCTGGGATCCACGCCTTTCTTCTCGGCCCAATACAGGCTTACCCAGTCGCCTAGGTTGATCAGGTACAGTTGGCGTGCGAAGGCCGAATCGCCCTTGCTCCAAACCTCATTGACGTGCGGTGTGTACTTCGCGAAAACGGCCTTGTTGATCTCCATCCGCATCTGCGTCCGTTCATGGTCCTCCTTGTGGCGGAAGATCACCACGGCGATGTTCTTGTCGGCACCGGCCCAACCCACGAGTTCGTTGTGGTTCATTTCGGGAATGCTGTGGTGCCAGCAAAGTTCCTTGCTGTTCTCGTTCACCTGCTGGCGGAAACGGATG
>Ga0209490_10005491_pt1 | contig 11534 bp, 4 predicted proteins | sample MAT06_FD_187209 | JGI IMG/M metagenome (GOLD analysis project Ga0209490, IMG submission 187209) | Freshwater microbial communities from Lake Fryxell liftoff mats and glacier meltwater in Antarctica - MAT-06 (SPAdes) (version 2) | ecosystem: Environmental > Aquatic > Freshwater > Ice > Liftoff...
ATGCAGATTTTAACCGCTTCTCAATCTGGAAATCTCCCACAGGTGATAACAATACTAATGAATTAGAAATATTAACCAATGGGTTACTTAATAAACAAACCTTATTAGACATCATCCGTAGTTTTACCGTTTTTGAAAGCTCCAAAACTATAGACCCAAAAACAGATATTGTCAGTATTACCAGCAATAAAAAAATTGCTGCTTACCATCAATACTATGCTGTGAATAAAGCAGTTAAGTCAATAGTTAAAGCTTCATCAGCAGAAGGCGATCGCAAGGGAGGAGTAGTTTGGCACACCCAAGGAAGCGGAAAATCCTTATCAATGGTCTTTTTAGCGGGGAAATTGGTATTAAATCAAAACCTGCATAATCCCACTATCGTCATGTTGACCGATCGCAACGACTTAGACGATCAACTATTCGACACCTTCGCAGGTTGTCAGCAACTACTCAGACAAGAACCCCAACAAGCAGATAACCGGGAACAAGTGCGAAAACTTCTTAACGTCAACTCTGGGGGTGTCGTATTTACCACCGTTCAGAAATTCGCTCCTGCTGATAACGAAACCCTCTATCCCAAAATTAGCGATCGCACTAACATAATAGTTATAGCAGATGAAGCCCATCGAAGTCAGTATGGATTTAAAGCTAAAGAAGTTAACATACTTAATGAAGAAGGAGAAATAATTGGTGTAAAAACTAAATATGGTTTTGCAAAATATATCCGCGATGCTTTACCTAATGCGTCCTTCACAGGTTTTACAGGTACACCAATTGAGCAAACAGATAAAAACACTCCCGCTATTTTTGGTGACTATATCGATATTTATGATATAGCTCAATCAGTAAAAGATGGTGCCACAGTGCCAATTTATTATGAAAGTCGATTAGCAAAAGTTAATTTAGATGATACAGGGCGTAAACTACTAGATGAACTAGATGATGATTTACAATATGAAGACCTTAATATTACCCAAAAAGCCAAAGTTGCTCGAACTACATTAGAAGCAATCGTAGGTTCTACTAGACGCATAAAACAGGTAGCTAATGATATTGTTACCCACTTTGAACAGCGACAAGAAGCTAACAAAGGTAAGGGAATGATTGTAACGATGAGTCGTCAAATAGCGGTTAATCTCTATGATGAAATTATTAAACTCCGTGCTAATTGGCATAGTGACGATCTAAATTCAGGTAAAATCAAGGTAGTGATTACTGCTAGTGCTGCTGATGCAGGTAATTTAGTCAAACATCATACCAGCAAAGCTCAACGTCAAATCCTAGCTCAACGGATTAAAGATCCTGATAACTCCCTAGAATTAGTGATTGTCTGTGATATGTGGTTAACGGGTTTTGATGCTCCCTGTCTCCATACTATGTATATTGACAAACCCCTAAAAAGCCATAATCTCATGCAGGCGATCGCAAGAATCAACCGAGTATTTTTTGAAAAAACCGGGGGATTAATAGTAGATTATTTGGGATTAGCTAATGAACTAAAAAAAGCCCTAGAATTTTATTCTCATAGTGGTGGTAAAGGTTCACTTTATTTAGATCAAGAACAAGCCGTTAACTTATTTTTAGCTAAACTAGAAACAGTTGAACAGATTATGTCAGGGTTTAACTATCAGTCATATTTTAATGCTGACATGGGAGGAAAGCTAAACATTCTTAAGAATGCCACAAATTATGTAGCGACACCAGCAATTAAAGAAAGATTTTTCACAGAAGTTAATGCTCTATCAAAAGCTTATTCCCTAGCTATTCCCCATAAAGACGCTCTCGATAATTCAGCAAAAGTTTCATTTTTCCAAGCTATCAAAGCTACACTAACTAAACTAGAATGGCAAGGGGGAAATGGTCAAGTCAGCAGACAAGACATTGAAACAGCAATTCGTCAAGTAGTAGATCAAGCCTTAGTATCTGATACAGTAATTAACATTTTTGATGAAGCAGGTATTAAAAACCCGAACATATCAATTATTTCTGACGAATTTATGGCAGAAGTTCGAGGTATGGAGCATCAAAACCTTGCCGTTGAATTACTAAAAAAACTGCTTAAGGATGAAGTAAAAACCCGTAGCCGCACAAATATTGTCCAAAGCCGCAAACTATCAGAAATGCTAGAAGACGCTCTCCGTCGTTATCATAACCAGGTAATTAGCGTTACTGATACTATAGAAGAATTACTAAAACTAGCAAAGGATATCCAAGCCGCTCAAGCTAGGGGAGAAGAATTAGGGTTAGAATCCTATGAACTAGCTTTTTATGATGCCTTAGCAAATAACCAAAGCGCTCAGGATATAATGGGTGTAGATAAGTTGCGAGAGTTAGCGATCGTATTGGTTGATCGCATCCGTAAAAATGCCTCTATTGACTGGAATCTTAAGGAAAGCGTCAGAGCCAGAATGAAAATTACGGTAAAACGTTTACTTCGTCAATATGGCTATCCTCCTGATATGTCAGAAATGGCTACTGAATTGGTTTTACAGCAAGCCCAAGTTTTTACTGAGCATGAAGTCACTACTAATCACTCATAATCGGCGGTGCTCGCTATTGATTGAACCGACTAAAAGGGCTTGTCTTGATGCTAAGTGTGTGGTGGTGGATGAGGAAAGGGTTTTTTGGTGACTTCTGCTAATTTTACCGAGGCTGCCCACGAGCGGAATATTGAGGCTGGTATCCTGGTTGTTGATAGTGCGATCGCGCCACACCTTTTAAAAACGCATCGCGGTGCGCTTTTCCCTGCGATCCTACCCCTTCTGGTTCCCACAGTTCATCTGGTGCGCTGTTGGGGTCGGCTCGAAAATCCAAGCAAGTGTCGGCTGTCGGGCCCGTGGGATGGACGGCGCAGACTAAGTGGGGGTTGTGCGCGTAGAGTTGGCAGCGATGGCTCCGCCCCGGATGGAGCCTACGCATTCGGGGAGTTTGGGCATGGCTGGGTGTGTTGGGGGGTTTGATTTTAGTTTGGTTTAAAATTGAGGTGGATGGCGATCGGTCTGGGAATAAAAGAAACCCCAATCGCTTAACGGCTGGGGTTGTAAAAATTATAAATCTTACCGGAATCGTGCGTATCGCAGCTTAGTGAAAAAAATGTCTTAAAAAGGTAAATGGTAGCGGTTCAAGCAAATCGTCTGCTCTTTGTCCTGTAGGTAGAGTTCCTAGTGTAAACAAATCGTGGATCGTTGTTCTTCTCGCATTTACTTTTGTTCTAACTGAATCTTTAATTGCGTTCCAAAATCTTCCGCCCCAAACAATTGCTTCTGTGTCATCACAAACTGTGTCGCAATAATTAAGATCGTCAATAATTAGCTGTTGCTGAGTGTTTTCCATATTCGGAGTGATTTGTAAGTTCAATCGTTTCAGGTTAGCTCAGTTGTCAGGCTTAATGTTGCCAAAATGGCAGGAAAATACTGTAAATTGCTAAAACTGCTAAAATCATTATGCACCAAGGATCTTAGATGCTACTTCGATCTGTGATGACCTCATTGGATCTGTGGTGTGCGATCGCAATCGGGGAGGCAAGGGCATGGCGGGCTGTTGGGTGTGGGTTTGGTTTGAGTCTCTGGGCGGTGGGGAAACGGAACCAATCAAGGCACTAGCACCTTTCAAATTGTCGATTTAGGTGCGGTTTATTCACTCAACCTTGCCTACTTCTCTTTTTTTTAAGAGATGTTTTTTTACCTGATGTTTTTTGAGGGCGATCGAGTTCTTTAACAACATATTTTAAAAGAAAATCATCAGGCTTTACTAACGCCGAGTCTGCAATGTTCAGGCGACGGAATTGTGACCAATGTTCATTTAATAGCTTCAAAGCTTGGTGGCGATTTAACGCTGCGATCGCACCGATAACTTGACGCAAATTCGACTGCAATAACTCAATATTAGGGTCTGCCTCGGAAAATTGACTCACCATTGAAATTCCTGTTGCCAAATAAGGTGAATCCGGGGATATCTTTTTCGCTCTTAACCCTTGACGAACCACATTTAGCCACACCGGATAAAGTTCTAGCCAATTAGCGAGTTGCAATTGGTTTAATGCCATTTCCTCCATTCCCAACGCTCCCCAAGTGCAAAGCGATGTTTCAGCTAAATTAGCATTCCGATTTTTCACCGCTAACTCCCATGATTTTTGAGCATGATCCTTAAACCGATCTGCTAGAAAATCATAAGCTTCCTCAACTTTATCAGTAGCCGTAACCTTATAAACCGTCTCACCGCGTGGTAGCTTATCGCCCCGATAAGATAGCCAATTGTGAGAACCGCACAAGTGAACTTCCCGATCTACAACAACTTCCTTCGCATGAGAATTTCCCAGCCAAAATACCTGCACTGCTGACAAACCTTCCCGCGTTTTAATTTCTCTTAGCTTTTGCTCAACTTGTGGCGGTATGGGTCTGGTTTCATTCTCTTGTCTCCGGGAAATACCGTGACCAATTAAAACCCATACTCCCCTATTAGCTAAATTTTGGAGCAATTGGATAAACTCATTATCTACCACTTCCTGGCTGACCCAAGGAGAATAAATTAAGACTTGATGATTCCCTCCCCTCAAAGTTTCTAAAAAAGATTGCCGAATTTGAATATCTCGCAGTAAAATTACCTGATCTTTTTCCTCACTTCCCTTCGACGGAACTTGTTTCCCAGTTTCCCTCAATTCTTTAACAGTTTCAATCGCCTGCTGTTCAATCTTCTTAATTCTGTCTTCAACTTCTTTATTTCGTTGATTGAGGAGCTGTTCGCGCTCCGCAGCAATTGTTTCATCACTCAAATATAACAAAGTTTGTAAAGAGACTTTTTCTTCACTTTGGAGAATATCAAGTAAATCAGAGGCATAGTGTAAGATTTGCTTTCCTTGTCTTACTTGCAACTTAATGGCATCTTCAAGCGCATCAAAAATAACAAAAATTGAAACAGATTGCCAGATAGTTTGGCTCTCCTGGGTGAAAAAAGCAGTAGTAATGATTTTCCCATCTTCAGGAACGTGCAAGCCTAAACCAGAACCCTGAATAATTCGTTGGAGTTCCTCAAGTCCTAACTCAGACATTTCTTGACACCGATTTTCTAGGGTGATAAAATCACCAAAAATGGGTAGGTCAATTTCTACTGTCTCTACAGGGGAAAATAGAAAAAATAGATTTCCTTGCAAGGGGTCAGCGATCGCATAAATCTGCTTTATTTGTGGTGGTTGCGGCACAGAACCTTCCAAATAAAATTGCCGACCTTGAGGGGTTAGAATAATTTTGGCATCAGATGTCCAAGTTAAAGTTTCTAAACTCCGCAGAGTCTTAGCAGTATTTTGCACAAATACGGGGTCAAGACCTAATGCTACTGCTAATTCATTTTCAGTGGGTATCAATTCACTCTCCATACCAGCGCGGAGAATAAATTCTTCCAGAATGTTGAATTTGCGGGGTTCGCTAATAGTAACTTCTACTGGTATTTGCTCTAAAGGATAGCGGAATTGGCGACCAGCCAGCACTGATATGCCAGCCGGACTTTGGTTTTCTATTTGTTGAACAAAATCCTGTAATTGGGGGTCTATTGGTTTAGGAGAGGATACTAGAAACATCAATCAGTCCTCCATTTCGGCGTACAATATTTGCTATTTCTGAATACATACTTCCAACTTTACCTTTGTGCTGTGTAAAAAGTGAATGGCATCCCACAACTACCAGCAATTCTTGAGCGCGGGAAAAGGCAACGTTTACCCGTTCTGGCTTTTTAGCAAAACCAATATCTCCATCAGGGTTATTCCTCACCATGCTGACAATAATAATCTGCCGTTCCATACCCTGAAATCTGTCAACAGTCCCCGTTCTAATGGAAAGTGAAGGAAATTTGCGACTACTAAGCATTTCTTCAATTCGCCTCAATTGAGCACCATAAAAAGTAATGATGCCGATTTCTTTTTTGGGCTGTCCTTCCGCAACTTTTAGGCTCCAAACATCCTCCATTTGCTCACAGAGAATGTCAATCGCATCGATTTCCTTAAGATTATACCTTGACGTTCCATCTAGCTGCTCTTCAAAACTATGTTCTTGCGGCATTTTTACCCAGAGCAGGTGATGTTGTTCTTGGATGATGTTGCCAGCTAAATTGTGCGCCCGCTCCTTCTCAGGCTGAATAATGCCACAACGCAGGCTGTGGTCGTAAAATTGATTAATCGCTCCCATAATGTAGGGGTGCATCCGATACTGAATAGTTAAGCGTCGCTTGATGCTTTCTGGTGCAGCTTCAAATTGTTTCTTAAATAAAGATTCTTCCAGAAACCTGATATCATCTGGTTCGCCTCCCATTTCTGTTGCGATTTCTTCTAAACTATTTTCATGTAGCATTGGAGGTAATTGGCGGTAATCACCAATCAATACTAATTTTTTACCTTTGAGTGCAGGTATCAAAATTTCTGGAGGCGTACATTTACTCACTTCGTCAATGATGACTACATCGAAATTGGTAAATTCTTTGAAACCGTAACTAGCTACTTGACTGCAAGTAATACCGATGACGTTGGCATTGTCGATGTAAACTTGCCTCAATTCACTCTGATCTTGTTCGGAGGGGTTACGGAGTTTGGCTATCCAATCATGAGTTAGGTTCTCATAGCCTTTGAGCTGGGATTCTTCTTGAGTTAGTTGTTGATGCCAAGTCTCGAATTGCGTTTTTATTATGCGTAAGAAGTTCAAATCAAATAACCCGTTGACCGGAATTGGCGGTTTAATGCGATCGGGGATACTTTGCCATGCTGACTCCCACCATTTTCGTTCAGCAATTAAAGTTGGTGGTAGTTCCTGTTGTTGTTGGAGTTGTTGCAGTTCAACTTCCATTGTCTGTAGCTGATTTTGATATTCTCGGAGTTTATTTAAGGCATTACTAACCGCCTTTTTTAAGCTTGGTTGAATGGTTGTGAGAGCTTCTTCTATTACTAGCAGTTCCCATAACGGATCGATTGAAGAAATTAGTTGTTCAAACTGACTGATCTGATTTTCCCACAACTGCGATCGTTCGGAAAATTCTGATACAGGTGTGTTAGCGATCGCTTGTGAAAAAGAAGAAAAGGATTGATACCGCATAGCTAAACTGCGTAAATTTAGGGGAATATCTGATCGCTTGCTCAATTCTGCTAAGACTTGCATCGCTCTTTGTGACTTGGCTTCAGATTCACGCTGAAGAGCCTCTAATTCCTTTTTAACATTTGCTATTGCCTGCTGTTGCTTGGTTGTCACTTGCTGCTGTTCCTTAAGCTGTTGTTTTAGCTGCTGGAGTTGTTTTTCAGCTTCCGGTTGATTCTGCTTTAGCCATTGAGATATACTGGCACCAATACCATCAATAACTTCGGCTGCAATGGGATTTAATTCCGCATCAAAGTTGGGAATTTGCACTTCACTTTGTTTGACAATTAAATGAGCAATTTTCGAGCGACATCTATCGAGGTTAGAACGCCAAGGATGAGGTTTTGTAGGGACACTTGCCAGCAAATTAGGTGGCACTTTAATCAGGTTATCTGTAAATCTCCGCCTCTCTTCTAAACATTTTTTTAACTCCTCATACACGCTATCATAAGCTGTAGATTCCCAGGTTTTTAGGGATTTCAAAACAGAGGTTTTCTGGTTTTGCTCTAATTCCTGTTGTTGGTTCAGCCAGTTTCGCGCAGTAGTAGCAATACCGCTGATAACTTCTTTGGCTACCCCGTTCAGTTGCGGCTCAACAATAGCAATTTTATTGGCTTCACTTTTTCTAGTAATTAAAATGGCAATTTTTAACTTACAAATGTCGAGATGCGATCGCCAAGGCACGGGATTATTTTTTACTAATGACACCACGTCCAGCGGTAGTTGAATCAGATCATCGGTAAAGGCTCGATTAGTTTCTATACATTGCTTCATCGCTGCATAAATCTTCTCATAAGCGGTGGATTTCCACTGGTCTATTTTAGTTCTGAGTGTAACAATTCTTGATTGTTGTTGGTTCCAATTATTGAGGTTTTGTTGTATCTTTTTGTTGTTGGTAAGACTTTGCTGATAGTTTATTTCCAAAAGTTGAACGGCCACTGACTTCTCACGGAACACTTTTGCAGCTTGATCTGGTTCTCTAATGGATGACATCGCATCTCGGAAATGAGACAATGACATTTGAATTTGTGGAAGACCTTGCTCCTTTAACCAAGCCGCTATGGAAAAATAATTGAGCCGTAAATTTTGAGAGATTTGAAGTTTCATTGCGATAGCTAGAGTAACCGCTCTTTCAACTCTTACCTTAAAGCTTTCTTCAGAAAGATACCCCAATCTAAGGTCTTTGGTACTTTCGCAGAGTTTGATAGCTGCTGTCAATAAATTACTTACTGCTACATCTTCCCAATTAATTGAAGCTTGAGACATGAGCAATTGCAAACCAGGAAGGAGATATTCAACAATTTCGCGCTGTTTAGCTTCCGTTTCTTGATAGACACTTTCCTGATTTCTACAGGTTTCCTCTAACTCTACCTTGCGCGATCGGAACTTCTCTTGACTTCTTTGTAAATTTTCCTCTTCTCCCAAATAGACATAAAACCGCGCCGATTCTACTAACAATTCTCTAAAAAAATCTATATTTTTCCGCTGTTTTACTAACCGATTCTCGCAGTCATCAGCCGTATTTCTCAGCCAATTGCCAATTACTTTATCTTCCAAAAATGGTAAACCTTCCTCTTCAACTCGCTCCGCACGGCCCTTTCGCAAAGCACGGATAACAGGACTATGAATTAAGCGACTCAACGCATTATCAACAGCTAAATTCGCTTGAGAAGCAATTAAAGTCCTCCCACCCCGCAGCGCAACTTGATAGGAAATTTCAGCGATAACTGTTGTTTTTCCCGTTCCTGGCGGCCCTTGAATTAGCACTAAATCGGGTGCAGATAACACAGCTTCAACTGCTGCAACTTGGTCATCATTTGCCCCAGATAGCAACAAATCCTGTGGCTTTAGTTGAACAGTTGTTTGCAAGGGTCTTGCCTTAGAAGCATCAAAGAAAAAGTCTCCTACATAGGGATTTTGAGCAATTCCCATTTGCAAATCATCTAAAGCTTTTTTCTGTCGCTTAATTTGAGTTAAATCTCCTGCCGCCTCGAAAGATAAAAAGCCTTTTTGTGGCAATAGATAGCGCCCTTCTCCTATTTTTTCTACTAACTGAGAATCAAGCCGAACCCGGATAAATCCTTTTTTTTTGTCAATTTCTTCAATAGATCCTAATAGAATTGTATTCCACTTGGCCGGCTGCATGACAGATTCCTGCTCAGATGTGTTATTATCATCTTGACCAGTGTTTACTTCAACTAAAACAACAAGTTTGACATCCTCATTTCTAGCCTTAGCTGCTCTTGCCCAAAAGTCATCTGGTTTGAGCTCTGTGTCTGATGATTTGTCAAGTTGCGCTAAAGAGGCAGTTATCTCAAAAGTGATTTTGCGGGTAGCAGATCCGTAGTTATGCCCCGAAAAAGGTACGAAAAATTCTCGCGTCTTAGCTATCCGCTCTTCAATCTTTAAAAACGCTTTCCAAGTTTTTAACTGTTCTTCTGTTGGCACGCAATCCCCACAGAAAGGAACTGCTTTCATACGATCGAAAGCTGAAATTGGCACTCCTATTCGAGACAGGTAAGTGAGACGTAGGAAGAAAAGAACAGAAAAACCGTCATTACCTCCCCGTTCTGGGGATACTAAACGAGCCGAAAGCAAGCGCAAACTATTAGATTTGTCTTCTGTGACCAGAGCTATCAAAATTAATGTTTTCTTACGTCTTTCTAGGAATTCTGGTAATTTTGCTGCTTCGATATCTATGGCAATCGCTAGTTCCCATTTTTCTTCTCCCCGCTCTTCTCCTGGTCCTTTACGGCGGACATAGAACCCCCTGGGCTCGTCTCCTAAAATATCAGATAGCAACTCTTGAGCACGCTCACGGCGATTGCTAAAATCAGGATATTGTAAGAGAGCATCTTTACCTTCTATCTCACGGATCAGGTAATCGATCGCCTGGTTTCCTAAAAACCGATATCCCCAAATTTCCTCGTTATTTTGATTGAGATCTGTTGTGGTAATCTGTGGTGAGAAAGGGGAGTAATTATTACTTATTTGAGGTGCTGTAACAATTGCAGAAATTTCTATCGAGATGTTGTGGCTAGATGCTTGCAAAACAATAGAGCCAAATAGATTAGTTCCGGCTGGAATATCTTTGGAATTGAGGACAATATTTAGTTTCTGCAAGCCGCAACAAAGGTAAGGCTGCTGTACTTGTAACCAAGGCTGAGAACAGGAAACTGTGCAGTCGCTGCCAAGTTGGAGTTGTTCGGTTCGTTCCAAGTGTCGGTCGGTTTGGATTTCCCCAAAGTTGACGGCGGCTGGAATGTCCCAGCTTACTCCTAGCCACTGGACGTTGGGAGCGGTTCCTAAACATCTTACTCTATCTAAAACTGGCGCGGTCTTTACTGTGGCGGCGATCGCAACTTCTCCCGTATTGCCACCGACAGTCCGCTGAACGGTCAAGTTTTCCAGTTTCACTCCGGGAACTACGATTTTTAAGGCAGGTTCGTCACTCGCAAAAATGACGCTGTTTTCTCCCTCCCCCCGCAGCAAAATCGCTCGTTCAATGGTAAATGGCCCCTTATATTCCCCTGCTGTCAAAGCGATCTCGTGTCCATCTTTAACCATTTGCAGCAATTCGGCAAAGTTGTCGGGGTTAGCGGAGAAAGTAGGCATAGATGCTTATTTATGGGGGGCGATCGGAGAAAGTGTTGATTTTTGGGCTTCTGAGGTAAACTACAGTTTAACGCTGTTTAGTTACGGAAAGCTGTTCCATACTTCAATGCGCTTCCTTAATGGTGACAGTCAGACTGATGATGCGAAATTTTGAGCCTTAACTGAATAGTATTGAGGCAGAGCGCTTCGCTCCATTCATACTGACGATCGCGAAGCCTCTAATCGATTAAAAACTGGATATTGTTACAAAGTATAGCTTTAACCATATCCCCGTGTGCAAACCAAAGTAATTTTTCTGTCGCGGAGCGCCCCGAACAGGTTTTATTAATAAGGTAAACTGGAACCTGATTCGCTATCAGGAAGGCTTAGACGCTTGCAAAGTAGCTCCAAACCTTGTAGCGATTGCTAACCTTATCCAGGTTAATGAACCTGCCACAAGTCCTTATAGTTCTGTGACGATGCGTAACTGCTGCGGGGTTTAGTCAGAAGCGATTGCACAAGCTGAGTACATCCACCTCAACGTCACTCAGCACCTTAGCTTCCATCCCGTACAAATCCCGCAGTACAACCTTGACATTGGGAAAGTCAAAATACGATCGTCATTTTCCAGTGCGGTGATTGAAGGGTTAATATTGCTTGCAGTCTAGTAGTTGAGATGAATTAATCAGTATTTTCAGCTACTCCAAAGGCTATCAGAATCATCCACAACTAAAGTTTCACCTGTCGCTGTATCTTGAACAGTTATGACCCTTTGAGTGAAAGTGAGATTTTCATAGAAGTCATAAGTATATTTACCTGCGAATGCCT
>Ga0209490_10005494_pt1 | contig 11530 bp, 9 predicted proteins | sample MAT06_FD_187209 | JGI IMG/M metagenome (GOLD analysis project Ga0209490, IMG submission 187209) | Freshwater microbial communities from Lake Fryxell liftoff mats and glacier meltwater in Antarctica - MAT-06 (SPAdes) (version 2) | ecosystem: Environmental > Aquatic > Freshwater > Ice > Liftoff...
TGACCTGCTTGCGTGGGCGTCGGCAAACACATGCGCTCCGTGGACGATGCTGACGGTGCCGACGTGCCCGCGCACATACCGCGGCAGCCTGGTATGGCCTGCCGGGTGCTGGTTGCGCGCGCGCACCCGCGCACCGACCGCGAAACCGGCAGGGTGGTGCGCGACACGCGCGGTGCTGCTGCCACGTGCGAACACGCCAGCGACATCCGGTGCCCGCAACACGCGGCCCAGCAGCCGGCCAGGGCCAGCGGCCTGGTCGCCGATCAGTTCGCCCGGCTCAATCAGACCAGTCGGCTGGCAGGATGGAAATTTCGACCAGGCTTGGTCGCCGCCCAGTTCGCCCGCGTCAATCAGGCCGCGCTCAAGCATCAGCTTCTCCAGCGCGCGGATCCAGATCGCGTAGTAACTGCTTGTGAGGTAAACAGCCGGCGGCAGCGACTCCCGGGCGCTGCGGCTCTGGTCGATGTTCCACTGGCCAGTCGCGCCCATCGCCAGCGTCAGCGCCAGTGCACGCCGCTCCCACGGCGCGTGGAATACGGGCTCGTCAAGCTCCGCCACCACGGAGCCGAAACACTGCAGACCGCCCATGTCGTGCGGCCCGTTCATGGTGGATGGCGCATCATGGCGGGGGCATGGCCGTGCCCGGTTCGAGCGCCAGTCCGGTGCCGATCATCGAGTCGCGGGTTACCAGGCGGGCCAGGTCATGTTCGTCCAGCCCCTTTGCGGCAGCAGGCATCCGGGGCAAAACCAGGTAACGCACTTCGGCGGTCGAGTCCCACACGCGCAGCGTGGTGGTGCCCGGGAGGTCCACGCCGAAGTCGCGCAAGACCCCGCGCGGGTCCTGTACCGCTTTGGCGCGGTAAGGCGCACTTTTGTACCAGACCGGCGGCAGCCCCAGAATCGGCCACGGATAACAGCTGCACAATGTGCAGACCACCATGTTGTGTACCTGTTCCGAATTCGGCACCGCCACCATGTGTTCTCCCTGGCGCCCGCCAAAACCCATGGAACCGATCGCCGCCGTGGCGTCCGCCAGCAGCCACGCGCGGAACTCCGGGTTGACCCAGGCCCTGGCGACTACCGCCGCACCGTTGTGCGGGCCGATCCGGGTTTCGTAGGTTTCGATGATCGCGTCGAGCGCCGCCGGGTCGACATATCCCTTTTGGGTCAAAAGGGATTCGAGTGCGCGTACCCGTACCTCCATCGGGTCGAGTTGCGAGTGGGTGTGCGGATGCGGTTGGTCCATGTTGGTTTTTCGGGTCCGCAGCAGCGGGACGCGGTCCAAGTTGCGCCGCTTACAATCGCCGGTTAGCCGCCAAATGCCCGCAGCGGGCAAGAAGCGGACAGTTCGATTCGTATTTCGTGGAGTTGCCTGTGTTCATTTCTTCTGCTTTTGCCCAAACCCCTCCAGCCGCTTCCGGCGGCGACATGCAGTCGTCCCTGATGAGCATGTTGCCACTGGTGCTGATGTTTGTCGTGCTTTATTTTGTCATGATCCGTCCCCAGATGAAGAAGCAGAAAGAGCACCGCGCCATGATTGACGCATTGGCAAAAGGCGACGAAGTCGTTACCGCAGGTGGTGTGTTGGGCAAGGTGGTCAAGCTCGGCGACAGTTATGTGGGGCTGGAAATCTCGAATGCCGTGGAGGTGCAGATTCAGCGCAGCGCAGTGGTGCAAGTGCTGCCGAAAGGCTCGATCAAGTAACGCACGCCTCGCCGCCAACTCCGTCCCGCAGCCCGTTCGCTGGAAGCCAATTCATGAACCGTTACCCGGTCTGGAAGTACATCGTTATTGTGCTGGCGCTGATGGTGGGCGCCCTGTATACCCTGCCAAACTTTTTCGGTGAGGCGCCTGCCGTGCAGGTGTCGTCGGCAAAGGCCACCGTCAAGGTGGACAGCGCCATGTTGACCAGAGTGCAGGATGTACTCAAGTCTGCCGGTATCGTCGCCAACGCGGTGGCTTTTGATGGCAATTCGATAAAGGCGCGTTTTAGCGATACCGATATACAGCTCAAGGCCAAGGACGCGATTCAAAAGGCGCTGGTGCCCGATCCGTCCGATCCGCCCTACGTGGTTGCATTGAATTTGCTGTCCCGGTCACCGGACTGGTTGACGGCGCTGCATGCTATGCCCATGTACCTCGGCCTGGACCTGCGCGGCGGCGTGCATTTCATGCTGCAGGTGGACATGCAGGCGGCCTTGACCAAGCGGGCGGAGTCGCTCTCGGGCGACTTGCGCACCACCTTCCGGGAAAAGAATATCCGCCACGGTGGCATCACCCGCGTCGGGCAGACGATCGAGGTGCGCTTTCGCGATGCCCCGACAGTGGAGGCGGCAAAGCGTGTCATGGCCGACCAGTTTGCCGATTTGCAGACGCTGGAAACGCCAGACGGCGCAGAGATCAAGATGACCGCGCGCATCAAGTCGGCGGCGGCACGCACGGTACAGGAGCAGGCCCTGAAGCAGAACATGGTGACCCTGCACAACCGCATCAATGAGTTGGGTGTGGCCGAGCCGGTGATCCAGCAGCAGGGGCTGGACCGTATTGTGGTGCAGTTGCCGGGTGTACAGGACACGGCCAAAGCCAAGGATATTCTTGGCCGTACGGCGACTCTGGAGGTTCGCCTGGTGGACGAAAGCGCCGAGGCCCGGGCCGCAGAGTCGGGCAGCGGTCCTGTGCCGTTTGGATCCGAGCGTTACCTGGAGCGCAACAGCCAGCCGGTGGTGGTCAAGAAGCAGGTCATCCTCACCGGCGAGAACCTCACCGACGCCCAGCCGGGCTTTGACACCCAGACCCAGGAGGCGGCGGTGCATTTGTCGCTCGACGCCAAGGGCTCGCGCATTTTTCGCGACGTGACGCGCGAGAACGTGGGCAAACGCATGGCCATCCTGCTGTTTGAAAAGGGCAAGGGCGAGGTGGTGACGGCACCGGTGATCCGCACCGAGATTGGTGGCGGGCGGGTGCAGATTTCGGGGCGTATGACCACGGTGGAGGCAAACGACACGGCCCTGCTGTTGCGCGCCGGATCGCTGGCAGCGCCGATGGAGATCATCGAGGAGCGCACGATCGGGCCCAGCCTCGGTGCGGAGAACATTGCCAAAGGATTCAACAGCGTCACCTGGGGCTTCATGGTGATAGTTGCCTTCATGTGTGCGTATTACGCGATGTTCGGCCTGTTCTCCAGCATAGCGCTGGGCTTTAACCTGTTGCTGCTGGTCGCGGTGCTCTCGATGCTGCAGGCCACACTGACCTTGCCGGGCATGGCAGCGATGGCGCTGGCCCTGGGCATGGCAATCGACTCCAACGTGCTGATCAACGAGCGCGTGCGGGAGGAACTGCGCAATGGCGCGTCGCCGCAAGCAGCCATCAATACCGGTTACGACCGGGCTTGGGGCACGATTCTGGACTCCAATGTGACGACCCTGATTGCCGGTTTGGCGTTGCTGATTTTTGGCTCGGGGCCGGTGCGCGGCTTTGCCGTCGTGCATTGCGTCGGCATCTTGACCAGCATGTTTTCCGCAGTGTTCTTCTCGCGCGGTCTGGTGAACCTCTGGTACGGTCGGGTGAAAAAGCTCAAGGAAGTTTCCATCGGCACGGTCTGGCGAGCGAATGCCACCAGCAATGACATCGCCCCTTTGGCGCGCGGGAAGTAAGACATGGAATTTTTCAAGATCCGGCGCGACATTCCCTTTATGCGCCACGCGCTGGTGCTGAATGCGGTCTCGCTGACCACATTCGTGCTGGCGGTGTTCTTCCTCTTCAGTCGCGGTTTGCACCTGTCGGTCGAGTTCACCGGCGGCACCGTCATGGAAGTCGGGTACGCCCAACCGGCGGATGTGGCAAAGGTGCGCTCGGTGATTGCCGGGCTCGGTTACACCGACATCCAGGTGCAGAATTTCGGTACCGCGCGCGATGTGCTGATCCGCCTGCCGGCGCAAAAGGGGGTGAGCTCGGCACAACAAAGCGAAACTGCTTTGGTAGCCCTCAAGATTGCCGATCCGCAGGCGACGTTGCGGCGCAGTGAGTTTGTCGGTCCCCAGGTTGGTCAGGAGCTGGCGGTGGATGGTCTCAAGGCGCTGGCCATGGTCATTGTGGGCATCATGCTGTATCTGGCGATCCGCTTCGAATGGAAGTTTGCGGTGGCGGCAATTGTTGCGAATCTGCACGATGTCGTCATCATTCTGGGATTCTTTGCTTTTTTCCAGTGGGAGTTTTCACTCGCCGTGCTGGCGGCGGTTCTTGCAGTTCTTGGGTATTCGGTGAACGAATCGGTCGTCATCTTTGACCGGATTCGCGAGAACTTCCGCCGCTTTCGCAAGATGGATACGGTGCAGATCATCGATAACGCCATTACTTCCACGATCAGTCGTACTATCATTACCCACGGTTCCACCCAGATCATGGTTTTGTCGATGCTGCTTTTTGGCGGTCCAACCCTGTATTACTTTGCCTTGGCATTGACGATCGGCATTTGCTTCGGCATTTATTCCTCGGTGTTTGTCGGCGCCGCCGTTGCGATGTGGCTGGGCATCAAACGCGAAGATATGGTCAAGGGTACGCCGCCGAAACCGGGTGATCCGAATGACCCTAATTCTGGTGCGACGGTCTGAATCCTGCCTAAGCCATGGCGTCTGCAAGACCTCCATCGTCCCAGCGTAGCCGCCTGACCCAGGACACACGGGAACGGTTTGTGGCGGACGCGGGCCGCGTCATGACCGAGATTTACGGCGCGGTCCAGGAGAAGTTGTCGGTACTGGTGAACGAGGCGGCGCCGTCGCGCGAGATGCAGGTGCGCCGTGATGCCTGGACTTTTTACCAGCGCACCAAAGTCCAATGGCGCGACGGAACCTTGCGTGGCTGGCAACAGGCGATGGTGCCGGCGTCGAATTTTGCCAGGACCGACTTGCAGGACATCGACGCCTTGCAGTTGGTTGGCACCGATGTGGTGGAGAACAAGATTCTCGCGTCGCGGCTGGTGTTGCGCGTCATGGACAAGGTCAATGCGGAGCTTGATGACCTGCGGCTGCGCATCCGGTACGTGGAGAATACCGCCGATCTTGAGCGTGGCGACGTGTTGCGACCGGAAGTGCTGGTTCTGGTGCTGGTCGAGCAATGGGCGGCGGCGGGCATGCCCAGCGGCAGTTGGCCGCTGATCAACGACGTAGTCCAGACTTTGCTGGCTGAACGCCTCAAGCAGGCATATCTCAAGGCCAACCGGTACTTGATTGAACACGGCGTCATGCCGGTGATCGAGCTCAAGGACAGGGTGAAGCGCGCAGCGCCGCAGTCCCCGCCGCGTCCCCAGGGCCCGCGCTTTCAGGCGCCGGATCAGGGGACCCACAGCGAGTATCCTGACAGTGCGGCAGGGTTACACGGCGCGCATTCGTCTGGCCGTGGCAGCGGCAATCTGAATTACGACGGCGCGATCTCATCGCGTGGCGGATTGCGGCAGGATTCCGGTGTTCGCACGCCGAAGCCGGCTTCCGGACATTACGACGTACCGCGCGGGGCGCCGCCGCCGGGCAGGGGGTCGTCCGGCCCGCCGCAGGGTAGAGGCTGGAGCGCCGACCAAGGTGTGGACGTGCGGGCCGGCCCGGTAGCGGATGGAAACCGCCCAGGCGCTTCGGGCAACCAGGCAGGATCGTACGCGCAGAATGGTTCGCAGCATGATGCGCAGCAGGCGCCGGGAATGCCGGGCGCGGTCGATGGCCTGCGGGATGCCGCAGCAACCCGGGAAGAAACGCGCATGATGACGGCGGCCACGCCTTTGGCGCGGGCGCGGAGCCGGGCGCAGGGAGTTCTGGGCCAGCTCAAACGCTTGCTGGTGGGGAGTGTCGGGCCGGAGTTCGATGCGACCTCGTATGCGCAAGCTTCGCCCGGCCTCGCCGCTGCGATCAGCGCGCGGCGGGCGGAAAGCGCGGCGTCTTATGGCGCCAGTGGTACCGCCTACGAGGACTACAGCCCGGCCGGTGTGGCCGTGGTCGCGGGCCGCTTGCGCGACCAGACGACCGAACTCAAGAACAAGGCTGAAACCAAGGGCGAGAAAGCAACGATCGAGATCGTCGCATTGATGTTCCAGGCTATTTTGCAGGAAGACCGCATCCCGCCCGGTATCCGGGTCTGGTTTGCGCGGTTGCAGATGCCGGTATTGCGGGTGGCGCTGGCCGAGCCCGATTTCTTTGGCACTGCGAACCACCCGGCGCGCCAGTTGATCGACCGGATGGGATCTTGTGTGATGGGTTTCGATGCCAGTGGCATCCAGGGCAGCGCTTTGGAGAAAGAGATCAAGCGCGTGGTTCAGGTCATCGAGCAGTACCCGGAAACCGGCAAGCGCGTATACGAACTGGTGTATTCGGAGTTCCAGAAGTTCCTGCAGAAGTTTCTGGCTGGCAGCGCCTCCGCGCAGAAGGTCGCGAGTGTCGCGCAACAGGTGGAGCAGAAGGAAACACTGACGATTCAGTACACGATCGAAATGCGCAATACGCTCAAGGATGTGCCGGTGCGTGAGGAGATCCGGGTTTTTCTGTTCAAGGTCTGGGCCGAAGTGCTGGCCGTGGCTGCGGTACGCAAAGGCCCGCAACATGCCGAAACCCTGGATCTGAAAAAGACCGCCACAGACCTGGTGTGGGCGGCCAGTGCCAAGCCCAACCGCAGCGACCGGGCGCGCGTAATTCAGGATTTGCCCAAGTTGCTGCAGCGTCTGCGCTCCGGCATGTCGTTGCTGGGCATGGCACCGAGTCAGCAGGACATCCACGTCAAGACCGTCAGCGATACCCTGGCTGACGCCTTCCTGTCCAAGACCCAGGCAATTCCGACCGCCCAGATCGACGCCATGGCCAAACGCCTGGCGAATCTGGAGGATTTCGTGAGCGAGGATGGCATGGGCGACTTGCCGCTGGATGCGGAGAGTATCGAACTGATGCTGGGTATTGACCCTGCCACGATCGACGTAGTGGCCAACGGCGGCTCCAAACCCACCAACGCCATGCTGGCCTGGGCACAGGAGCTGGAGCTGGGCTCCTGGTTCACGCTGGACCACAACGGCCGGGTCACCAAGGTCCAGTTTGTATGGCGCAGCGAGCGCAAGCAGCTCAACCTGTTTGCGTCGACGGACGGACATAGTTATCTGATCCAGGCCGGGCGCCTGGCGGCCTATTTACAGGCCGGCCTGTTGCTGCCGCAGGAAGAAGAGGCCCTGACCGTACGCGCCACCCGTGACGCGCTGGCCAAGATCGAGGCGAATCCGGAGCGCTTGCTGGGCTGATCCGGGGTCAGCACTTCAGTGGCCGACGCGGCCGGTGCCGTCGTCGCACAACTCGTCCAGAACCAATGCGTCTGGTTCTTCACCGTAACTCCAGTAGACCATCAAGACAATGATCTTCAGGTCGTCCAGATCCAGCAGGTCAGTGCCAGACGCCATTGCGCGATCCAGCACTACCTCACGCATGTGGGTGGGCAATACACCCGAGGATTCGAGGAAGCTGATGAAGCCAAGGCATTGCCGTCCGAGCCGGTTCTGCTCCTCTACCGAATACACCCGCATGCTGGCGGGCGACTGCGCCAGCGCTGCATGTGTGGCATTCTGTGGCGTCGCTGGTTCGGCACGTGGACTGAGCTTGGTGCCGCGGGTTGCCAGGCTGAGTGCACCGAGCCAAGCCAGTGCTTGTTGGATTTCGTCGGCCTCGAAGCCGACTGCGCTCAACTTGCGCTGGAGTTGGTCGGGTTGGGGGCAGGCGTCGCCCCCCCAGTAGTTTTCGTAGACGAACACGAGAACTTCGAACATGGCTCGAATATAGCCCAGGACTGGGAACGGCAAAAATCCAGGGCCGCGCCACGGCGAATCACGGCGCCTGCCACGGTGACCTGTCGGAGTTGCCTCAGGCAGTGACGATGCGTTGGAACAAACCACCCGGCAGGCGCGCGACCAGACCGGCCAATTCGAGCTCCATCAACTGCGCCTGCAGCGTCGCAGTATCAAGACCGGTGCGGGCGAGTAGCGCGTCCAGGCCCACCGGGTCATGGCCAAGATCGTGCAGCACACTTGCGCCATGGGGACCAGGAGCTGGCGCAGTGGCGTCGGCAGGGCGCAACGGCGCGGCTGGCAAACCTGGCTGCAACTCTTCAAGGATGTCCTGCGCCGACTCCACCAGTTTTGCGCCCTGTTTGATCAGGGCATGGCAGCCGCGCGATTGGGTGGAGTGGATCGAGCCAGGAATCGCAAATACCTCGCGGCCTTGTTCTGCGGCCAGGCGCGCCGTGATCAGGGACCCGCTTTGCAGTGCGGCCTCGACGACCAAAGTCCCGCGCGACAGGGCCGCAATGATCCGGTTGCGGCGCGGAAAATTGGCGGCCAGCGGTGGAGTGCCGATCGGGTATTCACTGAGCAGCAGGCCACGTTGTGCGATCACATGGGCAAGGGCAAGGTGTGACTTGGGGTAGACCCGGTCCAGGCCGGTCCCGACCACCGCCACCGTAGCCAGTTGGGTGCTGGCAGGCGCGATGCCCTCCAGCGCCCCCCGGTGCGCTGCGCCATCCACACCCAGCGCCAGTCCCGACACGACGGTCAGACCGGCCTGGGCCAGCACCCTGGCAAAGTCGCGCGCATTGATCGCACCCTGTGGCGTTGGGTTGCGGCTGCCAACCACCGCAATGCAGTTGGCCAGTGTTGCGGCCAGATCGCCATGCGCCATACCGGTCAGGTACAGCATCAAGGGCGGATCTTCGATTTCCAGCAATGCCGCGGGGTAGTCCGGATCCGACAGGGTCAGAATACGCCGCGTGCCGCCCTGCGCTTGCGGGTCGCTGTGCAGCCAGTTCCAGGTCGCTTCGGTCAGCGCCGGGAGTTCTGGCGGTTCGCATGCAAGCGACGTTGCCTGTGCTTGCGTGACGACCTGCAGGAGGGTGGCGCGTGGTTGCCGGAAAACCCGGTCGGGCAGGCCAAAACAGGCCAGCAACTTGCGCGCCGTGCCGTTGCCGACACCGTCGCTCAGAACGAGTCGCAACCAGGCAGCAAGCTCGCCGCGCTCCATGGGCTCGGGGGCGGTCGTACTTTGGTCGGTCACGCAAGCGCCCGGGAAACACTTTGACTGGCGGCGCCGTGCGCGCGAACCTGTTGCGGGCTTGGTTCTGCCCCGGCGTCAGCGCGGGTTGGCCAATCGGTCGCCGACCTTCACGCCGTCCGTGATGTCCAGCACCAGCGCATAGGAAAGCCGCTCGAAAGTGCGAAACACCATCAGCAGCCCATTGCGCTCATCGGGCAGCTTCATGGGAGCACGGGCTGCGTCCGTCTTGTCGATCATGCGCTCGCCGTCCTTCAGGATCGCAAGCACATAGCCGACCTCCATCCCGTCGCGCGTACCGCGATTGATCGCAACGACCTGGTTTTGCGCCGCATTCACCACCGCGCTGCCATACACCGAGACGATGCGGCCCTCGACCTTGCCGACAGGCGCGCGTGGCGCGTAACTGACCAGTTGGCGCGCCGGCTCCGGCAGCATGCGGTCACCCACGCGCATTTCTTCCTTGGCGCCGACAATGTCGATGGTGGCCGGCACCACAACCGAGGTCTCCTTGCCATCCTTGTCGATGCTGGTCTGCTGGGTCTCACTGCGTACCAGCACAGCCTTGCCGACATACTGTGCTTCGTAACCCAGCACTTCGCCACTGCCAGGGTCCCTGAGCGGCGTCGCGTTGCGAAAGATCCGGAATTCCTGTTGCTTGCCCGGCGCGTCCAGCATCGGCTTGCCGGTTTGGCCGCGCGCGTAGGCGCGGTCCCCGTTGGTCAGCAGGACGCGCCCGTCCAGCGCGGCCACGATGCGCGGCGCAGCCAGCAGGCTGTTCTCGTCCACGATCTCTGGTTCGGCCAGGAACGGTTCGATCAAATGGGCTTTCAGTGTCGGCAGGGCGCCGCCCTCCAGCGTCTCGAAGCGGGTTCGCGGAGAAACCCGGATCGTCTCGATAGGCGGGGAGTCGGCGCCGGCACCGGCACCGGCCAAGCGCAAGGTGGCGCGGCCGTCCTTGCGCTCCAGCACCAGCCTCTGCCCCGGAAAAATGCGATGCGGGTTGCGGATGTCGTTGAGGTTCATCCCCCACAACTCTGGCCAGCGCCACGCGCTTTTGAGGAACAGCCCGGAAATCGCCCACAAAGTATCGCCCGATTTCACCGTGTAGCTGTCCGGGGCGTTGGCCGCCAATTCGGTCAATGGCACACCGGCCTGCGCAACCTGCTCGGCGACGGCTTTTTGGCCCGGGGTCACGGTCAGGTTCTGTGCCAGCAGGCTGGCACTGCACAGGAGTGTGGTGGCCGCAGCCGCCAGAGCCATGGCCAGTTTGGTCCTGGCCGACTTGGGATAGGTCATTTCATGTTGCATGGTGGTGGCCCCTGAAGGCTCCTCCGGGTTGGCAAAGACAATGGCTGGGACCGGGGAAGTCTTGATAAATCACGCACGATTTTGCGCTCAAGTCCTTGATTGGGCAACGTTTTCTGTTGTTTGATCATGTCCGAGGCCGGAAAAGTAGCGAAAATAACGACATCTTTCAGGCGATTCCATGGCGTTGTTACCCATTCTTTGTTACCCCGACCCACGCCTGCACCGGATCGCCGACCCGGTGCGCGAGGTGGATTCCCGCATCCGCACGCTGGTTGCGGACCTGCTGGAGACGATGTACGCGGCAAAAGGCATCGGGTTGGCGGCGACCCAGGTCGACATCCATCAACGGCTGATCGTGATTGACGTGTCGGAACAGGGTGACCAACCGGTGGTGCTGATCAATCCCGAACTGGTCTGGACCAGTCCGCAGCGCCACCTTAACGAAGAGGGCTGCCTGTCGGTACCTGGCATCTACGACGGTGTGGAGCGGTTCGACGCAGTGCGGGTGCGCGCGCTGGACGAACACGGCGTGACCCACACACGTGAAGCCGACGGAATGTTGGCAATTTGTGTGCAGCACGAGATGGACCACCTGCTGGGCAAAGTGTTTGTGGAATACCTGTCGCCACTCAAACGCAACCGCATCAAGACCAAGATGCGAAAACTGCAGCGCGAGGAGCGCGATTGAGGGTCATCTTCGCCGGTACGCCAGAGTTCGCCGCAGTTGCCTTGCGCCGTTTGTGTGCGGACGGGTTCGAGGTGGCACAGGTGCTCACCCAGCCCGATCGGCCTGCTGGTCGCGGCCTGCAGATGCAGCCGTCGGCGGTGAAACTGGTGGCGCAGGCGCATGGCATACCGGTGCTGCAACCACGCAGCCTGCGTCTGGACGGCGTGGCAGCCGATGCGGCCCAGGCCGCGCGCGCCGCAATTGCCGCGGTGGACGCGGACATCATGGTGGTGGCTGCGTACGGCTTGCTGTTGCCGCGCTGGTTGCTGGACGACATGCGACGCGCGCGAACACCACAACGTGTGTGCCATGGTTGCATCAACATCCATGCCAGCCTGTTGCCACGCTGGCGCGGTGCGGCGCCAATCCACCGCGCCATCGAAGCCGGTGACGCGCTCACCGGTGTCTGCATCATGCACATGGAAGAGGGTCT
>Ga0209490_10005496_pt1 | contig 11528 bp, 10 predicted proteins | sample MAT06_FD_187209 | JGI IMG/M metagenome (GOLD analysis project Ga0209490, IMG submission 187209) | Freshwater microbial communities from Lake Fryxell liftoff mats and glacier meltwater in Antarctica - MAT-06 (SPAdes) (version 2) | ecosystem: Environmental > Aquatic > Freshwater > Ice > Liftoff...
CCGCCAGCCGGACCGACCGCATCGCCAAGTACAATCAACTGCTGCGGATCGAAGAGCAACTCGGCACCGCCGCGGTGTACGGGGCGGAACTCCGAAAGTAATCGCATTCGTCCGAGCCCGAGCGCCAAGCGAGGGTGGGCTTAAATCCCTCGCTTGGCGCTCGGGCTCGGAAAGACAATCATCCGGAGCCTTCATGCCCACCCTGCTCAGCGATCCGTCTTACGCGTTCTACATCATCGCACTGATCTTCTCGCTCGTCTTGATCGGGCTTTGGTATCGTTCTCGCGATAAGGGGAGTGCCATTAGAGCTGGAATATGTGCGGGGGTGTTTTTGTTGATATTTGCCATCGACAAACTCGTCGAAAGCCCACGTGAAGAATCGGTGCGTAAAATTCAGGAAATGACAACCGCGGTTAACGAGAAGAACAAGGAAAAGTTCTTTGAAAACATATCAGACGAGTTCGAGTTCAAAGGTCGAAATAAGGAAAAATCTAGATCAGAATTATGGAATGCCATTGAACAGTACGATCTGAAAGTATCCGCAAAGACTGATCGAGAAGATGTGGAAATTGATAAGCATAAACCGGTTATCATCCTAGGATTTACTGCGCGAATCGCTGCCCAGGGAAGCGAAATACCTGTTTACTTCAGAGCCACCTTTATAAAAGACGCTGATAAAAAATGGCGGCTCAAAAGTATCGTGGCTTACGACAGCCCAATAGCGAAAAATGATCGAAAAGAAATGAACCTGCCCGGGCTCCCATGAGCGGAGGCCCGATGATCGAACTCCGCGACGTGAGCAAGTCCTACGGAGGCCACGCGGCCGTGCATCCGCTCGACCTCGCGGTCGAAGCGGGCCGCTCCACGGCACTCATCGGTCCGAGCGGCTGCGGTAAGTCCACACTCTTGCGGCTCATGCTCGGCCTGCTCTGGCCCGATCAAGGCGAGGTCAAAATCGCCGGCGTTCGGCTCGCCCCGGACACGGTCCGCGAGGTTCGATTAAAAACGGGGTACGTCGTTCAGGATGGCGGGCTCTTCCCCCACTTGACGGCGCAAGAGAACGCGACCCTCGTCGCCCGCCGATTGGGCTGGGATCGGGGCCGAATCGAAGCCCGCGTCGCGGAACTCGCCGACTTCGTCCGACTGCCGAAGGATTCCCTCGACCGCTACCCGTCGCAACTCTCCGGCGGACAGCGCCAGCGCGTCGGCCTCGTGCGGGCGCTGTTCCTCGACCCGCCGCTGCTCCTGCTCGACGAGCCGATGGGCGCCCTCGATCCGCTCGTCCGGGCCGACCTGCGAACGGACCTCCGCTCGATCGTCCGCGAACTCAAAAAGACCGCCGTCCTCGTGACGCACGACCTCGGCGAGGCGGCGGTGCTCGCGGACGAAGTGGTCCTGCTGCAAGGCGGCCGCGTCGTTCAGCGCGGAACCCTGACCGACCTGGCGGAACGGCCCGCGGACCCGTTCGTCACCCGCTTCCTGCAAGCTCAACGGGGGTGGTCGTGATTCGCGTCCGCTACTTCGGGTTGTTTTTACTCGCCATCGTCGGCTGCGGCCCGGCGGCCGAAACCCGCGTCGGGTCCAAGGCGGATACGGAGTCGGTCGTCCTCGGCGAACTCGCCGCGCAAATGGTCCGCACGTCGGGAACGACTGCCGTTCACCGCCAGGCCGTGGGCGGCACGCTCGTCCTCTGGGAAGCGCTCCTCGCGGGCGAAATCGACGTGTATCCCGAGTTCACGGGAACCCTCGCACTGCAAATTTTGAACGACCCCTCGCTCGCCGATTTCGACAAGCTGCAACCCGCTCTCGCGATCCGCGGCATCGGCATCGCGAAGCCCCTCGGCTACGAGAACAACTACGCCGTCGGCGTCCGCCGCGACACCGCCGAGCGGCTGAACCTGCGGACCGTTTCGGACCTGGCCCGGCACCCCGAACTCCGCTTCGGGTTCAGCGCCGAGTTCACCCGTCGGGCCGACGGCTGGCCGGGGCTGCGAACCAAATACGGCCTGCCGCAGGGCGAACCCCGAGCGCTCGAACACGCCATCGCCTACAAGGCACTCGTCGATGGCCAGATCGACGCGACGGACGTTTACACCACCGATGCCGAAATCGCCCGCTACGACCTCCGGGTATTGATCGACGACCGCGAATACTTCCCGCACTACGCGGCCGCATTCGCGTACCGCACCGAGTGGGCGATTCGCAATCCCGAGGCTCTAGCCTCCCTCGAACGCCTCTCGGGCTCGCTCGACGAAGCGGCGGTCCGCCGGATGAATGCCCGCGCGCAAGACCGCGAGCCGGAGGCCGCGGTCGCCGGAGACTTCCTCCGCGACCGCCTCGGCGTCCAGTCGCAGGCGGTCGTCGAATCCGACTTTGAAAAGGTCGTCGGATACGCGGGTCAGCACTTGCTCCTCGTCGCCGTCTCGCTCGCCGCAGCGATCGTAGTCGCGATTCCGCTGGGCGTATTCGCGGCCCGCCGGCCCCGCTACGGTCGGTGGGTCGTCGGGTTCGCGGGGCTCGTCCAAACGATCCCGTCGCTCGCCCTGCTGGTGTTCTTGGTCGCGGTGCCCGTGATCGGCGGACTCGGAGCGCGGCCCGCCATCATCGCGCTCTTCCTCTACAGTTTGCTACCGATCCTACGCAACACCGCGACCGGGCTGACGGACATTCCGCACTCGCTGCGGGAAGCCGCCGACGGCATCGGGCTCACGGCGTGGCAGAAATTGCGGTTCGTCGAATTCCCCCTCGCCGCCCGCTCCATCCTCGCGGGCGTGAAGACTGCGGCGGTCATCAACATCGGCACTGCGACGCTCGGAGCGCTCATCGATGCCGGCGGCCTCGGAGTACCGATTCAGCAAGGCTTGCGCGCCAACGACCGGGGACTGATCCTCCTCGGGGCCGTTCCCGCCGCCGCCCTCGCCTTGATCGCCGAGGTCCTGTTCGACTTCCTCGAGCGCCTCGTTGTGCCCCGCGGCTTGCGGTTGCCCCCGCCGTCTTGAGCCGGCCTCCGCATAAAAAGAACGACCATGCTTTATCTCACTTTGCACACCCCTCCGTCCCTCCCGCTCGAACTCGACGGCGTCCTCCCCGAATTGCTCGCGGACCTCACGATCGATGAAATCGCCCGGCGGTCCGTTCAGCACGGCAACCGCACCGAGGAACTCGGCAGCTTCTTCACCGTCACCGGCGATGCGATGGCCGGCGAGATGCTCGTTCGCGGCGATTGCTCGCGGGTCAAACTCATCGGCTCCAAAATGACCGCGGGGCGGATCGTCGTCGATGGCGACGTGGGCCTGCACGCGGGCGCGGAGATGAAAGGCGGAGAGTTGATCGTCCGCGGCAACCCGGGCGAATGGCTCGGCGCGGAGATGGCCGGCGGCACGATCCGCGTCTTCGGCAACGCGGGACATCAAGCCGGGGCTGCGTATCGCGGTAGTCGCTTCGGCATGCGGGGCGGGACGATTCTGATTCACGGCAATGCGGGGGACGAGGCCGGTTTGCTAATGCGCCGCGGGCTCGTCGCCGTGGGCGGAACCTGTGGAAGCTTTGCCGGAGCATCGATGATCGCTGGAACGTTGCTCGCCTTCGGAGGGGTCGGCCGAGGAGCCGGGTCGGGCATGAAACGCGGCACGATCCTCGCCGGAACTGAACCGGAACTCGGCCCCGGGTTCCGGTTCAGTTGCGAGTACCGGCCGACGTTTCTCGATGTGATGTTGAGCCAACTTCGCGGATTGCGCTTCGAGCCCGCGATCATTCAAACCGTCCGGTGTTTCCGCGGCGATCTCGTCAACGACGGCCACGGAGAATTACTGATTCTCGCGTAGCCGCGACGCGCGAGCGGAGCGCCGCGGTTCGAGAGCGCTCCGCTCCGAGGACTTCGCGTCGCGGCTAAGCGATCACTTCCGCGGTTTCAAATTCGCCAACAGCGCATCGGACAATACGAGCGGTTTGCCCGGATTCAACCCGACGGTCCGCGTCAAATCGCTCGCTCGAATCCCCGCCGATAGCAGGCTGGCTCCCACGCCCCCCGCGAATGCGGCCGCGATCGCGGGGCCTTCACCGGCCGAACCGTGGTGCGTCAATCGTCCCGGAGCGAACAGGTCCGGTTTGACCCGCAACGCCACGCCCGGCCCGGCACCCGTCTGACTGCCGTTGTTCGCAACGCCTATGGTCACGGCCGCGGGTGCATCGCCGGGGATGCCGACGCCGGCTTTCTCCGTCAAGTAAGTGCGGAACGCGGGGCGGCCCTTCGCCGCCGAAGCTGGGTCCGAAGGTTCGACGACGATGCGGGGCGCGATCTCCAACTTCGGCTGCAGCACGGGCAGGTCGTACGCGAACTTCGTCCGCCCATCGATCCGCACCGCGTAGATGCCGTCTGCGGGGATCGTCACTTCCAGCGTTTGCTCGAAGGCTCCCGAACCAGTGGTCTTCAACAGGCGGACCGGCGCTGCGAGCGAACTCGCAATTTCTTGAAACTCGTCGGACGCGACGGCCGTTGCCTGCGGGTCGATTTGCTTCAGCAAGCGGATCTTCAAGAGGTAAACCGAATCCGTGGGGGCGAAGCCATCCGGGTCGTGGGGTTCCCGCCACTGCACGGTGAGGCGGAGCTTGTACCCCGCGGGCAGCGGTGCGACGCCGGCCCCGCCGTCGGACGGGTTGAACCCGAGGAAGTTCAGTTCGCGGGTCCACTTGCCCGCGGGCATTTTCGAGTCCGGCGGCGCGAACTCCATCGCGCCCGTGTCGTCCGCATCGAGGAACGGCCCGGCCCAAACTTGGCCCACGGCCGTGCTCGCGGATTGAACCCAGATCGGCGTCGGCGGTTGCTTCAACGCCTTCAGCGCCGATGCGACCGGCTTCGTGGCGAACGTCTCGTCGATCTGCCGGCTCAGTTCGCTGAGCCCGTCTTGAGGATAGCCAGTGTCCCAGGTGAGTGTATTCACCACCACGCCCGCACCCTTGAGACCATCCATTTCGACCTTCAGCGCGGCGAATCGCTGGACCACGCCTTTGAACGCCTGCTCGTCCACGATCAACTTATCCATCGCTTCGCGCGCCGCCTTGCGACGTGCGACGATCGGTTCATCGTCGCTCAAATCTTGAAGCGCCCTTCGGTACTCCTCCGCCACGTTGCGGCGGCGGGTGGCGAGGGATTCGGAAGCGGTCACGAGTTCCGCAGACCGCGATTGCAGGGCTTCGGAGTAACTTTGATCTCCCGAGACGGCTCGGGCCACGGTCAAGACTTGATGGATCGCGGCGGGGTTCACGCGGACGAGCGTCAGTTCCGCTTCCGGTGCCGCAGCCTGCGTCAGCAATGCGACCACAGTACCCGTCCCCGGACGATTCGGGTTCGGATCGGTCGGCTTCAAATCGAGATTCAGTTCGGCCGTGAGGTCGATGAACTTCGTATTCTTGGGCAATTGGCGGCCGATGAGTGCGGTCGCCGCGGGGAACTCGGAGGCGATGGCCACGACCCGCACGCCCTGCCCGCGGTAGCCGAGCTTGTGCAACTCGGCGACCTTCGATTGCTTGAGCGCATCGACAAGTTTCGTCGCGTTGCCCTCCTCGTCGAGCGGTCGCCCCGTATCTTCTGCGGCTCGCGGCAAGCGGATCGAACGTACGTTCGGTATCTCGGCAATCCGCACGACATCCGCGGCATTCGATAGCCGCACGGTGATGATCGGTCCTACCTGTCCTTCGATTCCGATGCCGTCCGCGGCCGTTCGCAGGCGGAACCGCATCTCGCGCCAAGCGCTCGTCGTCTCTTCCAGAATCACATCGACGCGGAGTTCCTTGTTCATTTGCATCGGGTCGGCCAAAGCCGCGATCACGTCGTCGGTCAACTTGCTCAACGCATCGCTCGGCGTGATCCCCGCGGGCAACGCGGGCGGCGGCGCCAGCGCGTCGAGTTTCAAGTCGGGCAACACTTCCACGACCCGAACCGGCAGCGTGGCCCGGAACGGCGACGGCAACTGGTCCAACGGCACCGCCGCGGTGAACCAGCCCGACGGTTGGCCGCGGAGGTCTTTGAGCAGCTTCAACAAGTTCTCTGCGGGCATCGCGCCGCGGACGAACGCGAACCCGGCCGTGTCGTAGCCCACGGCTTGGACGAACCCGAGTTGGCCGAGTTGCCGGACGGTCTGGTCGTGGAACTGCTTTTGTTGCTTTGCGTCGAATCCGGTCGCGATGCGGATGCGGACCTGGAGCGGCTGCTTGCCGTTATCCGGGATCGCCGTGCCGGTCGGGATCAACACCATCGTCTTGATGTTCTGGTCGTCGAACAGTTTGCCCGCGCCCGCCGCGGGGATCGTGCCGTTCATCAGTTCCGCGGTCGGGTCAAAGATATCCAGGTCCGCGTCTTCCTTCGCTGCGGCCACGAAGCCGATCGCCTTGAGGTGCGCGGCCATCGCGCGGAACTGGCGAATGCGTTCGTCGCGGTCCGTGCGAATGCGGTAGCGGAAGTGGACGTCGTACGATTCGGGCCGCGGCGGGTATTTCACCTGAGCGGCGGCCGGGGCGGCGAACAGGACCGCGAAGAACAGTCCGGCGAACGTCCGGAGTTTGGGGCGGGTCATGGCGATCCTCGCGAACGAAACGACACCCGTCAAGTTGTCAGGGCGCGGCGGCCTTGCCAAGTGGGTGTGGGCAAATATGCCTTGCACGGGTCCGTCTGGTCGGCTCCAACCGCGGATGTGCGGAAGGTCCGGTCGCCGCGAGAACCTGTCCGGGCGATGGTCGGGATTTTGACTTCGGGGGACTTCGGGATGAGTTACGCGAACCGCACGGCAATCATCACCGGGGCATCCGGGGGAATCGGGCGATCCCTGGCAGTCGCACTGGCGAAGGCCGGGGCACGAGTCGGCGTCATCGCTCGCCGCGAGGATTTGCTTCAAGAACTCGTCCGCGAAATCCGGGTGGCGGGCGGCACGGTCGAATCAGCCGCAGCCGACGTGGCGGACCGAGTGGCCCTGACCGCGGCGATTCGCAAACTGGAATCGGTGCTCGGGCCGACGGAGTTGCTCATTGCCAACGCGGGCGTCGGGCTACCGTCGCAGGCCGGACCGGACCATGTGAACGCGGTCGAAACGATGACGAAAGTCAACTTCTTCGGCGTGCTCTACGCCTTCGACGCGGTGATGGCCGCGATGATCGAACGCCGCTCCGGGCACCTCGTGGCGGTCTCCAGTTTGGCAGCCTACAAGGGCCTCCCCGGCGCGGCCGGGTACTGTGCCAGTAAGGCTGCCGTGCTGAACTACTGCGAAAGCCTCCGAATCGAACTCCGCGGACAGGGCGTGAACGTGACCTGCGTTTGCCCCGGCTTCATCGACACCGCCATGACCAAGCAGAACACCGCCCCGATGCCGTTCCTCATGAGCTCGGACGAAGCTGCGAGGCGAATCGTGAAAGCCCTCGCCCGCTGCCCCGGCGTCTACAACTTCCCCCGCATCATGCGATTCGCCATGCAACTCGCGAAGTGGGCCCCGGACCGCTTCATCGCCAAGCGTGTGCCGGTGCGGGTGGCGAGTACGACGACGGGCGGGTGAGACCAACTCTTCAACCAACTCTTCAGCGCGCGCCTACGGTTTTGAAGAGTTGCTCCTGAGAACGGGGGGAAAGTCAAATGGAAGTAGCAGAATGTTTCCTCTAGTTCCCACGTAGATCGCGGGAACGATACGAAGAGACGCTATCGTTTTTTCGAACCGAGAGGGCCATTCGTCGGCTGCGCGAGCTTGTTGAAGAGGCTCTTCAACCCCCATGCCGAACCGAAACTGACGCCGAGGATCAAACCCAATATGACCAAATTGGGACTGTAGAGTTCAAAGTGAAACTGGAATCCGAAGTTATCAGTTGCGGTCGGAATCGAGGCGAGCATAGTCCAAAACGTCGTCTGCTCGCCCCACGCTTCCCAGGGGCTGGTGTGCCAGGCGGTCCAGATCCGAAGATAGGAAGCACCGAAGAAGACGCAAAGCGAGAACGTCAACGCGAAACACCATCGGGATCGAAAGCATTTACCGACCATTGCAAATACCCTCCTCTCGAACTACTTCATACCACGCAACTTGCGACTAATCCTAAATACTGGACAAATTTCCACTCTCATTAAATTGACAAATCCCCTCCCCGGTGTTACGTATTACTTGTAGGAATCAAGCTCCGAATCGCACGGCTCGGATGCTTGGAAACTTAGAGAACCGTGGCGCGATCAATTATCGGTTCATTCCCATGCGTGCCACACACTTCTGTGCAGTCGTTTTGTCGATGGGACTGCGGTCGTAACAGCCTAAACGGTTTTGAAACGTCCTCGTTCGCTCTGCGAACGATGGGTATTCGCTTCCCAACCGACCATCGTTCGCGAAGCGAACGAGGACTGTCCAGCTCCGTCCACCTCGTGGGGAGGGTTTGCGATGCGCTCGAAACTTCCGATCGTGGCCGCGGGGCTTTTCATGGCCTTGCTTGCGGCTCGGGCTCTGAGTCCTTCGCGAGAGGAGAACCGTGTGGTGAATTCCATAAATGTGCGGCAGTTGACCGAACTTCACTCGTTCAAGCAGAGAGAAATGGGCTGGTTGATGGCCGCCGCGAGCTTGGCTGCGCTCGCCGCGGGGTCCGCCGCTTTCGAGTGGGTTCATCCTCCGTCGGATGAGTTGCTTCACGTGGCTTGAGGTGGTCTTGGCACGTCGGAAACGTGCCCCACGGTCGGATGTGGGGCACGTTTCCAACGTGCCGTTTTTCTCGGGCACGTTGGAAACGTGCCCCACGGTCGAAGGCTCACTTTTCGAGTCGATAAACGAGGACTTTGGCTTTCGACTTCGCCTGGTCCGATGGAACGTCCTCGGGCCACCAGTAAAGAAGTTTCGAGTTCCCGTCGAGCGCGATGTTGCGGACGTTTTCGAACTGCGGCTCGGGCGTGTGGAATGGGTCGTTCAATTCGGCGGTTTCGACCACGGCATACGAGACTTTCGCGTCGAGCGGATTGACGTCGCGGCGGTACGTCGTCCAATTCGCGTAGAAGCTCGCCCATTCGTTCGTGTCGTACAAGGCTTCGCCGGGTTTCGGAAGGCCTTCGCGGAAGAGGAATTTCCCCGCTTCCTTGTGTGCGATGCGGCTCTTATGGGGAGGTTTCACCGCCGAGGGAAGGCACGAGACGACCAGCACCGCGAGCACGCCGATGGGCACGCCCCAACCGGACCAAGGCGAAGCCTCGCCGAAGCGGCGAGCCGCGAAGCCGGGGATCATCGAGACGGCCCCTCCGGCGAAGAGCAGCCCCACGAATACCAGCGGCATGCAGTGCCGTTCGGAGATGTAGTTTCCCCGGTTCCCCAGGTAGAGCAGCATCGGAACGTAAACGGCCGTCACCGTCAGCGGCAGTGCAATCCAGGGTTCGCTTCGAACCCGGCGCAGGGCGACCGCGGCGCCGATGAGCGCGAAGATCGCCGCCCCGAAGTGGAACCCCTTGAGAGTTTCGTTCGCGAGCGTGCGGACGATCCAGAGGGGCTTCGAACCATCTCGCTCGGCGATGTAGTTCCCGGCGAAGATCGCGGGCGAATCGGGAGTGGCGAGCCGAGCATTCTTGTGCAACTGCTCGCGCCAGCTCGGCAACACGCCTCCGGGCGTGGGCTTGTTGGTGATGCCGCCGATGAGCACCATGTACGGCGCCGCCACGACGACGACGCCGACGGTCAGCGCCGTGAGCCACGCAACCGAGAGTCGCCGCGATCGGCGGCGCAAGATCGCCAGTGCGACGATCGCGGTGGCTGCGGCGAAGGCGATCACGAGCCCCTCGGGCCGGACCAAGTACGTGAGGCCGATGGCAAGCCCCGCGGACAGGAAGCCACCGATGCCCGGTTTCTTGACCGCGCGAACGCTCAGGAGGAGTGAGAATGCCAGGAGCAAAATGTAGAGGCCTTCCGTGAGCCCGTCGGACGTTTCGTGCGCAGCCACGGGCAAAACTTGATACAGCAGTGCTGCTGCAAAGCCAGCGAACTTGTTGAAGAGCAATCGGCCGAGCCAGTAACTCGGGAACACCGTCAAGATGCCTGCGAACGCGGAGGCAATCTGCGCACTCAAAAGCATTTGGTCCTGGATCGATGCATCGTAGAGTTGGCGGACGATCGACGACGCAATGAGGATCAGAACTGGGAAGCCGGGCGGGTGGGCTTGGGTTTGCAGCACCTCCGCCACGGTGGGTTTCGGCTTCGCGGGATCCACGGCTCGCAACTTCGACGGTTCTTGCAGTTGCATCGCGTATTGAACGAACCCGATACTGTCTTTCGCCGTCACGTAAGTGTTCGCGATCAGCCAGGCGTGGATCGCAATGGCCACGACGAGCAGGGCCGCGAGTCGGTATCGGTCCGAGCGATCCGTGATCGGCCGGGACGCGACCGCTTCGATCCTCGCGCCGACGTGCGGGGCAGTTGCCATAAGCGCAGAACTCCGGCCGAAAGGGTCGTAGAAAAGCTGGATGGTAGGCGACGGCGACGTTCGCCGTCAAGCCGACGTAACGCTGGGGTGGACCGTGCTGCCGATCACTGAGAACATAGCGGTCCCGCTCGCGGAATTCGAGTGGCAGTACGCGCGCTCCGGCGGACCCGGCGGGCAGAACGTGAACAAGGTGTCGTCCAAAGCCGTGCTGCGGTGGGCGATGGCGACGAGCCCGAGCGTGCCGCCGGAAGTGAAAGCCCGGATGGTGGCCGCGCATCCCTCGCACGTGACGACCGAGGGGGAATTCTTCATCGCGTCGCAAACGTACCGCGATCAGGAGCGCAACCGCGAGGCGTGCTTGACGAAGTTGGCGGCCATGCTCCGCAAAGCGGCCACTCCGCCGACGCCGCGGAAGAAGACGAAGCCGAGCAAATCGAGCAAGAAGCGACGCCTCGCGGACAAGAAGCACAATTCGAGCCGGAAATCCGAGCGAAAAGTGGGCGGGGAGGATTGAGTGGAAACGTGGGACAGGCCGGAGGCCTGTCCCACAATTAGTCGTTGATCTTCATGCCGAAAGTATCGGCCAGCCCTCGCGAGAACAGACCGGCGGGTTTCGTGCCCTGGCTGTAGCCCTTCATGCTGGCGACGATTTCGAACGTCATCATCATGCCGATGAACACGGGGGCGAGGCAGAGGAACAGGATGATGGCGGGAAGCGGACCCCACTTCGGCGCGGTGGCCACGATCGTGCGGACGGGGCCGTAGTCCTCGTCGCGGTCGCCGCGGCGAACGCCTCGCAGAGCGCCGCTCGCGGAAGCGCCGTCTTCGAGTTCGACCCCCGCCATCGCGTCGTCGTCGTCGATCATCGGTTCGCCGTCCGAATCGACGAGCACGACTTGGCTCGCGCTGTCGTCGTCGGCCGGAGCGTCCATGTCGTTGAGATCGACTTCGAAGCCCGTGTGCTCCAGGTCCGTGCCGTCGTCGTTCACGGAAACGACTTCCGAACCCGATTCGTCTTCCACGACGGGGAGTTCGAAGTCCGTCTCGAAGATGTCGCGCTTGCCTTCTTCGGCGTCTTCGGCGAGGCTTTCGACAACGCCCGAGTTGTCGTC
>Ga0209490_10005497_pt1 | contig 11528 bp, 11 predicted proteins | sample MAT06_FD_187209 | JGI IMG/M metagenome (GOLD analysis project Ga0209490, IMG submission 187209) | Freshwater microbial communities from Lake Fryxell liftoff mats and glacier meltwater in Antarctica - MAT-06 (SPAdes) (version 2) | ecosystem: Environmental > Aquatic > Freshwater > Ice > Liftoff...
CAAAACCAAACTTGGCAACGTGAGCGGCAAATAATAGCACGTTTATCTTCTTTAAACTATCGAACTGGTGAACTGGGTAGCTATCTGCACAACATTGCTTGCGGAGTCAGCGAACTGATTGGAGTAGATTGGACAGTTGTTACATTTTGCCAAGAGGGGTTTGAAACTATTCTAGCCAGTAGTCTGGAAATGGCGGAAGATGCACCCCGTGTTTACGCTCTACATGATCAACTAATTGCTACAGTTATACAATTTGGACGGTCATTAGCAGTTAAAGATGCTATAGCTAATCCAGAGTACGGTAAACCTGCACCGGGTTATCTGGCATATCTGGGGATACCGTTGCAAACTACTGAAGGTCAAGTATTTGGTACTATTTGCTCTTTTCATCGGCAAGCACGCGAGTTTTCTGCCGATGAAATCCAGATTGTGGAATTATTTGCAGAACGGGCAGCTACTGCCATCGACCACTATCATCTCTACCAGCAACAATGCCAATTTAATCATATTCTGGAGGCTGAGGTAGAAAGGCGCACCGCAGAATTACGAGCAACCCAAGTCAAACTAGTAGAACAAGAACGACTGGTAGCTATTGGTGAATTTGCTGCCATTATTGTGCATGAAATTCGTAATCCTTTGACTACAATGATCATGGGATTGAAGTATTTCCGAAAAATCATTCTGACTGAATCTGCTCAAGAGCGATTAGCGTTGGCACTGAGTGAGTCCAGTCGTCTGGAACGTTTACTAAGTGAAATTTTGCTTTATGCCAAACCCCAAGTTTCGCAACTTTGTGAATTCAACGTTAATGAATTCATTCAAGAGTTACTAGTATCCATTCGTGAAATGCCAGAAGCTCTGGAACGGCAAATTGAATTTATTCCGGCGTCGTCTGTAGTAAAAATTTCAGGAGATAAAGATAAGCTCAAACAAGTATTTATCAATATTGTCCGCAATGCTTGCGAGGCAGTTGCAGCAGGAGATGTTGTTAAGTGGAAAGTAGACTGTTCGCATACAGAAAAAGTCTGTATTAATATCCATAATGGCGGCGAACCAATTCCATTGGAAGTTCTGGCCAAGCTTTGTCAGCCGTTCTTTTCTACAAAACCTTGTGGCACTGGGCTAGGACTTGCTATTACTAAACGCATCGTCAATGCTCATAGTGGAGAACTGTTAATCTGGTCTGATATCTTGATGGGTACTACCGTAAGTGTTCAATTACCAGTAGTTGCTCAATGAACTTTATTAGTGAATAATTTTAGCTACCAACTCTTCTATGGGCGGACTAACGAAAAAGCCAAATTTTTAACCCGCGTCGGCGGTATAGCCACGACTTCTAACCGTCAAGGCGATCGCGGTCTTAAAAGTGTCAAAATATATGTGTAAACTTTATTCACAACATCATTTATGCCAAAAGCAATTTGGAATGGAACTGTTTTAGCCGAGAGTGATAATACTGTAGTTGTGGAAGGCAACCATTATTTTCCTGCTGACAGCATTAACAATCAGTATTTCCAAGAAAGTAATACCCAAAGTAGTTGTCCTTGGAAAGGTGTCGCTAGCTACTACAGTATTGACGTTGATGGACAAGTCAATAAAGACGCTGCTTGGTATTATCCCATCGCCAAGGAAAAGGCTAAGAATATTGAGGGCTATGTCGCCTTCTGGAAGGGTGTAAAAGTTGAGGCTTAATAAAGGTTCCTGGAAGGATTTTAGTTTCAGGTAATTGATATTATGTCTGACTAATTGCCCATAAAATAATTAGCCCGCTCAGAACTTCGGGGCGGGCTTCGTATTTAAACTATTTGCGAATTTATTTTAGGACGTAATTATACCTTTGCCTTGCGAAATGTTGCTTGCTTTCCCTTCGCCAGCCAAGCCAGACCACTAAACCCAATTGGATGCCAAAAGTTTCAGCAACGCGATCACTATTCAGTTTTTCTCGCCTACGTCAAGGACTTCAATACTTTGCCATTGCTCAAGTGCTTGGACAAAAGTCCGCTCCTGAAGCGAACTTGACCTCACATTCACGTGAGTTAGACCAGATTCTTCGTTTAGCGGCTTAGACCACCAGTTCCAACTTTTTGATAGCTAGCCCAGGAGTTTAATTTCTGGGTCAATTTCAGCAAAAGTCAAAAGTATAGTTATGTATCGATGTGGCGATTGCTTTAAATCAACCACTAGACCTGATTTCTACAGAGATGGTTTTTCGTAGTTTATACCATTTTTCTCAGGCTGTTCTCCGTGGTGATGCCAGTGACGCTGTTCCTTATCTTGTGCAACATCAAAAGCTGTTTGGATTAGTCAAAACTAGGCGTAAGCGCCACCCTTGAGATTGACGCTTACACCCAACAAATTTGGGCTTTATCTTCTTAAGTTGACACCAATGGACAATGCGTTACCCAATAAATGTACAAATAATTTGGGATGATTTATTTTTTGTCAGTCCCTTGGATCTAATTTACCCAGCAGCCACCAGGATAGCCAGGTACTGGGCAAGGGTTAGAAAAACCGCCAATATAAAGTGTTTTTTGTGCTTTAATTGTTGGTAAAAGTTGATTGGTTCGCTGATTATTCTCAGCATCACTAACTTCAATTTGAGTTAAATCGAGTAAGCACTGAACTTTTAAAATCTCTTGTCCTGATATACCGTATTTGTTGAGTACTTCGCCGAAATTAGAGTTTTTAAGTATGTTACTCAATTCCTTCTTAATCTCGTCTTCTAACTGCTGTAATGTTTTAGCATCTATAACTGTTAGCTGTACTGTTTGAGAATCCATAAGTTTTGCTCTCCTTGCAGACTGGTAAATGTGTGAACTTATCTTGTAATGTACTAAATTAAGGTGACTTCAATTAGTACACTTTGGCAACGAAGAAATTAAAGATACATAGTCTGGAGTGGCACGAAAGCATTAGGTTTCTAAAACTCTTGCGAACTCCCATAATTATGACATCAGCTTGGCTAGTAATAATTACGCATTGTGTAACAAAACTTCATATATTTCTGTTGGATTTCCTTAAAGCATTGATAAGTCTGGCTAATGACCGTTGCTCACTAAAGAAGATTGAGTAATTGATACCTCCTCAACTCCCGCACTCTGCTTACGGTTTGGATAAGCCTACAGGCTAAAGCCTTACCATTAACCGTTTCATCGGGTTTTTCCTCAGTATTTTTCTAAGTTTCGGTATTGGACAACAACTTAACGGTGTTAACCAAAGAAGTCCATACCGCTCTAGTGGTAAGTGTGCAAGTATTGCTTTGACTTTGCGATCGCATTAGATATTAAAATTTTGTTTGTTGTTTTATTCCTCAACTAACTCAAAATTAACCCGCTCATAAATTTCTCGCAAGGCAATTTGAAAGTCGATAGAATTCAGAATTAAAACTGCCTCTTCACCTTCGTATTCTTTAAATATCCATTGCCCTTCTGCTTGTTTTGCAAATTGTTCCACACTAAAACTATACTGGTCAATCATAATATATTCCTGGAAATCAGGAATAGAACGATAATATTTAAACTTATCTGTTTTGTCATAATTTTTAGTTGAATTTGATAATACTTCAACAATTAACAAGGGATTAGTAATAATTGTTGTACCTGTTCGCTCATAAATAGGCTTACCTTTGATGACCATCACATCAGGATAAGTATAAATATGATAACGAGGTATTGATAATTTAACATCGCCTATATATATGTCATAATCTTGATTTTGTACTGTCAGAGGAAATTTTCTACAAAAATTAAGTGCAATTTTGTTGTGGTTAGTTGTTCCCCCTGTCATCTGTATAATTTCTCCGTCTCTGTATTCATTTTTATATTCAGCATTGTCTTCTAATTCCAGATATTCTTGTGGAGTATAGTTGCGCTTTTCTGTTTGTAAAACCATATTAATTAACTCACAAAATAAGGTAATGGGTGCGTTATCAATAAACAAGCAGCCGTTATTAAGGACATTTACATTATTCCATTAAATCATCTGTTGCAGTCTCACCTGGATAAAAGCGATCGCTTAGAATTTCTTCACAAGCATATAAGCATTGTTTGGGAAAAGTTGAGAGTGGCAGATTTGTTTCTCCTGATGCAAAATCCTTAGCGTTTTGATATGATTCCTGGAGTGCTTCTTGAAGGTAAGGTTTCAAGCTAGAATTTTCGTTCAACAACTTGAGAATCTCCCGTCGTTGGACTCTAATTGTTGCTAACCAACTACGACTTCGTTGCTTTACTTGATATTCCCACTTGAGTAAATGTCCAATTAATATACTAAGACGATTTCTCAATTCTTGGCGTTCTTTTCTTCCCAAAGATTCTATTTCCTCAATTAAATTTGGCAAATCAAGCTGGTTCCATTGGTGATGACGCAGCAGGTTAGCTTGTTCTTGAGTCCAACTGTAGAAGTCTGCTTCATAGAAGTTTGGCATTAGATTTACCTCTATTTATCTGGTTTGTGGTGTCTGCATATTGGGTTCAAACCTGGTGAACTTCCTTAATTCTAGAGCGCACAGATGTCATGCGTATCAACTTAAGCTAGGAATAGCTTAACTGTTGGCTTCATCACCCACCTTGAACTTTAGTTCAAGGCTAACAGCTAAAGTCTACTGAAGTAGACTAAAGATTTTTGGAGGTATTTAGTCATCTTCAGATGACTTGTGCTATTAGCAAGGAACTTAAGTTCCTTGCGGGACATCACTTTTACGTTAAGTTGACACCTATGAGCAATGCTAAACCCTTACCCACGCTTATTCAATACTTGGTCAGCAGTCCTTTAATTATTCACGCCCACCTATTTACACTAAAATGAGTGCGTGATATGCCCAAAGAGTAAGTCGAATGCCATTTTGCTTGCGGAAAACACCGAAATGAGTAAGTCGAATGGCATTTTGAGTAAGTCGAATGACGTTTTGCTTGCGGAAAACACCGAAATGAGTAAGTCGAATGGCATTTTGAGTAAGTCAAATAACGTTTTGCTTACAGAAAACACCAAAATGAGTAAGTCGAATGGCATTTTGAGTAAGTCAAATAACGTTTTGCTTACAGAAAACACCAAAATGAGTAAGTCAAATGGCATTTTGAGTAAGTTAAATGCCATTTTGTGAAAGCATTTAAGTATTTTAATAAAATAATCAGCAAATATACTTGGCAATAAAAGCTCCGATTTGGTGGACTGAAATTAGATTCTCTCGTTCTCAGACTCCGACTAGAAATGCTAAAAAGTTACTACACTGCGAATTGATTCGCCTTTGTGCATTAATTCAAAAGCATGATTAATTTGCTCAATGGGCATCACATGAGTAATCAAATCATCAATGTTTATCTTACCTTCCATGTACCAATCAACAATTTTCGGCACATCTGTACGTCCTCTAGCACCACCGAATGCTGAACCTTTCCAAACACGCCCAGTTACTAATTGAAAAGGACGAGTACTGATTTCCTGCCCAGCACCAGCAACACCAATAATTACACTAACGCCCCAACCTTTGTGGCAGCATTCTAATGCTTGACGCATAAGTTTGACATTACCGATACATTCAAAACTGTAATCAGCACCGCCTTTTGTTAAATCAACTAGATAAGGAACTAAATCGCCCTCTACTTCTTGAGGATTAACAAAGTGCGTCATGCCAAACTTTTCTGCCAAAGCGCGTTTGCTGGGATTAATATCTACCCCGACAATCATATTCGCCCCTACCATCCGCGCTCCCTGGATGACATTCAAGCCAATACCACCCAAGCCAAAAACTACAACATTTGCTCCCGGTTCTACCTTGGCAGTATTGATAACTGCACCAATACCAGTAGTGACACCACAGCCAATGTAACAAACTTTATCAAATGGGGCATCTTCTCGAATTTTTGCCAGGGCAATTTCTGGCAGCACCGTATAGTTAGCAAAGGTGGATGTACCCATGTAATGATGAATCATTTGCCCATCAATACTAAAGCGACTGCTGCCATTGGGCATGACACCGCGGGCTTGAGTTAAACGAATGGCTTGACAAAGATTAGTTTTGAAACTCAAACAATATTCGCACTGACGGCATTCGGGAGTGTACAGAGGAATCACATGATCCCCTGGTTTGAGACTGGTGACACCAGCACCTACCTCCATTACCACACCAGCACCTTCATGTCCTAAAATTGCCGGAAACAAACCTTCGGGATCTTCACCAGATAGGGTAAAGGCATCAGTATGGCAAACTCCCGTGGCCTTAACTTCAACTAACACTTCCCCAGTTTGCGGCGCTGATAGTTGAACGGTTTCAATAGTCAACGGCTTACCTGCACTGTAAGCTACTGCTGCTTTAACTTGCAATGTCAGCCCTCCTGTATAGTTTTTTAATGTTCTCCCCGATGCTGAAGCAGGGGGATTGTTTCACTTAAATATATTGAGCGCATGATACACTTTTGTATCACTTCATCGTATTTACTAAGAGGTTGTTTGAAAAGTGATTGTCTGTGATCTTAGGCACTTACTGATCCCCCCTAGCCCCCATTAAAAAGGGGGGAACCGGAATCAAAGTCCCCCTTTTTAAGGGGAGCCACTGCGTTGGGCGGGTTTCCCGACTTGAAGCACGTGGCGTGGATTTAGGGGGATCTAGAACGTTTTGCTACCAACAAGAAGACTTTTCAAACATTCTTTAAGCACCATCGCCGCCATAAGAATAAATATACTTTGTTAAAGTATTATTCTCTAGCTAAATTAGTTAAAGGCGGCAATAGCTGTTTTGGCAACGATGTAAATTTGATGTCAGCAGCAATTCCCAGATAATTTGTCCATCCTCAATTAATAAATTTTGTCACAGCTTATGAACCCTGCCCTAACACAAATTGGCGCTCAAATGTCTAATCTGACTGGCGTAAGAGCAATCATGAAGGATATTATCGAAACATTACGAGCGGGTGCAGGGCAGCAATTTATTAATTTGAGTGCTGGTAATCCGTTGATTTTGCCAGAGGTAGAGCAATTGTGGCGGGATTGTACTGCACAGCTTTTGGCTAGCCCAGAATATGGTGAGGTAGTTTGTCGCTACGGTTCAAGTCAGGGCTATGCACCATTAATTGAAGCGATCGCTAATGATTTTAACAAACGCTACGGGTTAAACTTAAGCGAACGCAATATCCTCATCACTCCTGGTAGTCAAACTCTCTACTTCTACGCTGCAAATACCTTCGGTGGCTACACTCCCAGTGGCGAGTTAAAACAAATCGTTTTGCCCCTCAGTCCTGACTATACAGGTTACGGCGGTATCTGCTTAGTACCAAAAGCCTTAATCGCCTACAAACCAACTCTCGATATTGATGTAGCTGCCCACCGATTTAAATATCGCCCCGACTTCAGCCAAGTGTCGATTACAGAAAATACTGGTTGTGTTCTCTTCTCTCGCCCCTGTAATCCCACTGGTAATGTCCTCACCGATGATGAGGTGAAAAAGATTGCTGCCCTAGCTGCGCCTTACAATGTGCCCGTGTTAATTGACTCGGCTTATGGACTTCCCTTCCCAGCATTGAACTTTACCGACATGACACCAGTATTTGGTGATAACATTCTCCACTGCATGAGTTTATCGAAAGCGGGATTACCAGGAGAAAGAATTGGTATTGCGATTGGGGATGAAAAGTGGATTGAGGCGCTGGAATGTTTCCAGGCAAATATAAGTCTCCATTCTTCACGTTACGGCCAAGCGATCGCTGCCCTTGCAATTAATTCTGGTGCTTTGGTGGAAATTTCTGAAACTGTCATCCGTCCCTTTTACCGAAATAAATTTACAGTTTTAGAAACCAGCTTAGAACAAGCGATGCCCAAGAATTTACCTTGGTTTCTCCATCGTGGTGAAGGAGCAATTTTTGCTTGGCTGTGGTTAGAAGATTTACCCATTAGTGACTGGGAATTTTACCAGCGACTAAAGCAAGTAGGTGTAATTATTGTACCTGGAAATAGCTTCTTCCCTGGTTTAGAGGAAGAGTGGACGCACAAGCATCAATGCTTCCGCATCAGTCTCACCGGCAGCGATGAGGAGATTGCCACTGCTATGAAACGTTTAGCAAAAGTAGCTGAAGAAGCTTATCAACGTGCCGTTGTGAGTGCCTGATTAGGGGGAGTGGGGAGTGGGGAGATGAGGGGACGAGGAAAATAACCATGCCCAATAACAAATGACAAATGACAAATGACAAATAACAAATGACAAATAACAAATGACAAATGACAAAATAGATGATTGGTTAGAAATTGGTAAGATTGTCGCTCCTCAAGGATTGTCTGGAGAATTACGGGTTTATCCTGTATCTGACTTTCCCGAAAGATTTGAGGTGTCGGGAAAACGTTGGTTGTTGCGTTTGGGTGAAACCGAACCACAACCAATTGAATTATTAACAGGACGTTATATCAGTAACAAAAACTTATATGTAATCAAACTAGCTGGTGTGGAAAATTGTGATCAGGCAGAGGCGTTGCGCGGTTGTAAGTTGATGGTGCCAGCAAGCGATCGCCCCCAATTAGACGAAGATGAATATCATGTCCTCGATTTAATTGGCTTGTCAGTCTTTATGCAAGCATCTGGCGAACTCGTTGGTACGGTGGTAGATATCATCGCCGCCGGCAATGATTTGTTAGAAGTAAAGCTGCATGAATCATTTACTGCTGACAAAAAACAAAAAACTGTTTTGATTCCATTTGTGCAAGCGATCGCACCAGTAGTAGACTTAACATCTGGTCGCATTGAAATTACGCCGCCACCTGGCTTGTTGGAAATTAATAACTAGATCATTTGTACTTCAAATGTCTAATGACCAATGACAACCTTGTTCTATGATCCGAAGCTACTAGGACTTACGCACTATACAAATTAACCGTGTGTGGTCACTGAGCTTTGTCGAAGTGATGTGGATTAACGAAAATATGTCGTTTCAGGCTTTTATTAATTATCCTTATGATGCCTACGGCGGTAAACTACGTAAATAGACCACGCTGTAGGGGTTTAGCAATGCTAAACCCTTACGAAAGATGTGGCTTTCAACCATATCCATATTTGGTATTTCTTGTCAATGCGTAAGTCCTATTTACGTAGCAGGAGCAACATTGCCTAGTCTAAATTCGTCAATAGCTGAGTAATAGGTTATTAGCAACAGTGAATTTTGCTTTGACCTGAGTAATGTAGTTTTTGAAATTCATTTAGCAGCTAAAAGTGGTTATTATAATGCGTCAGCTTTCAATTACTCTATCTTTAGTGGCACTACTACAAAATTTGCCAGCAATTGCTCAGTCTCAAATGCCAGAACCTACTTCTGGAGTACCATTCGATTCTATTCAACAAGTAACTGCTGTCAAATGGATGACAAACTTTTCCGATGGCAAATTTTATCCAGAAAGACTACTGAGTCGCGCTGAATTAGCGTCGATTATGGTAAAGACATTTCGGCTAGATAAAAGACAAGGTGTGAGCAAAGAAAATTTAGTTATTCCAGATGTTCCTCGTTCTTATTGGGCATTTAATGATATACAGATAGTCTTAAAAACTGACATTATGAAAGGTTATCGGGGCAATGAATTCTTCCCTAATCAAAAGGTGACAAAGGCAGAAGCTCTGGCTATTTTCGCCCAGGCTTATGGTGTATTTCAGTTTCCCGATGATGCTGTTAATGAGATTCTGGCTTCCTATCCAGATGAAAAGTCTATCCCAGCTTGGGCTAGAAAAGCGATCGCCACAGTAGCGACTGAGGGATTTATTAACACAGATGGTCAAGGCAATATTTCCCCTTTAAAACCCGTGACCCGTGGGGATATGGCTTATGTATTGAGTAAATATTTGCAACGACAACAGCAACAACCCGAAACCCCCGAAGTTCCGATTATTCCAGATAGCCCACAATCGCCCTAGCTCAAGATTTATTCTAGATTAGAAACCAAGAAACTGGATGAAGGATATCCATACGGTAAGGATGCCGTCACTATATCTCTGCGTTATTTTGTAACCAAAACTTACTGTTTCCTTTCATGCGTAAATTAACGACTTGAGGAATTAAACTTTCAACGGCTCCAATACCAAGAGGGAGTTTTCGAGCCGCAACCTCGTTATCTTCACTGCAAATAAAATCACCTTTGACCTGGATTTCTATACTTGTCTCGAATCTGGCGAAGATATAAGGAATTAGACTGTGTTGGTTGCTGCAACACAGAATTCCCGTAATTAGATTGTGGTAAGTAATTCGGCTGCTGCAAACCGTAATTACCATATCCCACAGGGTTCGTGGGGGTGACAGCACTTGGACTCTGGCTAGAGTAAGGTGCATTATTAGTTGGTGCGATCAAAGTGACTGGGGGCGTTAGTGGTGCTACACTAGGCGCTATTTGACCGTTATTTAAATTGCTATAGGGATTTTGCGGTAAGTTCGTACCCGTTGACGTATAACCTGTAGCAGTAGGCGCTACTTGACCGTTATTTAAATTGCTGTAGGGATTTTGTGGCAAGTTTGTACCCGTTGACCTGTAGCTCCCAGTACTTGGTAGATAATTCTGACTGGGTAAGCCGTTGATGGGTGGCATTAGCGTTGCTCCTGGGTCAGAGACTCGGCCTAAGGGATTTATTTGAGTTGCAGTACCATTGAAACTGGACAATTTCTGGTTTGTCGATTGGTTGAGCGCTGCTTGCAGAGGGCTGATGGAGACAGAATTTTGATTCTTATTGGTTTGATTAGTGAATCCAATTCCTAAGCTAGAAGATGTTTGTTCCCCAGTTGTCTTTTCAGACTCCCCAGTTAAAGATTTGAAGCCTAGAAACTGACTATTATTATCAGATGTCCCACCAGTACGCAATAAATTTTCTGCTTGTACGACAAAGGGATTTTTCATCGTTGGGTTAGGTTCGTTATTAACTATGCCTAAACCAGAATTTAATTTGGTATCGTTAACAGACTTTTGTTTGTTAATTACGTCCTCTAGTAAGCCTTTGCTCTTTTTTTCCTTAGAGGTATTTGCTGTTGATGAGACAGTTGCTTGTTCAAAGTCATTAAATAAAACCGGCAAGTTATCAATATCCGCTGCGATCGCTCTGTTTTCTTCGGAAAGGTCGGAATCAGCAGACTTTTGTGAAGCGACTTGGTTTTTTTGCTTATAAACGAAAATATCTGGGTTTTTCCAGTATTCCCAGGTTACTAGCCCGACTACAGATAAAAAAATTGCAGTTCCCCAGAAACTAGGTCGCCCTAGATTCCATAATCTGGCTTTGAGATAGCGTAAGTAGGCGGGAGGATAATGACGATGTGGCATAAGATAAATGATTAAAATTTACTAAAAATCGGTAAAATTTGACGAAAGTTGAAAGCGTTGCTGTTTGATGCTTTTGCTTTCCTCAACAGTAAATATCTCAACTTAAGTTTGAATGGTGATTTTATCCTAACTTCTCCATCAGTTATTAGTCATTACCAATAGATATATAGTAGTCAAAAATTTACAAGGAAAATGCTGAAAGCCCTTGAAGATGTGTCCGACTCAGGAGGACACATCTGTGCTTTAGACAAGGGATGAAA
>Ga0209490_10005499_pt1 | contig 11528 bp, 11 predicted proteins | sample MAT06_FD_187209 | JGI IMG/M metagenome (GOLD analysis project Ga0209490, IMG submission 187209) | Freshwater microbial communities from Lake Fryxell liftoff mats and glacier meltwater in Antarctica - MAT-06 (SPAdes) (version 2) | ecosystem: Environmental > Aquatic > Freshwater > Ice > Liftoff...
GGTGAAAAGTTGGGGCTGAGCGGCGCCTCGCGCCGATAAATCTCCTGCCCGGCGCGACCCAGATGCGCGCGCAGCGCGGGGCTTTTTACGGCAATTCGTTCAACCTCTAGCGCATTAAGGGTGCCCGATAGCGATATGTTGATGTCGGACCAATCATGTGCTCTTCCAAGCGCTCGCGACCCAAAAACAACAGCAGATGTCACGCCCGGATGTTTGGCAAGAACCGCTCGAATTGAAGCGATGGCGTCGTCCGTAGGGCCAAACATGTTAGTCGTCCACCGTTTGCTTTTTCAGGAGCAGATAGACCTGATCGAGTACGACAACATAGCGCCCCGCAATCGCCTCGACGGCGTCCTTTGAAGCGCTGAAAGTCGTAAGTGTGGCTCATCAAATTCCGGTGAGCCAGCATCTGGATCCATGCCTGCCCATCCTGAATCACTTTCGGGGCAAAGGCGGCATGGATGACGGCCTTGGGCGTTATCTGTTCCAGCACTGGACCTGATGCACGCGAGACTCAAATCGTTTGGGTGAAGGGCCAACGCAGGTCGATCGCTCCTAAAGCGAGCTTCCCGGCTTCGTGGGCTCGGCTGCGGGCTTCGGCGAGCTCACCCGCCAAGCCTTGTAGCGACAGCGATGTTTGCGCGGCTTTGGCGAGCTTGCTCAGCGTTTCGGCGAGCACGTGGGCGTCGTGTGCGTGGCCCAAAGAATCCTGGAGCTCTGCGCTCGCCTCCAGCAGGTTGCAAGCCGACGCGGGCAACAGGGAGCCGATGGCTTCGAGGGCGTAGCGGTAGTTCTTGAAAACGAGGCGGGCGCGGTGAAGCGCCTCGGCATCGCACTCGCCGGCACGCCGTTGCTGACGCAAAGCTTCCAGATGCCGCTTTGCCAGCTCGCCGAGCACGACTGCGTTGGCGGCGGGATGCGTGTCAGGGGTTTGGACGGATGTCGCCAAGCGCTCAGAGATGCTCGAAATGTCGAGATCGAACGCGGAGGCATCAAACTTCCCCAATCGGTGGAGCGCCTGACGTTCTGAGTCGACCTCCGTCTCACGCAGCAGCACGATCGCGCTAGGAGCCTGAGCGGCGCTCGTCGAGAGTCGCTCGATCGCGCGACGTTGCTGCTGCGCATCCCTGAGCCCCGACAGAGCCGACATCAGCTTGCGTAGACGTCGCAGCGTCTTGGGCCGCGCGGCGTAGCCCAGCGCTCGCGCAAGTTGAAGCGCCGAAGCCAGCCGCCGAATCGCAACGCGCAGCGCGTGGACCGGCTTCGCCTTGGTGCGTTCGGCGCCCGCGTCCAAAACGGCCAGCACCGCTCGCCGCTGCGTGTCGATGGCCGCCGAGAGCACGAGCTCCGGCGCGGGTTGAGTTGCGATGAGGCTGGACATGATTCGGCGAGATTGCTGGCCAGCGTGCTCAACTAGCACACGGTTCTCAGGCCGCAACGCCCCACAGGGCGTCTTGTTCGTTGTCGTCAGCTTGGCGTTGTCGAAACCCGCAAAATTCAATCTTTTCTGGTCGCGCGAGCGGCGGAGACGGACTAGGCTCGACCGTTCCGGTGGGACACGTACCGCTACTCGACGAGCTGGCCATCGTGGCCGCAGTGGCAGTCTTCGTCACCGTCGTCTTGGCGCGGCTCAAGCTGCCGACAGTCGCAGGGCTGCTGCTGGCTGGCGCGCTTCTGGGTCCCTTCGGGCTGCGGCTCGTCTCTTCCGTGCGGGCTATCGAGGTGTTGGCAGAGGTGGGGGTTGTACTGCTGCTGTTCTCGATTGGCCTGGAATTCTCGCTAGCGCGGCTGCGCGAGGTGCTCCGCCAGGTGGCGCTCGGTGGCGCCCTGCAGGTCGGCCTCACCACGGCTGTAACGACGGGCGTAGCGGTGCTGCTGGGGCAATCCGTCGGGGTTGGCGTGTTTTACGGGTTCGCGTTCGCGCTCTCCAGCACGGCCATTGTGCTGCGCGCGTTGTCCGAGCGGCGTGAGCTCGACGCGCCGCACGGCAAGTTCATTGTCGGCACGCTGATCTTTCAAGACTTGTGCGTCGTGCCGATGGTGCTGATCGTGCCGTTGCTGGGCGCCGGTAGCCCGGCTGGCGACGCCGCAGCCAGCGTTGGGCTGGCGCTCGGCAAGGCAGCGGTCGTGGTCGTGGGCACGGTGGTGCTGGCGCGCTTCGTGGTGCCCAGGATTTTGGGCTGGGTGGACGCAAGCCGTAGTCGCGAGGTCTTCTTGCTGGCTATCTTGGCGCTGTGCATCGGCACCGCGTGGCTGACGTCCATGGTGGGGTTGTCGCTGGCGCTGGGCGCGTTTTTGGGTGGTATGGTGGTGGCTGACACCGAGTACAGCCACCGCGCCATGGGCGATATTTTGCCGTTGCGTGACGCATTCGTGAGCGTGTTTTTCGTCTCGCTGGGCATGTTGTTCGATGTGCGGGTGGTGGTGTCGCACCCGCTGCTGGTCTGCGGCTTGCTCGCAGGTTTCTTGTTGGCCAAAGGCGCGCTGGCTACGCTGGCTGCCATGGCCATGGGCTTCCCTTCGCGGGTGGCCTGGCTGGCGGGAGTGGGGCTGGCGCAGTTCAGCGAGTTTGGCTTCGTGCTGGCGCGCCTGGCGCAAAGCAGTGGCGTCGTCGACGAGAAAGCCGTGGGTCCGCTGTTGGCAGCCGGCATCGCCAGCATGTTCTTGACGCCGCTGTTGGTGCGCGCCGCCCCGCATATCAAGGCGGGTGAACGGCTGCTGGCGCCTCTGGAACGGCTGATCGGTGTGCGCAGCATCGACGAAGCCGACGAGGGCCGAAAGCTCGAGAATCACGTGATCGTGATCGGTTTCGGTGTCGCGGGCTTGTTGACCGCGCGCACGCTAACGGCCGCGGGTGCGCCCTTCATCGTGCTTGAGATGAACGCCGACAACGTCCGCCGTGGCAAGGCATTGGGGCTACCGGTCTACTACGGTGACGCCACCAGTGAAGAGGCGCTCGGTCACGCTCATTTGGCCGAGGCTCGCACGGTCGTGTTGCTGATGAACGACCCGCAAACGGCGCTCCGCATCGTCGACATGCTGCGTCGCGTGGCCCCCAACGTGCCGGTGCTGATGCGCACGCGCTATTTGGCCGAACGTGAAGGCCTGTTGAAAATGGGCGCGCGCGACGTCGTGGCCGAAGAGGTCGAAGGCGCCGTCGAGGTGATCGCCCGGCTGCTGCGCAGCATTGAGGTGCCGCGCAACGTCATCGAAGCCAGCATCCAGACCATCCGCTCCGAAACCCAAACCAGCGAGCGCAAGCAGACCTTGCCGCGCGCCCAACTGGGTGAAATGCGCACGCTGTCGGAGCTGAAAATCGAGTCGGTACTGGTGCGCGAAGGCAGCACGGCCGCCGGCTCCTCCACCGTCAAAATGCGCCTGCGCACGACCACCGGCGTGTTGGTCGTCGGCGTGCAGCGTGGCGAGGAGCTGCTTCAAAACCCGGACCCGCACGCGCCCTTCGAGCCGGGGGACATTGTCTACTTCGTCGGTACCAGCAACGCCACTCGCGAAGCGATGCTGCTGTTCGACGGTTGATTCCGCTGGCCATCGCGCGAGTCCTTGGTGGCGACCGTGTACGTCATTCTGACGGTCTACGACCAAACGCGGCCGGGGTGGTTACGCGTGGTCGGTGCGAGGCGAGGACAATGAGAGCATCAATCGTTACTTTCGCTACTTTTTCCACCCTGGCCACCCTGGCCGCCCGCACCGCCCGCCGGCAGACTGTTGATCCAATCAGCGACGCACTTGAGCTCGTCGGCGGTGAGCGTGCATTGCATTCGGTTGCCCTCTGGTTTGGGCATCTGCGTGCCGCAATTGGCAGGCGGAGTGCCCTTGAGCTTCAAGTACAAAAGGCTCGCTTCCGGATCGCCAGGAACGACCAGCGTCGTTGTTGCACAGTTCAAATTGGCTGTTTTATCTGCGGGCTTGTTGATGGCGTCAGCCAGCCCCGCTTCGGTATGGAACGAATGCAGGTTCGCGTTAAAGTGGCAACCAGCACACTTATTACCCGCCTTAAAGAGCGCCGCAAGCTTGGCCGCATCGCAATTCGTGATGTCAGGCGCCACCACACCCGATCTGCACATGACGCTCCCAGCCGCGCCACCGCTGTTGCTCACCCCGCCAGTGCCGCCGGCACCTCCGGTTACAGATCCCCCGCTTCCACCAGCGCTTGCTTTGCCCCCGGTGTCCCCGGTGCCCCCGGTGCCCCCGGCTCCGCTAGTCAACGCGCCACCCGTACCTCCAGAATTGGCCTTGCCGCCTGCAGCGGGGCTGCCCCCGGTGCCCCTCGACTCTTTATCGTCCGAACAGGCGATTGCCGTCGCAAGCGAGGCGCTGACAAGAGCTAGCGTGAGAAAGCTGCTGTACTTCATGGTAACGAGAGGATGCCAACCTGAGAGCTGAAGTGCAAGCACAACCGCAGCCTGCTCCTTACCAGAGTTGCCGCAACGGGTGCGGCAATGCCGCAGCACCCAGCGTGGTCAGGTGTGCCCCACAAGCCAAGAATCTGGATCAGGCAGCGGTGTTAGCGGTGGCCTAGCTGGTCGCCCGAAGCCGGAGGCGGCTTGAAAGCCGCAGACTCCTGTGGCGGCTTAGGGACTACTTCGGGACGGAACTTGGAGTGGCTTGAAAGGACGCCAAAATGCCGAATTAGATGAAAGCGCGGTGGTGGGATAGCGACGATGAGACGGATGAAGAGGTCGCGGGCAAGCCGGCGCGGTCACCTGAGGCCGTTACTCCGCGCGCAGCAGCGGCGTAGCAGGTGGCAAGGCCGGGCTCATCGGAGCCGAGCTTGGGCGGGCGTAGGAAGAGTGTGAAAGACGAGAGCATCTTTAGCGTCGCGGACCAACCTGGGAATTTTGGGTCTACAACACCGATCCACTGGGAAATCACCTTGGGGAGAAGCCGTACTGAGCGCGTCGCCAAGCCCCTAGAATCGTTTAGCAACTATCCCCGCGGATCAGAGTGCGAGCGACGGACAAAGAACCGCGGGGTAACACAAGGGTAGCCCTTGATTCGTAAGGCTCGTAGCCTTTCGGAAAGGTGCTTCTCATGCATGCCCCCGCCAACAGGTACACGTTTTATCCAGGCTATCGGCGCGCCATTTTGGCCATTGCAATTTCCGGATTAACGTCTTTCTTGACGCGGCCGGCGGCTGCAACCGTTTGCATCACATCGTGCCTCCCGTACGAATGTGGCTTCGAGGTAGCCAATGTCCGCTGCGCTGTCGTGCCCGCCAACTACCAACTGGAAGTTGCGGTGGATTGCAGCGACGCCATCGGGATTGACGCACTTCCGATTTTGGTTCTAGAAGATGGCACGGCGCTGGCTTCCGAATGGCGCCCACGCGATCGGCTCTGGGGAACTCCCGAATACTGGTTCTCAGCCATACAACAGTCACGTAACTTCTACGTGCGTGTTGGCCCGACGCTCCCCGCAAATGCCATCGTCCGCGTCGTGCATCGCGTGCCAGAACGCTGTACAATCGCATCCATACGTGCCTGCAGCAGTAGCGCTCGTGTAGCCTGCGTCGAGGGCACGGCAAGCTGCTGCGGTGCTTTCGATGCTGCTAGGATACCCTTTGCGGCTGATGGTGTATTGAGCGTTGGGTTTGCGCGAGCGACAAGCAGCGGCGGCGGAGGCAGCGGAGGCGTAGATCCCCTCGGCGCCAATCTGTACGAATACAGTCGCTTCCGCACGGCGGAGGCGGACCACGTTGCGCCTCCAGCGCTCTCAGTGCAGCTCGAGTGCGAGCTGGATGAGACCGTTCCTACCAGACCACTTGCCATCATTCACAGCAAGCTATCTACGCCATCGGGGGAGACGCCGGATCTCACGGATGTCGTGGAAGCGGCTATTTTTGCTCAGAGCCCTCAAGCCCTCACCCCTCGGGAGGAAGTGGTCTACCGGGCTCCCGTATGCGCCCCGGGCTCGCCACCCAGTAGCCCCTTCGAGCTCTCGGGCCAATACTTCACCTCACTCATTACCGGTTTTCACGTCCCCACAACGTCGAGTCAGTGGACGTACTTTGTGCGAACCTACGACGCTGCGGGTAACGTCAGTCAGGGGCCTCCCACCACCTTGACAATCCCGGATGGATGCACTCACGGATTCACACCACGGAAGCAGATGCTGCCCATGCGCTTATGTTCGACACCCGCATCGCCCGGTGCCTGCGAAGCGGTCATCGCTTCGGCGGGCGCGGCTGGCGCGTCCAACGCCCAGGGGGCAGCAGCGTCGCCGAGCTCGCCCTCCGGCTCACCCTTGAACTCCGGGGGGCGACCCAACCTCGACGCCGTCTGCTCTCCCCCAAACATCTCCCCACCATACACACCCCTCATTCTGGGCGAGGCCGATCCGATCCCCGCGAGCGGAGGAGCAGCCACCTCTGTCTATGCGCCGCGCCACACCAATTCATCGACTTGTTCGCTATCGGTGAGCAGCAACGGCTCCGGACCGTGGATCATGGCGGGCCTAGCACTAGTCGCCGCAACCATCCGCAGGCGGACTTGATCGTTGAGACGCCGCGCCCGCTCCCAGCGTGGTCGCGCAACCGCCTTTCTGGTTGGACGAATGAGGTCGCGAGGCTCAAGCAGGAATAGGCGCGTGATATGCCTGCAGCAGAGCCGCTCTGACTGTCGTCCGTCAGAGCACCGACGAGCATGGAGGGCGTAGGAAGAGCGTGGAAGACAAGAGCGTTGTTGGTGGCGCCGCGCACGTAAAAGCCGTCTAAGACAAGAACACGGAAGTGCACGTTGAGCCGGGTGGCGCTGTCAGTTCTCTGCACGGTGGCGATGGCGCCTGTGTGGGCGTCGGCAACCCTTCATTCGCGCCGCAGCCCGCGATTGACATAGCCCTAACCGCCCCCTAGGACCTGCGGATGCTCCGATTGCTTGCGCCCTATACGGAGCACACCTACGCCCTACTCCGCGCCGGCAGCGGCTTGATGTTTGCGTTTCACGGAATGCAGAAGGTCTTCGGGATCTTACGTGCCTCCCCCACAGAGTTCGGGACCCAACTGTGGCTGGGTGGGGCGATTGAGCTGGTTTGCGGCTTGCTGATAGCCGTAGGTTTCAAGACGAGCTCGAGCGCGTTCCTAGCTAGCGGGACCATGGCCGTCGCCTACGCGCAGTTCCACTGGAAGTTCGAACTGGGTGAGCAACTCATTCCAACGATCAATAAGGGGGAGTTGGCCGCCGTCTATGCTCTGCTCTTCCTTTACATTGCGTGTAAGGGCAGCGGCGCCTTTAGCCTCGATGCGTGGCGCGTGAACAAGATCTGAATCAGCGAAGCGTCGAGCTGAGGGAGGCTACACCCGCGACCGCAGCGAATGGTCCCGACGGCACCTTCAGAGAGAGCGCGCGCACCGGAAGCCGAGGGTGCCACTGCGAGTGGTCTGCGCGATTCCGAGGCGCGAGGCAGACTTGATACCGACGCTGCTGCTGTTATACGAGCCGCCACGGTAGACCCGCATCGTGGAAGTGGTCAGTTGGGCGCAGTCGCTACACGGGCTGGGGTAGACATTGCTGTGCCAGTCCTGATTCCACTCCGCCATGCTCCCAGCGAGGTCTGAGTGGCCCCATTTGCCGTTTCCGGCTATCACCGAACCCACAGGGGCAACATCGAGCGGGCTGCAGTTTGCCATCCCGTCGTAGCGACAATCGTGGACCGCCAAGGCCGCATTAGCTTCGGGCACTGTTGCTCCCCAGGGGTAGACGCGCTGCTCGCTCCCGCCTACCGCCGTGTAGTTCCACTCGGCTTCTGTTGGCAGGCGCCCGCCGTCCCATATGCAGAAGGCTTGAGCCACATACCAGCTCACGCAGTTCATGGGGCGCGTCTCGTTGCTGGCCTCTAGGTCTGTCCACGTTTGACGCGCGCTATCGCAGTTTACTTCTGCGTTGAGTACGGCCGCGTTGGCCGGAAGACTTGTGTTCCAAGCTTCCTCCCAACCAAGATCGCTTGGATTATTCGCGTTCTTCCCAGCTCCCGTTGCAATCATCGGCTGAGTGTATGCGGCCACGAACGATCGGAACCTTCCTACCGTTACCTCGTAGTTGTCTAGCTTAAAGTCGCTCACTGTGGCGGGAGAGGCCGCGTCGTTGCTCCGATTGAAGGTGCCGCCGGGCACCGTCGTCGTGGCGCAGCAATTCAGGTTCGCCGAAACGCCACAGTTGTTCGCAAGCCCCACGCACCCTGGTAAAGAGCTCTTCATCCCGCCTGATCCGCCCGACACCGCGCCCGACACCGCGCCGCCGCTGGCTCCCGTCGCCGGTGCTCCACCCGACGGCATTCCTCCAACTCCAGGTGTGCCGGGTGCGCCCCCTGACATCATTCCCATCCCGCCCGATCCCCCGCTCACTGCATCGCGCGTTGGGTCTATGCCACGACAAAAGCTGTCCACACAAAATTGACTCGCCAAGCACTCCAGGGTCCCCGGGATGCAACGATTACGACATGTTCCCGCGCTGCACGCGGTGCCAGGAGGACACTCTTGCCCCCCTTCGCTGCACGTCGCCTGCGTCGACGAAACACAAGCCGCGCTCCCGCCTGCCGTTTTCAAACAGCGCAAACCCAGGGCGCAATCTTGATCACCCGCGCATTCCACCCCACACGTCTTGAAAATGCACTTCTGCCCACTGCTGCAGTCGCTGCTGAGCCGACATTCGAAGGCTCCCGCCGTCAACCGATATTCTCCCTCCAGCCCCAATATCGAGTTGCACGCAACACCGAACGCTAGAATCCCTAGCACCACCCATCTCGCTCCGCGCATTGCCAACAGCCTTTCAACCCACTCGCACACAAGCTACCCCCATCGGCCCGAAGGCCACAAGGGCAGCAACTTCCAGCGGCATAGAGGCTGCTCTGGGGATGTTCGCACGACAGGTGCAACTGGGCGCCGACGAAGACAAGCCTTAGACCTGGCCCTCTGGCCGCTGGCGATCTGAACCCAGCTCACCAGGTCACCGAGGCTCAAGGAGCGGTGAACCCGACGCAAAGCGGAGCTCACAATCTCACGTTACCCACGCTCTCCGCATTGGCGTGCTCGAAGGCAGGACCCCCGGGGGCAACGAGCTCGGCGTCAGAACCTCAGCAGAACTTGAGCCGGAGCTGCCCGAACGAAACCGGTGGTGGCGTCGGAGGAGGTTGAGGAGCAAGCCCAAGTTGGCGAGTAGCGAGATCGCAGCTTTGTTCGGTGGTGGCGGCTTCGAGCCAGCGCATGGGTCCACTGCAGTGCAAACAAGTAGGAATCCGGTGGCGGCTTAGGAACGCCTCAGGGCACGATCAAGTCGGTGGCAGCGCTGAGTGATAGATCGCGCCGCGCCCAAATGCGGATGAAGCGGCCGTTATCGAGCGCTAGGTTGACGGGCACGTAGCCGGCACGAAACCGAGCGTTTCGTAGCAAGTCCAGCCCTGATTGATACCAATGGGCGTCGAGGCTTGCCAGCTCCTCGGCATCACCGAGGGGTTTTTCCGTGGTGAGGATGTTCGGCAGGACAATCGCGGGTCGCTGATCCATCACGTATTCGGGGTCACTGTGATCGTGCCCACTGGCAGCGCCCACGACGTGAGGAGTCCGCGCGATGTGTGCATCCGCCAACCCCACCAAGTCTATCACCCTGCGCTCGAGGCAACGGTAGCCGAGCAGACCGATGCCCAAGGTGGCGATGGGACCATCCGGCAGCCGCTGCATGGCCCGAGCGACGGCTTATGTGTGCTCGAGGTACGTGCCGGAGTGCACGGCACGCCAGCCGTGGCGCTTCCAACCGACAGGCGCCTGCAACAACAGCAGGCCCACGAGCCCGACCTGCAAGGGACGCCGCAACGAGCAAAGCAGGCTCGCGGCGAGCACGCTGGCCACCGGAGCAATCGGGACGGCCAGTCTGCAGAATTGGAAGTGGTCACCGCCCGTGGACGCTGCAGCTGCCAGCAGCAAGGCACACCCGCCTGCGACGATGCGCGTCGCGCCCCGTGCACGCACGCAGCCCCAGACGATCGGTACCAACAACAATGGAAACGCGAAGGTAAGATCGAGTGGGGCGAGTCGGAGCGCCAAGCCATGACGGCAGCCTTGTCTTGGCTGACGGCTCAGCCGGGCGTTGACGCGAATCGGCTCGGCGCATTTGGGTTTTCGAGTGGCGGACACACCGTGACCCAGGTGGCGTCACGAGATCAGCGACTGCGCGCAGTCGCGATTGCGAGCACGCCACCGGACCCGCTCGTGCACCTGGATTGGGAGTACCGCCGGTTCGGCGCGCTCAGCCGTTGGCCCGCGCGGCTGGCCCTCTACGTGAGCGGAATGAAGATCGACGAGCAGGTGCCCGAGCAGGTGAGCGGGCAGATAGCGCCGCGGCCGCTGCTCTTGGTCGGCGGCGTGGACGACCAGCTGGTACCCAACTGGATGACGCAGCGCTTATTCGCGGCCGCGCGCGAACCCAAGTCGCTATTTTTGGTGCCGAAGGCCGGACACGGCGGCTACGCCGAAGCCAGCCCGGTAGAGTACCCCGAGCGCTTGCTGAAGTTCTTCGAAGTGCTGACGCGCTGAAATCAACGAGTGCAAGTCGTAAGGGCGTCCTGCCTTCAGGTGGTCTTTTATGGACCGTTCAAATACCCGCGCTAGTTAACGCACGCTGCAGATTGACCATTTCAAAGGCTGCGAGCGCGGCGTCGTAGCCTTTGTTGCCGGCTTTGGTGCCCGCGCGCTTGATGGCTTGCTCAATTGTCTCGGTGGTGAGCACACCGAAGATCACGGGCACGTCTGCCTGCTCGGAGATGCTGTCGGGATTGGGTTAACCTGAAACGCTCCTTGATCACTAGGTGCCCCCTCTCGTCCGTCCTCGGCGCTCGACGAGCGTCTCTGCCTCGCCATCGTACTTCAGCCTGCCTTCGGGCGGCCGGTCTCCACCCAAAGCCGTGCTCGCTAGCGCTGCGCGCGGCTGGGGGAGAGCCCAGTTAGGAGGCCACACAAGCCGTCTAACCACAGGTTTCTCAACCAATGTTTCGGTGGCTAGGTTTTCCCGTCTAACTCTACTTGCAGCGAATCATCAGATCCTCGCTGGGAACGTCCACGAAGTCATCGTCTCCTCTTTCTCGGTTTGCGCAGCAGTCGGCATGACGGCCGCAGGCTCAGATCCCCCGCTTCATCCCATCGGGGCCGCGCTCGCGCGGGTCCCAGACAACGGATCAACGCTGCATCGCATCCCTCCAGAAGGCCAACACGGCAGGTGCAAGCTGCGGACCCGGTGCGGGCGGCCTCACGTGCGTACCTCCGCTCGTGTGCGACTTGGCAAGTGGCCCGGGTCTGGCTTGCGGTCAGCCGCAGGACGAAGGTGGCATCTGCGAGCACGACAGCGACTGCCTCTCGCAATTCTGCAGTCCCGCCAACGGGACCTGCAGCGCCGTGCGTCGTGTGCCGCTCGAGAGCGGCGTACTGACTTTGCGCTGACCGAGTTTTGCACCGAATTTTCGTCCAGTGCCGAGGCCCCCTGTGCCAACGTGGCGTGAGACAGCTCCCTCTGGATATCTATGTA
>Ga0209490_10005500_pt1 | contig 11528 bp, 10 predicted proteins | sample MAT06_FD_187209 | JGI IMG/M metagenome (GOLD analysis project Ga0209490, IMG submission 187209) | Freshwater microbial communities from Lake Fryxell liftoff mats and glacier meltwater in Antarctica - MAT-06 (SPAdes) (version 2) | ecosystem: Environmental > Aquatic > Freshwater > Ice > Liftoff...
TGCTGGTCGCCAAGGCCGGTATTTTCGTCAACGCGCTCCTGATGGTGTTTAACCTGTTTCCGCTGCTGCCGCTCGACGGCGGTCGTATCCTTGCCGGCCTGTTGCCGGCGCGAGCGTCATATGCTTTCTCCCGTACCGAGCCATATGGCATGTTCATCCTTGTCGGGCTGATCCTCACGGGCGTGATGGGGGCGTTTCTCTGGCCGCTGGTCGACTTCTCAATGAACGCGGTATACTCGCTACTGAGCCTAAGGTAATACCTTGCCAAATGTAGTACTGCGCTGCCCCTTCAGCAGTTCCGCCTCCCGGCGTCGAGACACTGGGCATCGCATTCACTGACAAGTGACCAAAACGCAAACGATTGTTCGACCGCTAATGCCCTGGCGGTTTCACGTTATCTGATCCGAGTTCAAAACCAGAGCCACCCGTCGCCGCGTTGAGCGAGCCTGACGGCGCACGGCGAAAAGCGACACAGCGTGTTCTTCAATTATTTCAACCATCAGGGTTTACGGCCCGTCTATGTTTCCTGACCGCGTTTTATCCGGCATGCGCCCGACTGGGCGATTGCATCTTGGCCACTACCACGGGGCACTAAAGAACTGGGCGAGGCTCCAGAACGAGTTCCCCTGCTTTTTCTTCGTCGCCGATTGGCACGCCCTGACCACGCACTACGAGACCCCCGGGGTCATCGAGCAATTCACCTACGACACCGTGATTGACTGGATCGCGGCCGGGGTGGATCCCTCACAGGCGACCATGTTTGTGCAGTCAAAGGTGCCGCAGCACGCGGAATTGACCTTGCTGATGTCGTTTTTCACGCCGATGTCGTGGCTGGAAAGAGTGCCGAGCTACAAAGATCAGGTGGAAAAGCAGGGGCAGTTTGGTCGCGATCTCACCACCTATGGGTTCCTCGGCTATCCGCTAATGCAGGCCGCCGATATCCTCATCTACCGTGCCAACCGCGTGCCGGTGGGTGAGGATCAAGTGTCGCACATCGAGTTGACGCGTGAAGTCGCGCGGCGCTTCAATCATCTATTCGGCCGTGAAAAAGGATTTGAAGAGAAGGCCGAAGCGGCGATCAAGAAACTGGGGTCGAAAAAAGCCAAGCTCTACAACGCCCTCCGAACCGAGTACCAGCAAGAAGGCAACCAAAAGGCGCTCGACGAGGCGCGTGTGTTGCTGGCGGATGTGCAAAACCTATCGATGGGGGATCGCGAACGACTGTTTGGGTTCCTCGAGGGTGGCGGCAAAGTCATCCTGCCTGAGCCCGAAGCGCTGTTGACGCCGGTGTCGCGAATGGTCGGACTTGATGGCGAAAAAATGTCCAAGAGTTATGGAAACACCATCGACCTGCGCGACGACGTGAAGGCGGTGACCGAAAAAGTTCGGAAAATGCCGACCGATCCTGCCCGCGTGCGGCGCACGGATCCCGGTGACCCGGAGAAGTGTCCGGTCTGGCAACTCCATCAGGTCTACTCAAACGAGGATACAAAGCGCTGGGTCGTCGAAGGTTGCAAGACGGCCGGTATCGGCTGTCTGGATTGCAAACAGCCGGTAATAGACGCGATTTGCGCAGAACTCAAGCCGATGCGTGAACGCGCTGCACCGTTCGAAGACGATCCGACACTGGTCAAGAACATCATTGCGGACGGCTGTGAGAAAGCGCGCGACATCGCCGAAGAGACCATGCGCGACGTGCGTGATGCCATGGGGCTGGATTACTGATGACGAGGATATGCCTATCCGGCTGGATATCATTGATGGCCATGCTGGTGTGCTCGGGTATCGGCGCATGTCTGGCCGCACCGGTGGCGCCACCCATGGGCAAGTCGAGTTTCGTGTTTGCCGACCGGCGGGGCGAACCGAGTAGGCCGGTAACGGTATGGATGTTTGTCCCCGATGGATGCACAAGTGCGTGTCCATTGCAGTTCGTCATGCACGGCGTTAAACGCAATGGCGAGCACCACCTCGATCGCGCAGTTGAGCTGGCGAAGGTCGCCCACTTTATCGTTGTCGCGCCGGAGTTTTCCCGGGCGGTTTTCCCGAAAGACGAGGACTACAGCCTGGGTCGATCTTTGTCTGAGGCGGACCCCGAAAAATGGGCATTCGCCGTTCCTGAACATCTGTTTGATGAGTTGCGCGCCAAGTTCGGATTTTCCGCAGCTACCTACCGTCTGTTTGGCCACTCTGCCGGAGGGCAGTTCGTGCACCGGCTGCATCTTTTTTACCCGAACCATCGCGCGCAGCCGATCATCGCGGCAAATCCGGGTTGGTATACGCAATTGGAGTGGAGTGGCAGCGCCAAGGGCTATCGTTTTCCGTATAACACTGCCGGCTCGAAAGTTGATGCAGCACGCGCGTGCAACGCGTTATCGCGCGAATTCACCCTGATGTTGGGGGATGCTGATGTCGACGCGAACCCCCCGAGTCTGAACAACAGTGCCGGTGCCATCGCGCAGGGGCGTGATCGTTTGACCAAGGGCAATGCGTTTTTCGACAACGCGCAAGCCGCTGCGCTTGCGCTGAAATGTGAATTCAAGTGGCGCAAGCTGATCATCCCTGGCGTGGCGCATGACGGCGCCGGGATGCTGTCCGCTGCGCTGCGATATACGAAAAGTGACCGGCAATGACAGTCGAACTGGTTGTTGATAACAGCAAGAGCGGCGCGCAACCGTCGCTCGGGATGGAAATGCCGTTTGCGAAGATTCGTGGCGAACTGATGACGCAACTCCCGGCGGATCTGTTTATACCGCCGGACGCGCTGTCGGTGGTGCTGGAGCAGTTTGAAGGGCCACTCGACCTGCTTTTGTATCTGATACGAAGACATTCCCTGGATATTCTGGATATCCCAATGGCCGATTTGACCCGGCAGTACATGGTCTATGTCGAGGCCATGCGCGACGGCCAACTTGAACTTGCTGCAGAGTATTTGTTGATGGCGGCGCTACTCATCGAGATCAAGTCGCGGATGCTGTTGCCGCGACCGCCGCGTGACGACGAAGCTGAAGCGGAAGATCCGCGCGCCGAGCTGGTCCGACGCCTGCTCGAATACGAGCAAATGAAAGCCGCGTCGCTGGCCATCGATGCCATGCCTCGCAGCGGCCGGGATTTCTCGCTGGTCGATGTGCTGGTCGAACAGAGTCTGGTCAAGCGGGTGCCGACGGTGTTGTCCGCCGATCTGACGGACGCTTGGCGTGCCATTCTGGCGCGCGCAAAGGCGACCCAACGCCACCGCGTTTCCCGAGAGGAATTGTCGGTGCGTTCACACATGAGTCGCATATTGCGAAGACTGGGGAGCGAGGGTGGCGCCCGGGATTTTGTGCGTTTCGACGAACTGTTCCAGCCGGAGGACGGCGTTTCAGTTGTCGTTGTCAGCTTTCTGGCGGTACTCGAACTGGCGCGCGAGTCGCTTATCGAAATCTCCCAAAGTGCACCATTGGAACTCATTTACGTGAAGCTGCGCCGCGCTGAAATGCCGGCGCTTGAGCTGTCCTGAACATCGATGTAATTGCATCAAGCCGAAGATAATGGAAGTCAACCCAATGAACCAACACGAATACGCACAACCCGAATTGCCAGCAGCGGCCGTAGAGGTCGACGCGGCCGACGCGCAAGCCCCGGCGGTTGCGCCGACAACAGTGCCTGCTGTGTCAGACCATGGCAGCACCCATCCGGATGCGTTTGCCGATGATGGCGAAGCGACGCTGACGGAGTGCATCGATACTGCCGAGGCCAAGCTCGCTCTGGAAGCGGCGTTGCTGGCGGCCTCGGAGCCGATGGGCCTGCAGGAACTTAAGCGATTGTTTGACGGGCAGTTGAATCCAGATGTGATCCGTAATCTGCTCGACGAACTTCGGCTGGAGTGGGCTGATCGCAGTGTTGAACTCGCCGTGGTGGCGAGCGGCTACCGGTTTCGGGTGAAGCCGGTCTATCAGAAGTATCTTGAGCGACTTTCAAGCGACAAGCCACTCAAGTACTCGCGCGCGGTCTTGGAAACGCTTGCCATCATCGCCTACCGCCAGCCAGTGACGCGCGGCGACATTGAAGACATTCGCGGCGTCGCCGTTAGTCCTCATATTCTCAAGACGCTGGAAGATCGCGGCTGGATTGACGAGATCGGCAATCGTGAGACGGTGGGCCGGCCGGCACTGTTTGCCACCACCAAACATTTTCTTGATGACTTGAACTTGCGCTCCTTGGAAGAACTGCCGCCGCTGCACGAACTTCAGGCCACGCTCGACATGACGCAGGCTGGCGCGGTGCTGTCTGCCAGCGAGGTATTTTCACTGACGCCGATGCTGCCCGGCGTTGACAGTCCGGGTCCGCGCGCGAATGAGGGTGACGCTGATTCGCACCGTGAGGCGGCACCTGACTTGCAGCCGAGCGAGTCAACGGAGCCAACAGCGCCGGGCGCGGCAGAGGTCGCGGAGACCGCCGAGATTGACCAAGCTCGGGAGCATACGTTATGACCAAGCGCGTCGTTGTTCGGGTGGCCGCGCGCGGATATGTTGACGGGCGCTACATTGGCGAAGAGAAAGAAGTGATTGAGGCGATTGATCCGTCCGGCCGTGGCAAACGCAAACGCGGCAAAACCGGTACCAAGTCCGCAAGTGCGGCCGACAATCGCGGCAATCGTATCGGTGGCAAAGGCAGCAAGGCAAGCGGCGCGGCGGCAAGCGGCAAACGCGGCACCTCGGGCGAGGGTCGTGGCAATCGTTCGTCGCGAGCCGAACCGGGTGTCGCACGCAATCCGCGCGGCGGGCGTGGTGCACCGCGTCCGGCAGGCGGGCGCGTTGCGGGTGCCGGTGCTGATGGCAATACGTTGGCTGCGGCCGCTGGGACCGCAGCAGGTCGCGGTCGAGACCGCAATGCGCGCGCACGCGCCAAGCCGCGCGGTGTGCCGGCTGGTGATCAACAACCGTTCGGTGGAAACGCAAATGCGCTTCCCGCCGGCGTGCGCGGCGACAGCGGATCAGGGCCGCCACGCGCGCGTAAAAACCGCGGCGGCAAGAAGACGCCGTTCCGAACAGCAACGCCGATTGGTAATGCCGGCAATGCCGGCAATGCCTCGCTGGGCCCGCGTGCGCTCATATCGGAAGTTGCAGAAACGCGCCGTTGGCGGGACGAGTCCAAGTCCGGCCAGTTCGCCGAGGCGCTGGCCAAAGAGGCAATCATCAAGCGTGAGCGGTTGCACAAGGTGCTTGCACAATCCGGACACGGGTCGCGGCGCGACATGGAGATCATGATTTCCTCAGGGCGCGTGATGGTCAACGGTATCGTCGCCACGATCGGTACCACGGTGTCGCCGGCCGATGCGGTGAAGATCGACCAAAGGCTGGTCAAGCTCAAGTTCAGCGAGGAATTACCGCGCGTGCTGCTGTATCACAAGCCCGAGGGCGAGATCGTAACCACCAACGACCCCGGCAACCGGATCACGGTGTTTGATAACCTGCCGCGCGTCGAGAACGGCAAATGGATGTCGGTCGGCAGACTCGATATAAATACTTCTGGCCTGTTGATCTTCACCACCAGCGGAGAGCTTGCCAATCGACTCATGCATCCTCGCTATGAGGTCGAGCGCGAGTATGCCGTTCGTGTACTCGGTGAACTCAATGACGAGCAAACGCAACGGCTGCTGAGCGGCGTTTCAATTGCGCTCGATCCTGAAGATGTTGAAGACGAGGATGAGGTGCCGGTTGAAGATCGCCCGGCCAAGTTCGACAGCATCGACAAGCGCGGAGGTGAGGGCGTCAATCAGTGGTACCACGTGGTACTCAAGGAAGGACGCAATCGCGAGGTACGAAAAATGTTTGAAGCGGTCGGGTTCACAGTGTCGCGTTTGATGCGTGTTCGCTTTGGCAAGATCGGCCTGCCACCGCGTTTGACGCGCGGGAAAATGCTGGAGCTCGACGAGTCGCAGGCGCGTGCGGTGCTGCGCTGGGTTGGTATGGAAGTCGAAGGCCAAATCGGACAGCTGCCGACTAATGGTCCTCCCCGACCGGTTCATATTTCGCGTCGCGAGCGTGAACATGAACATGGTGAATCACTGCCAGCCGATGTCGAAGGCGGCGCTGACAGCAGTCTTGGAAATGATGTGCCGGGCGTAACCAATTTGCACGCTGAACCAAGCCGACGGGGACGCGGGCGTCGGGCGCGTGGCAAGCGCGGCGCGCTGCCAACGCCCGGTGGCGACGGGCAAGTGGACGCACTGCTGGTCGGCGGTGCGGCGGTTGAATCATTTGCCAATGCCACTGAAGGTGGGCCCTCGACCCCGCCTGAGGCGAGGACTGCTCGTGAGGGTCGACGTGGCCGCGGCAGAAACTTGCGACGCGGCGGCGGCGGCGAAACTGGTGCGCCCGCTGCATTACCGCTGCCCGGCCGCGAAGGGCCGGCCGCACCGCTGATGCGTGAGGCCGCAGCGCATGCGGACGAGGACAGCATCGGCAACGCGATTCCCAGCGTGGTGCCGCGACCCACTTACGACGACATCGACGACTCGATCGGCAACAGGATCGTCCCGGCACAAGCGGATAAAGTGCATCGCTCTAGTAGTCCAAGTCCGCGCGGACCTGCACAGGAAAAATCCGATCCTCGCCGCGGCGCTCGCCGCCGCAGAGGCGGGCCGCGCAGCGGCGGTGGACAGGGAAATACGCTTTAGCGTGTAATTGTTGCCGACGCACTAGTTGATTGGGGGCGCGGTTTGATCACTGCGCTGCGATCAGCGTTTCACGGTCGACGATAAACACGACTTCGTCGCCGACGCTGGTCTCGGCCCAAGTCAACGGCAGGTTTGGAAACGCGCGTTCAACGCCCTCGCGATTGAATCCGACCTCAACGACCAGCAAGCCGTTGGCGTAGAGATGCTTGGTCGCGTTGGCCATTAGCGTGCGCACATGATCCAGCCCGTCCTCGCCCGACGCCAACGCCATTTCAGGCTCGCGTCGATACTCCTCAGGCAGTCGCGCCATCGACTCAGACGACACGTACGGTGGATTGCTGATGATCAAGTCGTAGTGCTTGGCGCCGAGCGATTCGTACATGTCTGAGGCAAGCAGATTGATTCGGTCATCGAGCCCGTAATCGCGGACGTTCTTTTTGGCGACTTCCAATGCATCGTGGGACGCATCAACCGCGTCGACCGTCGCATGCGGAAACGATAGCGCCGCCAAGATTGCCAGACAGCCGGAGCCGGTGCAAAGGTCGAGCACACGGCCGACCCCGCGCGGGTTTTCTACCCAAGGGGCGAGATCTTCGCGCAACAATTCGGCAATAAACGAACGCGGCACGATCACGCGTTTATCGACGTAAAACTGGTACTCGCCAAGCCATGCCTGATGGGTAAGATAGGCGGCGGGGACGCGTTCACGGACGCGTCGCTCAATGATGCCGAGCACCGCATCGCGTTCCGCGCCCGTTAAACGGGCGTCGAAAAACGGCTCCAAGTGGTCGAGCGGCAGATGCAGCGTGTGCAGCACCAGATACACGGCTTCGTCGTAGGCATTGGCCGAGCCGTGGCCGAAGAAAAGTTTCTGTTCTGCGAACTGGCTGACGGCAAATCTGAGCAAGTCGCGTATCGTCGCGAGCTCCCGGCGCGCCGCATCATATATGCCGGTATCGCCGACGATGGTGTTCCCGGCAGCATCCTGAGTTGTGCTGCGGTTTGCGTCTGACGACCTGCGCTGAGGTTGCTGTGACATGAAAGCTCCGTGGCTCGCCGGGCGGGCGGATGCGCCTAGATGGTGGGTGCGGTCGCGGTAGTGTTCGATGACGTGCCGGGCGCAAGCAGGCGTCCGTTACGCTTTGCCATTACCGGACCAACGCGTGCTTCAATGTAGGACTTGAGTTCGCGCCGCAAGCCGAGCAAAAACAACGCCTCGGTGAGCACAAACAATGGTCCGACGGCGAGGCCGATCAAGTCGTCAACGAACGCGGGCTTGACGCCTTCGTAGTGGTGGCCAAGAAACTGGATCGCCCAGCCTGCCAGAAACAGCAGCACTGCGATCCCGAGGCCGACTGTCCAGCCGGTGAGCGCTGAAATCAGCGACGCGATGGCGCCACACAACACCAGAAAACCGAACATCAACATGCCCAGTTGCCGATCAAGAAAAACGTAATACGCCGATGCGATGAGGATCGCGATCCATCCCAGATGCACCATCCCGATGGTGATTTGCGCGAGGCCCAACACAACTGAGAACACAATGATCGGCACGCCGACAAAGTGCGTCGAAATGTTGCGACGGTCGCGGTGGTAAGCGGCGTATTGCGTAAGCAGTTGTTCGGCGGTTCGCATAGAGGCTAAAGTTTAACAGGCTTGGATTTAGACTGACAGAAGTGCAAGTTGACGAAGTCCTTATTTGACGGGCATCTTCAGGCAAAAATGGTTGAAGATGGCCGTGTAATAAGGAGTTTCAGTCCCGTGTTACCATCGCCACCCCGATCGCCGAGACCAGCAATCCTGCGACTGCCAGCGACGCCAGCGACTCGCCGAACAGCAGGTAGGCCATCACCGCGGTGACGGATGGTGTGAGGAAAAACAAGCTCGCGACTTTGGAGGTGGCGTCATGGCGGATCATCACATATAAGAGTGAGATCGCGCCAAGCGAAAGCACAATGGCGAGCCAGCCCAACGCGAAGCCAAACTGCGGCGTCCAGTCGACGACGCGTGACTCGAAGAGCAGCGCAAAAACAAACAGGACCACGCCGGTTGCGGAAAACTGAATCACCCCACCGGTTCGCAAGTCCATCGCGGTGCAATAGCGTTTTTGGTAGAGCGTCCCTAGCGTGATGCCGAGTAGCGCCACGACAGCCGCGACAAGCGCGCTGGCTTGGACTTCACCGGCGGTAAATTTCGATGCCGCCACCAACATTACGCCGACCAATCCGAGCAGCATGCCCAGCCATTGAATGTTGCTCAAACGTTCGCCTAGCACCAGCCGCGAAATGAGTGCTGACAGAATCGGCTGTAGTCCTGCTATGAGTGCAATAAACCCGAGCGGCAACTGCATTGAAATGGCATAAAGCACACCGGACAGATAGGTGGCATGCACCAACAGGCCGGCAATCACTGCATGCATGATCGTGGTACGGTTGGTCGGCCATGGCGCGCGAAACACCCATGCAGCGACCAGCAGGATGGCGACAACGATCGCCATGCGTAGCGCCATGAAGGTGAACGGCTCGGCGTGGGGCGCACCGAGGCGCATGCCGATAAAGCCGGTGCTCCAGAGGATGACGAACGTCGCCGGGGCGAAGGTGATCCAGTCCGGCGCGTGGTGCGACGCAACGTCGACCGGATTTGCAGGGCTTTTCATGTGTGCGATTATGGCATTCGATATGTTTAAGTCCTTCACGCCTTTCAATGTTGACGTCAACGGCGTACGCATTTTTGGCGTGCACAGCAGGCGGCCCGACGCGCGCCTGCCGCCATTGCTGCTGTTGCACGGCTACCCGCAGTCGCACCTGATTTGGCATAAGGTAGCGCCCACGTTGGCGGAACGCTACACCGTTGTGGCACCCGACTTGCGCGGTTACGGTGACAGCAGTAAACCGGCCGGGCTCACCGACCACAGTAACTACAGTAAACGCGAGATGGCGCTGGACCAAGTTGAGCTGATGCGCTCGCTCGGATTCGAATCGTTCTTTGTCTGCGGGCATGATCGCGGCGGGCGGGTTGCCCACCGGATGGCGATCGACCATCCGGCCGCTGTCCGCAAGCTGATGGTGCTCGACATTTCTCCGACGCTGGCGATGTATGAACAAACGTCGATGGAGTTTGCAATCGGCTACTGGTGGTGGTTTTTTTTGGTGCAACCTGCGCCCTTCCCGGAAAACATGATCACCGCTTCGCCATGCACCTATCTGGAACGCAAGATCGCCTACGGTCGGGCCGGCCGCACGCCGTTCACGGATGAGACCTACGCGGCATATTTGCGATACATCAGTGACCCGGCCACCGTGCACGGCATGTGCGAAGACTACCGTGCGGCGGCAACGATCGACTTGCAGCAAGACCGCGAGGACCGTGCCAGCGGCCGCAAAGTCACCAGCCCGGTGCGGGTACTGTGGGGCCAACACGGCGTGGTCAACCAATGCTTTCAGCCGCTGGATGACTGGGCGGCCGTGGCGACCACGGTGTCGGGTGCCGCCATTGCGGCCGGACACTATATTCCAGAGGAAGTACCGGAGGTTCTGTTTGCCGAGCTGGTCGCGTTTTTCATCTAGCGCTGGATCGACGCGCCAATGACGTCTATCAAACGATAGCCCCGCCGGGTGTACGGGTATTGCGGTTACAATCGAACGATAACCAAGTCGTCAAAATAGCAAGGGAGGAGTCATGCATCTACGCAATCCGAAAGACTTTTGGTCCGGCATTATGTTTGCGGCCATTGGTTTTGCATTCGCCATCGTGGTCAAAGTCTACGAGTATCCGATGGGCACGGCGAGCCGAATGGGCCCGGGATATTTCCCGTTTGTGCTCGGCAACGCGCTTGGCATTTTGGGTCTCATCATTTTGTTGAAGTCGCTTGTGACCAATGGTGGGGTCGTCAGCAAGTTTGCGTGGCGGCCGATTGCTTGGATTCTTGGCGGGGTCATCATTTTTGGACTGACCGTCAAGATGGTCGGGTTGGCACTCGCCATCGTTACGCTCGTCATCATCGCGTCGTTCGGCGGCCATGAGTTTAAGTTAAAGGAACAACTCATCGCCGCGGTGATCCTCGCAGCCTTCTCCATCGGAGTGTTCGTTTACGGGCTGAAGCTGCCGTTCCCGATCTGGCCTTCATTTTTCGGTTAGGGGGTAGAAATCATGGAAGCACTACTCTCCAATCTGGCACTCGGGTTCAGCGTTGCCTTCACGCCGGAAGCGTTGATGTATTGCCTGATCGGCTGTTTACTTGGTACCTTGATCGGCGTATTGCCGGGCATCGGGCCGGTGGCCACTATCGCCATGTTATTGCCGGCCACGTTCGCGCTCAAACCTGAGTTTTCACTCATCATGCTGGCGGGTATCTATTACGGTGCCCAGTACGGCGGCTCCACGACGGCCATTCTGGTCAATATTCCAGGGGAATCATCGAGCGTCGTTACCGCACTGGACGGCTACCAAATGGCGCGTAAGGGGCGCGCCGGGGCAGCACTCGGAATCGCTGCGCTCGGGTCGTTCTTCGCCGGCTGTGTGGCAACATTGTTGCTGGCCGCCGCCGCGCCGCCACTGGCACAGATTGCGTTCAAGTTCGGCCCAGCCGAGTATTTTTCACTGATGACGCTCGGCTTGATTGCGGCGGTGGTGCTGGCGCACGGCTCGGTGATCAAGGCCGTTGGCATGATCCTTCTGGGTCTGTTGCTGGGGCTGGTTGGTACCGACGTGAACTCCGGGATGGCACGTTTCAATTTTTCGATTCCTGAACTTTCCGACGGTATTGGCTTTGTTTCGGTCGCAATGGGGATATTCGGCTTCGCCGAGATCATCAAGAACTTGGAGCAAGGTGAAGAGCGAGAAGTGTTCGTCAACAAGGTTGGCCGGCTGT
>Ga0209490_10005506_pt1 | contig 11522 bp, 11 predicted proteins | sample MAT06_FD_187209 | JGI IMG/M metagenome (GOLD analysis project Ga0209490, IMG submission 187209) | Freshwater microbial communities from Lake Fryxell liftoff mats and glacier meltwater in Antarctica - MAT-06 (SPAdes) (version 2) | ecosystem: Environmental > Aquatic > Freshwater > Ice > Liftoff...
GGTGCGAGCGGAACCAAGAAGGGCTTGAGCTCACCAAATGTGTTGCCGACCTGCACAACAGCCACTAGCGGGCGTCCGTCGGCATCGTCACAAAAGAAGATCGAGATGGGATTGAATGTGTAGCCGAGGAGACGAGGGAGAGTGAGCAGACGGATGCGCCCGGGTTTGCCGACAAATTTTTCGCACTCCAAAAAAAGCTCGATGTTGGCGCGGAGTCCGCGTCCGCAAAGCTGGAAGTAATCCTCGTTGCGGAGTGAATAGAGGTTGGGCGAACCGTGGGAAAAAATCGGAACGTTGTGTTCGATGGACTCGAGTTCGTCGAGGTCGAGCAGGAACATAAAAATCCGATAAACGAACTGATGCTCTTTCGGCAACAGCCTCCGATGCATGACGGCGCACTCGTAGAGGCAGGAGTTCATCTCGCGAGCAGTGGACGCATCACGGAGGAGAGATCGACGGCGGAGGCGTAGGCGTCCTCGTGAAACCCGTGGCGAAAGTAACTGCCGCAGAAAAAAGTGCGCTGGTTTGGGGAGCGGGTGTTGAGCGTGGGAAGTTCTGTTTGTGCGCGCATGGCTTCGAGCGTAAACACGGGATGCTCGTAAACGGCCTCGTAGAGAACCTGATCTGCAGGGACGTCGCCGTTGATCGATACAAAATAATTTCGTTTTTTTGAAACGTTTTGGAGAGCGTTCATCCAATAGTGCGTCGTGGCCATGAGCCCGTTGCCGGTGTCTGCAACGCGGTAGTTCCACGCGGCCCAAGCGCGTCGCTGGCGAGGCATTACGCACTCATCGGTGTGCAGCCGGGCCACGTTGCGCTGGTAACCGAAGGCACCGAGCAGGCGGGATTGCTCGCTCGTTGGCGCGCTCAACATCGCGAGTGCTTCGTCTGCATGAGCGGCGATGATCACGCGATCAAACGTCATCGATTCTCCGTTTTCGATGACCACCGCAGTTGATTCGGCGGATTCCGTCACCGACGCGACTTTTGCCGGCAGGCGCACGGGGCGCACGGCGGCTAGGATTTTGTCAACGTAGGTTTTTGCTCCGCCGTCGACGGTGAACCACGGGTGATGTGTCGTTACACCGAGGAACCCGTGATTCTGAAAAAACCGCAGCAGGCTCAGCGCGGGAAAGTCGAGCACGCGATTCGGTTCGGTGGACCAGACGGCCGAACTCATTGGAACGAGATACAAATTGAGAAAATCCTGCCCCAATTGATGCCTCTTGACGAAGTCCCGAAGCGTCAACGCTTCTGTCGCTGGATCGTTCAACGCGGCACGTGCGACCCGGAAAAATCGAAAAATCTGGAGGAGGAGTTTGTAAAATCTCGGGCGGAGCAAATTGCGGCGCTGGGCGAACACCTTCGATAGCCCCATCCCGTTGAACTCAATTCCCGAAGGCTTATGGCAGACGCTGAACGACATCTCCGACGGTTTTGTGCGGACGCCGAGCTCGTCAAAGAGGCGGACGAGGTGAGGATAGGTTGCGTGATTGAAGACAATGAAGCCCGTATCGATGCGGATCGGCTCGCCGTCTTCGTCGATGGTGACGGTATTTGAATGCCCTCCAGGACGCGCTTGTTTTTCGATCAACGTGACATCCGCGACATCGCGCAATTTCCATGCACAGCCGAGGCCGGCGACGCCGGTGCCGATAATGGCGACACGTTCTTTCACCGCGCCACGCGCGATTGCTCAAAAACCTTCGCTGGAACGGTCTTGATGTCCCAAACGATGCCGAGAATTCCCAACGTGCGGATGACGTAATACGACACATCGATTTCCCACCAGGTAAACCCTTGCCGGGCCGAGGACTGGTAGTGATGATGATTATTGTGCCAGCCTTCGCCGAGCGTGATGAGGGCAAGAATGAGGCTGTTGCGGCTTTCGTCGCCCGTTTCGTAGCGTTTGCTGCCGAGTGTGTGGGCGAAGGAATTTACCGAGCAAGTGCCGTGAAAAAGCAGCGTCGTGCTGATGAAGAATCCCCACACGACCATCTGCCATCCGTTGGTTCCGAGACCGGGAGCGAAAGCCTCGAGTCCGGCACCGAGGGCGTAAACCACGACGAGCAAGAGCAACGGCCCGATGAGGTCGAAGCGATTGAGAAACACTAGCTCGGGAAACTTCGCAAGGTCGCGCACCATTTTGTAGTCGGTCGGAAAATTCTTGCTGCTTGTGAGCCAGCCGATGTGTGACCAGAGAAAACCCTTCGCGACCGGCGAATGGGCATCGACGTCTTCGTCGGAGTGCGCGTGGTGATGCCGGTGAACGGCGGCCCACCAGAGCGGCCCCCGCTGCACGGCGGTGAGACCAATGAGGGCAAACAAAAACTGCCCGGCACGCGATGTGTGGTAGGCGCGGTGGCAAAAATACCGGTGGTAAAATCCGGTGATCGCAAACATGCGCACTACGTAAAGAACCGCCGCCGCGATCACTGCAGCCCAGCTCCAACCTGTGAAAAAAACGCCCAGGCAACCTAGGTGCAGAATAATAAATGGAACGCTACGTGAAAATTGGAACGTCTCCGGGCCGGAACGCACAGCGTCAGAACCCTCGGGGAAATAATCCGAATCAATCGCTTGGATGACCGGCGTAAGCGCGCGGGGAATTTTCATGGGCTAGTCCTCCGCGACGCCGAGTGTGGAAAGGATGCGGTTAAGGTCATCATGTCCGTAGTATTCGATGTGGATCGTACCTTTTTTTTCACTATGACTCACTACGACTCTCGTGGCGAGTCGGTGCGTTAATAAATTCTGCACGCGCTGGATAGCGGGCGTGGTTTCGAGGGTTTCCGACGCCCCGTTTTTGCGCTTTCCCGCCGTGCGTCCGCTTTTGGCTAGATGCTGGGCCATGAGTTTTTCGGCGACGCGGACGGACGCCCCGGTGCGGACAATCTGGTCGGCGAGCCATTTTTGCTCGTCATGGGATTTGAGCGAGAGGAGAACTTTGGCGTGACCGACGGAGATGCGCGCGTGCTTGAGGAGGGCTTGGACTTCCGGCGCGAGGTCGAGAAGGCGCATGGCATTGGCGATGCCCGCGCGGCTTTTGCCCACGCGTTTTGAAATATTGTCCTGCGTGAGGCCGAAGTCTTTCGAGAGTTTTTCGTAGGCCGCCGCCTCTTCGATGGGATTGAGATCTTCTCGCTGGAGATTTTCGATGAGCGCGAGTTCGAGAACCTCGCGGTCGCTGGCTTCGCGCACGATGGCCGGCGCGTCGGTAAGGCCAAGTTCCCGCGCGGCACGCCAGCGGCGCTCGCCGGCGATGAGTTCGTATTTTCCGTTAACCTTGCGGACGATGAGCGGCTGGATGATGCCCTGCTCGCGGATGCTCTCCACCAGCTCATGGAGCTGCTCGTTGCGGAACTCTGTGCGCGGCTGGAAGGGGCTTGGGCCAATGACATCGAGGCTCAATTTTTGCACGCGCTCGCCGGATTCCTCCGAGGGAGCGGGATTGACGACCCGCGTGTTAATTAACGCGCTGAGTCCTTTTCCGAGTGCCTGCTTTGCCATGCGAGTGATGAGTCAACCACCGTATGGGCGAACCGACAAGCAGAAGGAATGGAATTCGGCGGGCTGAACTGTTACCTGTCGTCGAGATGTTTGCCGAATTGGAATTGTGGGAAGACTCCGTCGAGCGCACGCCCGCCGAGCAAATGGCCGTGGACGAGGCTCTCCTTCTGCGCGCCACGGCTGTGGTATTGCGCACGTATCGCTGGCAGGCACCAGCCGCGACGTTTGGGTATGCGCAACAGTGGCGCGATGTGCGCGCGAGAACGGGAACATTGCCCCTCGTGCGGCGCTGGACTGGCGGCGGGGTTGTCTTTCATGGCGAAGACCTCACCATCGGGCTCGCAATCCCGGCGGCTTTCGGATTTCAAAAGAAACAAACGCCGGAGATTTACGAAGAAATCCACGGCGCAATTCGCATGGCGTTCTGGCGCGTGCGGAAGGATGTGCGGCTGGCCGGGCCGGAGGACTGCCATCCTGGGCCGGAGTGCTTTACGAGTCCGGCACAGAACGATTTGCTGGCCGGTGCAGACAAACTTTGCGGAGGTGCACTCCGGCGCGGAAAGGCAGGAGTGATCTATCAAGGATCGATCCAAGGCACGTCACTACCCGAACCCGTTCAAATCGCGGCGGCCTTGGCACTGGAGGTCAGGCGTTTCGAGAACGCCGCAGAAATCGCGCGCGAGGCAGGACGCCTCGCGCGGGAGAAATACTCAACCGCCTCGTGGAACGAAATGCGGTGAACGCGTTTCGTCCGCCGATGCCTTTCGAATCAGGCTTTCGCCTTGGCGAGAGCTTTATTCATCCGGCTTTTGCGCCGGCTGGCGGCGTTGGGATGAATGATGCCGCGCTTGGCGGCTTTATCGAGAGACGACGTCAGGTTGACGAAGCTCGCTTTGGTCACTTCGGGTTTGCCGTCGGCGAGTGCCTTGCGAAGTTTCTTTTGCTCGGACTTGATCGCGGTGATAACACCAGCGTTGCGCGTCCTGCGGATCACACTCTGACGAGCACTTTTTGCTGCGGATTTTGTATTGGCCATATAGAAGGTTTTTTTTGGTGCCAGAGGGGAGAATCGAACTCCCGACCAAGGGCTTATGAGTCCCCTGCTCTACCGCTGAGCTACCCTGGCATGGGGAGGGGAGATTATCCGTTCTGACATTCTCCGCAAGACGCAATTTTCATTTTGCGGGCGGCTTGCTTCCGTGTCCGCGACCGGGTAACGGTCTCCGATGAGCGAAATCGTCTTCGGCGTGAAGGAAGACGAGGTCGATGCGGCTATAACGCGATGGCCTTGGGTTATGGCATCCACACTCAAGGCGATACACTCGAGGATTTGCGGACGACGGTGAGGGACGCCGTTGATTGCTACTTCGATGAAACGATGGTGGCGCCGAGGGTGATCCGACTCCACTTCGGACGGTGCTAAGTCCTCGCACGGTGAAAGTCCCCCGTAATGGCAACAGGCCGCAGCTCGTCAAGGCCCTCCAGGTGCGGGGTTACGCTTTGGACCGAGAAAAGCGGGTCTTGCTTCCTGCCTTTTCGGCAACTCGGCGTGCGCTGCGTCTAGCAGGCAAGCGTTTTTGTTTCCGGCATTTCCCGGAGCTTCTTGTGTTGTACGCCTTTGGCGTATCGGTCCACGTCACGGAATTTTAAGAGTTTGCGGGATTCACTAGGGCAGTGATGCGCCTGCTCGACGACGAAAGCTACGCGGAACTTCAATTCGCACTGGCTGGGCGTCCAGATGCCGGCCCCGTGATCGTGCGTTCCGTAGGCTTACGGTAACTGCGCTGGGCTTGTCGCAGTCGAAATTCGCGGGGCCCCCCGGTGTCTCGGTCGACACCCTGCAAAACCGGGAGCAGGGTCGGCGCAAGCCGAGCGGAGCCGCTTGTGTGTTGCTTCGCATCGCAGCCAAAAATCCCGAGGTCGTGCTTGCGGCCGCGTAGCCATGCGGCATCCTCGCACTGGAAAAGAACGAGAAGAACGCGCAACGCGGCTTGCGTCGTGTCGAATAGCTAACCCGTTGGCGGCGGGCGGCGGTTGATTTTTCTAAACCAGTTGCCGAGATGTTTTTTCATTCCCTCGCGGAAGCTGAGGTAGGCTCCGTCGGGCCGTCCGCCGTCACGGAGAGCGGCCATAAAGGCGGGGAGTGAGAGTTCTGGCAACTCGAACTCGGTTGAGCTGATTCCGACGGCCGAGGCGTGGTGGGCATCGCTGGCGGCGGTCATGTTGAGGCCGCGTTGTTTGGCGTAGGCGAGAGCTTGATCGTTGGAGGATGGGGATGTGACCGCGGCATTGAAAACTTCGAGAGTGTCGATGTCGAGGCGGTCGAGCACTTCGGAACGAATTCCGGCGCGCCAGCGATCGAATGGATGGGCTGGTATCGGGCGGCCTCCTGCGGCGCGGATGGCGCGCACGACCTCATCGGCAGGAGCTCCGCGAAGGTAGGGCAGAGTGGCTCCGAGGCAGAGAAGGTGTCCCTCGGCAGTGCTAACTTCGACGCCGGGGATGATAAGAAAATCCGGAGGCAGCGTTTTTTTGCTGAGATACTCGTGAGCGCCGCACGAGTCGTGATCGGTAATGGCGATTCCGCTCAAGCCCTTCGCTCGGGCTGCGGCGATGAGATCCTCGGGCGCGGCGGCGGCGTCCTTCGAAAAAAACGAATGCACGTGGAGATCAAAGCGATGGAGCATGGCGGAAATCATTTCCCTTTGACTCGCGCTCTCTGTAAAGCATGAACTGGAAACGATGAGTGCGGCATTCAAAGAATGGGCGGTTGTTTGTGAGGCTCTCGGTGAGGGTCGGCAGTGCATTATCCTGCGCAAGGGCGGGATTGCCGAAGGGCGGGACGGATTTGCGTTCAAGTCGAAGGATTTCTTTTTGCTCCCCACATGGTTCCACGAGCAACTGACAAAAACCAACCTGCCTGAGGATTCCGTTCTGCCTGATCCGTTGCCGGACGAGATCGAAATTCGGTTTGCGGCGACCTTGGAGTGGTCGAAAATCGTGCGCGAGATGTCGCTGGTCGAGGGGCTGCGGGAGTTTCACGTTTTGCACGATACGGTGGTCACTGAGCGGTTTCACTACGACGATGAGGAGGGCATTCATGTGGCATTCGTCAGGGTTTTTCGCCTGGATCCGCCGAGGCGGCTTGCGATGGACAAGAAATTCGGAGGGTGCCGCTCATGGGTGGAGCTGCCCGACCTTGATGACTGCGCGCTGGTTTCCGTCCTGAGCGACGAGGAGCATGAGCGCCGTCGCGGGCAACTCGAACGCCTGCTCGGCGGGTGATTATTTCTACCCATCGCGGGGCTCCCGGTGTAGCATACAGCCTATGAACTATGCGTTTTTGGGTGCGGGAAAAATGGCGTTAGCGATCATTCAAGGGATGCTTCGGGCGGGAGTGTGTGCGCCGACGGAGATGTTTGCGGCGTGTCCCGAGCCCGAGCTTTTGGAGAATCTGAGCGATGCGACGGGGGTGAATGTTTTGTCTTCCAACGCGGAAGCGGCTGCCGCGGCGGATGTCGTGATTCTTTGCGTCAAACCGGCGGATGTGGCGGAGGCGATTTCGCAGGCCGGGGACGGACTTGCAGGGAAACTTATCATTTCAATTGTGGCCGGGTTGAAGGTTGCGACGCTGGAGGCGCTCGCGCCACAGAGCCGCATCATTCGCGCGATGCCCAATACCGCCGCGATGGTCGGGCGGGCCGCGACGGCGTTTTGCTCCAGTGAGTTCGCGACGCACGCCGACGAGGAAACGGCGCAGACTGTTTTTTCAAGCGTCGGCGAAGTGTATCCCGTTGAGGAAAAATTATTGAATGCGGTGACTGGCCTGAGCGGAAGCGGGCCGGCGTATATTTATCTGGTGATTGAGGCAATGTCCGATGGCGGTGTTGCGGCTGGTTTGCCACGCAAGCTGGCACTCGATCTCGCCGTTCAAACCGTCGCTGGCGCGGCTGACATGGTTTGCGCCACGTCGGAGCATCCTGCCGTGCTGCGCGAAATGGTGACGAGTCCAGCAGGGACAACGATGGCCGGGCTTGTGGCGTTGGAAGACCGGGGAGTCCGCGCGGCGTTCATCAATGCCGTTCGGGCGGCAGCGAGCCGGGCCGATGAGCTCTCGGGCGAATGAGAAACGTCGCGGCTGTAATCGTAGCGGTCGGGATGCTTTCGACGGCGTTAGGTGAGGACGCGCCAAAGGCGGATTTCGTTCCGACGATTGCCAAGGAGGCCGCCGCAGAGGGCAACGCGGCTTTTGCCCGCAACGATCTCGTGCGGGCAAAAAAGGCGTATGAGAAAGTCCTCGACCTCGTTCCCGACAACGTGCTCGGCCTGGTCAACCTCGGCGTCGTGGAATTTGCCGCGGGCAACACCGAACGCTCGGAAGAGTTGCTGAAAAAAGCCGTCCGCCTCCGTCTGGAAAACGCCCCGGCCTGGCTCACGCTCGGGATTATCTACATGGATCGCGAGAGTCTCGACGAGGCACTTGCGGCGCTTGCGCAGGCCGTGCTTTTTGATCCGCAAAATGCGCGTGCGAGGAATTTTTTCGGCGTCGTGCTCGGACGCAAAGGCTGGCTGGACGGGGCTCAGGCCGAACTTCGCCGCGCGGTGGAACTTGACCCCGGTTATGCCGATGCGCAGTTCAATCTCGCCGCATTTTATCTCGAAGAAAAACCGCCTGTCATCGAACTCGCGCGCCGGCATTATGTGCGGGCGATCGAGCTCGGAGCCAAGCCCGATCCCGACATCGAGAAAGTTTTGAAATCTTCGCCGCCTAAAGAGTAGTGTCTCGCCAATGAAAATCCTGCCGCTTTTGTTTGTCGTGCCGTTACTGATCAGCCCGCTCCTCGCGCAGGAGGGCCCCGTCATCACGGCGCGCTCCGCTTTGCTCTTCGATGCCAACAGCGGGAAGGTCCTGTTCAAGAAAAACGAAAACGATCCGCGCGCCGTCGCGAGCACGCAGAAACTTCTCACGGCTCTCATCGTCGCCGAAGCGGGCAACCTCGATGAATTTGTGAAAGTTACCGCCACGGACGTCAATTGCGAGCCAACAAAGGTCGGGATCCGGCCAGGGCAAAGCTTTACCCGCCGCCAGCTTCTCTCGGCGCTCCTTGTCAAAAGCGGAAACGACACCGCCCGCACTCTCGCCCGAGACAACGCCGGCAATGTCTCCGTTTTCGCCGCCAGAATGAATGCCAATATGGAACGCCTCGGCGGCACAAATTCGAACTTCATGAACCCCAACGGCCTCCCCGCGGTCGGGCAATACTCGACAGCGCGCGACATGGCTCGTGTCGCCCGCGCTGTCTATCGCAACGCGACGCTTCGACAGATTATGCAGACACGCTACTTTCCGTTCCGCTTTCCCTCCGGCAGCGTGACGACGTTGCGAAACACCAACCGGGTCCTCCGCACGTATTCCTTCTGCAATGGCATGAAAACCGGGTACACCGTGAAGGCTGGCCATTGCCTCATCTCGAGCGGTTCCTACAACGGCCGCGATGTCATCGCCGTCGTCCTCGGCTCCACCAAAGCACGCGTCTGGAACGAATCGGCAAGCCTTCTCGCTTACGGTCTTGGGATTCCCTCCTCGCAAATCGACAGCTTCCGGCTCCCGTCAGCCGAGTAATCCGTGGCGCGCTCCTACACGCTGCATACGCCGGCACCCGCTCCTTCAAATATTGATTTCGCGGCGGAGCTGAATGATGAGCAATTCCTTGCCGTTACGGCATCGCCCGGCGCGTCGCTCGTCATTGCCGGCGCGGGAAGCGGAAAGACACGAACTCTCACTTATCGCGTCGCCTGGTTGCTCGAACAAGGTGTGCCCGCGCGTTCGATTCTCCTGCTCACCTTCACTAACAAAGCCTCACGGGAGATGCTCGACCGCGTGCGCTCGCTGGTTCCCGGAGCAGGCGAGGGGGTTTGGGGCGGAACCTTCCATTCCATTGGTAACCGGATTCTGCGGAGCCACGCCGAGGAAATCGGGTTTAGGTCCGGGTTTAGCATTATGGATCGCGAGGATTCTGAGGACATGATCGGCACCGTCCTTGCACGCGAAGGAATTGTGACTACCGACCGCCGGTTTCCTAAGCCCGGAGTGCTCTCCGACATTTTTAGTTACTCCGTAAATACCGGCCTCCCGATCCAGAGAGTCGTTGTCGAAAAATACCGTTACTTCTATCCGCTCGCCGAAGAGATCGAAAAAGTGCAGGTCGCCTACGAAGTGAGAAAGAAGGCCGCCAACTCGATGGACTTTGATGATCTGCTCTCCAAGACGAACGAGTTGATGGTGACCTCACCTTCTGTTGCAGCCAAATATCAGGAGCAATTCCAACACGTCCTCGTCGATGAGTATCAAGATACGAACCGCCTACAATCCGGCCTCGTCGATCTCCTGTCCAAACGTCACGGCAACGTGATGGTCGTCGGCGACGATGCCCAAAGCATCTACTCGTGGCGCGGCGCCAACTTTGAAAATATTCTCGATTTTCCAAAGCACTACCCCGGCGCGCGCGTGTTCAAAATCGAGACCAACTATCGCAGCGTGCCCGGTGTCCTTGAACTCGCCAACGCTGCGATTTCCGGCAACGAAAAACAGTTTCCGAAAAACCTCGTTGCCGTCCGCGAGCCGCATCCCGTCAAGCCCGCGCTCGTCCCGCTCGGCACGAACTCCGAGCAGGCCTCCTTCATCGCCCAGCGCGTGCTGGAGCTCCGCGATGAAGGTATCGAACTCGCCGAAATGGCCATTCTCTATCGCGCCCACTATCACTCCATGGAAGTGCAAATGGAGTTTACTAAACGCGGCATCCCCTTCTCCATCACCAGCGGACTCCGTTTCTTCGAGCAGGCGCATGTGAAAGACGTCGCCGCATTTCTCAAGTTTGCCATCAATCCCCGCGACGAGGTTGCATTCAAACGCATGGTCCGAATGCTCCCTGGCATCGGCAACAAGACCTCGGAAAACCTTTGGACATCAACCTCCGCGGCGTTGGACGGAACAACCGAATTTGCGAAGCTGGTCGATTTCAAAGTCCCGGCCAAAGCCGCTAAGGCTTGGGCGCAACTCGTGCACACGCTCGGGGATCTCGTCCCCGGCGGCAATCTTCTCAAACCCGCCGCCATGATCGAATGCGTGCTCTTCGCCGTTTACGACGAATACATGCAGGAAAAGTTTCCCAACTACGAAGCGCGCCTCGAAGATCTCCGCACGCTGGAAGGTTTTGCCGGTCAGTTCGAATCCACCGAAGAGTTCCTCTCCCAACTCACTCTTCTCGGCGGAACGGAAACCTCCGACGCATTCGCGGGAGATCCCGAAACCGAAAAGATCATTCTCTCCACGCTTCACCAGGCGAAAGGACTCGAATGGCGTGTCGTCTTCCTCGTCTGGCTCACCGACGGCATGTTCCCCAGTTCCCGCAGCCTCGAATCTCCAGCTGCGATCGAAGAAGAGCGCCGTCTTTTCTATGTCGGTATCACGCGCTGCAAGGACGAACTCTACCTCACCTACCCCGAGCTCCGCCTCGGCGGCGGATACGGCGACAACTTTCAACGTCCCTCCCGCTTCCTCTCCGAGCTCCCCGAACTCCTCCTCGAAACATGGGACGTCGCCGCCTCGCCCGCGCCGCGCGATGAGCCGTTTTGACCGCTTGACGTTCGCCGAACTGAAAATCTTTCAAATTGGTTGAACATCAGATTTGAGAATCCGTCAGAATCGTGTAAATGGTTTCGGGTACGATGATATGGATTTTACTCATTGGTGTCCCGATGCTGATTGGCCTCTGGGCGCAGGCAAAGGTGTCGGGTGCGTTTAAGCGCTGGAAGCAGGTGCCTGTGGCGTCGAATATCACGGGAGGGCAGGCGGCGAGGGAGATTTTGCAGGCAGCGAATATTCACGACGTCGAGGTGTTGGCGATCCAGGATACGCTGGGCGACCACTACGACCCGGTGCGTAAACGGCTCTGTCTCTCGCCGGAGGTTTACGGCACGCCGTCGGTCGCGGCGGTGGGCATCGCTGCGCA
>Ga0209490_10005507_pt1 | contig 11522 bp, 9 predicted proteins | sample MAT06_FD_187209 | JGI IMG/M metagenome (GOLD analysis project Ga0209490, IMG submission 187209) | Freshwater microbial communities from Lake Fryxell liftoff mats and glacier meltwater in Antarctica - MAT-06 (SPAdes) (version 2) | ecosystem: Environmental > Aquatic > Freshwater > Ice > Liftoff...
TGAACTATTTTTTGAAAATAAATACCACTCCAATCAAACATTGTTCCTTCTGCAGCCATGCAACAAAAAGAAATTAAACCTAGTTTTAATAGAAGCATATCTGGTTTTACAAATAATGGTTGATTGCTCATCGTCGCATCTTTTGGCATTCTTCCAAATTTCATTAAGATTGCAATTAGTATCATAATGATTGCTATAATTATGAAATGCTTAAGTGGATCAAATCCTAATGAAATCATTAAAGTTCCTACAGCAGCCCCAGAAAAACCAGCTAAACTCCAAATTCCATGAAATGAAGCCATAATAGATTTATTATATAGTTGTTCTACAGCAACGGCCTGTGTATTTACAGATATATTCATCATATTACCAAGCAGTCCAAAAAAGAATAAAAGAGTGGCCAAAATAAAAGGGGAATCCGTAATTGCTAAAAAAGAAAGTAAAAGTGGATAACAAATTGAGGCCACAAGCATAACTGTTCTGCTTCCTAGCTTAGCTACTAAAAATCCAGATATTGGAAGGCTTATCATTGAACCTGCAGGCAATGCAAACAATATTCCTCCTAATTCCGCATCATTTAAGTTGAGTTTTACCTTGATATCTGGAATGCGACTTGCCCAACTAGCAAATGTAATACCTGCTACAAAAAAATAACTACCAATACTCCAACGGTGAACCCTAGGGGATATGTTTTTTATGTTCATTGGGTATCAAGTCATTTCGGAATTACGGTATTATTGCATTTGTCACCCTGAGCTTGTCGAAGGGCCTCAGCGCAAAAATACCTCAATCTGCTTACTTTCCCTATTTAGGTTATATTTGCAACCCGAATCTAAAACATAAATTTTTATATGTATCGTACGCATACTTGTGGTGAGTTAAGAATTAGTAATACAGATCAAACAATTACTTTGGCCGGATGGGTTCAAACGGTTCGAAAATTTGGTGCAATTACTTTTATTGATTTAAGAGATAGATACGGAATAACTCAGTTGTTATTTGGAGAGTCATTGAATGCAACTTTAGATGCAAATCCTTTGGGTAGAGAATTTGTATTGCAAGTAACTGGTAAAGTTCAAGAACGTAGTAATAAAAATGCGAATATCCCAACAGGAGAAATTGAGCTTAATGTAAACTCATTTGTTATTCTAAATAAATCTGCAGTACCTCCATTTACTATTCAGGATGATACCGACGGTGGTGATGATATTAGAATGAAATATCGTTACCTCGATTTAAGAAGAAATGCAGTTAAACGCAATTTAGAATTACGTTATGCGGTGAATAGATCTGCGAGAAATTATTTGCATGAAAATAATTTCATGGATATTGAAACCCCTTTCCTCATTAAATCTACACCAGAAGGAGCTAGAGATTTTGTAGTGCCTTCTAGAATGAATCCAGGTCAGTTTTATGCACTACCTCAATCGCCACAAACATTCAAGCAATTATTAATGGTAAGTGGATACGATCGCTACTATCAAATAGTAAAATGTTTTAGAGATGAAGATTTGAGAGCAGATCGTCAGCCAGAATTTACTCAGATCGATTGTGAAATGGCATTTGTAGAGCAAGAAGATATTTTGAACATGTTTGAAGGTTTGGTAAAACGTGTTTTTAAAGATGTAAAAAATATTGATTATACAGGACTAGTTGAAAGAATGACTTGGGAAGATGCCATGTGGCAATTTGGAAATGATAAACCCGATATTCGTTTTGGCATGAAATTAGCCAATTTAAAATCTGCTTTTTTAAAGGGAGGAAATGTTAGTGCAACAGGTGAGTTGATTAATGGCGCTGGTTTTGGTGTATTTGATAATGCAGAAACCGTACTGGCAATTGCAGCACCAGGATGTGCCGAATATACTCGTAAGCAAACAGATGAATTAACAGAATGGGTTAAACGTCCGCAGATCGGAATGAACGGATTAATTTATATCAAGTGTAATGGAGATGGTACTTATAAAAGCAGTGTAGATAAATTTTATACTGAAGATAAATTGAAAGCTATTGCAAATGAAGCTGGTGCAAAGTCAGGAGATCTTGTATTGATTTTAGCGGGTAGAGAAGAGCGCACTCGCAAAGCAATTTCTGACTTGCGTTTAGAAATGGGCAAGCGATTAGGAATGCGTAATGCAGATGAGTTTAAATTATTATGGGTGATGGATTTTCCATTGTTCGAATATGCTGAAGAAGACAATCGTTGGGTTGCTCGTCACCATCCATTTACTTCTCCTAAACCAGATCAGATAGAAGTAATGATTAATAACAATCCGCTAATTGAAAACGCAGATAAATACTTAGAGCATCCATATTCTAGCATCAAAGCAAACGCTTATGATATGGTGCTGAATGGCAATGAAATTGGTGGAGGTTCAATTAGAATTTATCAACGACCATTGCAAGAAAAAATGTTTGCCGCATTAGGAATGAGCGAAGAAGAAGCATTGCATAAATTTGGTTTTTTATTGGGTGCATTTGAGTATGGCGCTCCTCCACATGGTGGTATTGCATTTGGGTTTGATAGACTTTGTTCTATTTTAGGTGGAAGTGAGAGCATTCGCGATTTTATTGCATTTCCTAAAAACAATAGTGGAAGAGATGTAATGCTCGATGCTCCAAGTAGTATAGATGATAAACAATTTGATGAACTACAGATTAAATTGAATTTGAAATAATCGTTAAATATAAAGCCCTGATAACTATCGGGGCTTTTTTGGTTTAACAAGCAAATGCTTTTGGGTAGTCTCTTCTAATTTTTAGTTGTGTATTAATGTAAACTTTTTGCCAAGCTAAGTTCATTAATATTACAAGGGGTAGCATATAAAGCGATAGTTGATAAATAAATAAATTTGAGAGTGTCATTTCAAAAATAATTTCCAAAGAAATAAGTAAGTAAAAGATAGTTGGCAAAATTAAAATTAAATGATAATCTCCAACTATTTTCATACTCAATAATATCTTTTTCTTATCTCTAATATTAGTAAGGGCTGATTTGCCCTTTCCAAAATTATAAGTAAGGTTAAGTATATTCAATATATGGATAAAAGAACCTGCTGCTTTTTCAATGTTTTTATTTTGATGAATCCAAATTACTATCACAATTAATAAAAATGTTATTGCTATCTTGGGCAGAGTCAAGTATTGAAACATTTCAACTTTTAATTGTTGTTTGATATTGTTTTCTATTGCTACAACTTTTTCTTTTATAATATTATCAATTTCGTTTTTATTCAGTTCAGTTTTAATTTGCTCAAACAGCTTTTTAAAATCATCTGAACTAATCATTCGATCTTCTATATAATTAGTCATATGGTCTGTTAATTCTATTTCTACGTCGTAAAAATATTTGCCAGACTTACTGCAATATTGGCTTACTAAATTGTATTGTTCGATAGTTAATTTCATAAAAAGTTTTTTATGCAAATGCTTTTGGATATAGCTTATTGGCAGAACTGTATAATTCTTTTGAAAACTGACGATGGGCTAGAATACTTATAAAAACTAATAAAAAACCAAAAGCTATCATTGAAAAGTTGAAAAAATTTATTGTTGTTACAGTTAGTTTATTCAAAATTCTAAAAGTAAAAAATAGTTGCAATAATAATCCACTATTTAATATGCCATCTAATCTTCCACTTGTATAAAGCAGTGCTTTTTGTTGTTTTTTAAAAGTTTTTGAAGTTTGATTTGTGTATATAATTTCAAAAATAAATAAGCCTACTCCAACAACTAGTAATAATATTGCTCGTTGGTTAACTTCAGTTAAAAAACGACCGATTATTATTATAGAAGAATATATAAATAGAGTCATTGCTATTTTGGGAATAGTAAAATAGGATAAAAATATTTTCCACTTTTGTTGTGAGCATTTTTTACCCATCATTTTCTCTCTAGAAGCTACTATATCTGAAAATCCTTTTATACCGAAACCTGCATATATTTTATCTCTTGCCTGCTCAAAACTTAGTTTAGGATTCTCTTTAATACTTTGCTCAATTGCGGAAGATAAATGATCAGCCAATTCTATCTGAACATCATAATATTGAACATAATGCTTTCTGCAGAAGGCAAAAAGGCTTTCGTATTGTTCTTCAGTAATCATCCCAAACTGGTTTTTGGATTCACAATAAATTCAAGACTTTGCATAAATGTTTTTAACGCATCAATAGCTATAGATGTATGTTTTTTACCAGCTTTAGTTAGCGTATAATATTTTCGCATACGATTGCCAATCATTTCAGTTTCAGTTTCTACTATCCTCTGCTCTTCTAGTTTATGTAATAGGGGATAAAGTGCCCCCTCAGTTATATTTAGCTCGCCTTTTGTTAATTCTTTAACCATCTGAGTAATCTGATAACCATACATCCTTCCGTTGTCTTTTAGGAGACGCATAATAATCGGTTCTAGGCATCCTTTGTATAATGAAGACTTTTTCATACTGTAATATACATAATTTACTAATACATAAGAAAATTATGCATCAAACAATCTTTCTTAAATAATCCATTTTATTTAATATCTTCCGATTGATTGCTTCCTTGTACGGGGTGGCAATTTTTTGTATATACTGTAAATGAAATGCGTATGCCTGTGAAATCTTTGTTCAATAATTATCCCTATAAGCAGGGAATTTGGGATGAAATGAAAAGTTTTGAAAGCATCCGTGAACCTTATCAGTCAATTTGTAATGCCTTAAGCAAGCTTAATTTGAATGATCTTGAACAAAAGCATCAGCTTTCTGCAGAGCTTTTTATGAGTCAGGGGATTACATTTACTGTTTACAATAATGACGAGGGAGTTGAAAGAATTTTTCCTTTCGATATTTTACCAAGGATTATTACTGCTAAAGAATGGGCACATGTAGAAGCTGGTATTAAACAACGACTAACTGCATTAAATCTTTTCTTAAAAGATATTTATAGTGATCAACAAATTATTAAAGACAATATCATACCGGCTGAATTAATTGCTTCTTGTCCGCATTTTACACATGAAGTGCATGGCATTAAAGTACCTCACGATATTTATGTACATATTGCAGGTATTGATTTGATTAGAGGTGATGATGGTACTTTTTATATTTTAGAAGATAACTTAAGAACTCCATCTGGAGTATCTTATATGTTAGAGAATAGAGAAGTAACTAAAAGAATTTTTCCAGATTTATTGGCCAGTAACAATGTTCGAATGATTAATCAATACCCTTTAGTATTGTTCGATAATTTAGTTGCACTTTCTCCTCGCCAAATTAGTAATCCAGTCATAGTATTACTTACTCCTGGAGTATTTAATTCTGCTTATTATGAGCATACTTTTTTAGCACGACAAATGGGTATACAATTAGTAGAAGGTAGAGACTTGTTAGTAGATAAGCAGAAAGTATATATGAAAACTACTGCAGGACTAAAACAAGTAGATGTAATATATAGGAGAGTAGATGATGAGTTTTTAGATCCTTTGGTTTTTAAACCCAATAGTTCATTAGGAGTGCCAGGTTTAATGAGTGCATATAGAAAAGGAAATGTTGCCATTGTAAATGCATTAGGTAATGGTGTTGCAGATGATAAAGCTGTATATGCATATGTTCCTAAAATGATTGAGTATTATTTAAACGAAATGCCGATTCTTCCAAACGTTCCTACCTATCAAATGCAGAACGCCGAAGAAAGAGAATATGTTTTTAATAATATTCATAAAATGGTGGTGAAAGAAACCAATCAATCTGGAGGATATGGAATGTTGATGGGCAATAGTGCAACAGAAGAAGCTATTGCAAAAACAAAAGAAAGTATTTTGAGTAACCCTCGCAATTTTATTGCTCAACCAATTATTTCTTTATCAACAGTTCCATGCATGTTAGATGGAAAATTACAGCCTAGGCACGTAGACCTTCGTCCATATGCACTTTCAGGACCTAATGGTATTGAAATTGTTCCTGGTGGATTAACAAGAGTTGCTTTGCGTGAAGGTTCATTGGTGGTTAATTCTTCACAAGGTGGAGGAAGTAAAGACACTTGGGTTATAGATAATATTAATAACACATTTTAAATAATATAGTATGCTCAGTAGAATTGCAGATTCTCTTTATTGGCTGCACAGATATATGGAAAGGACCGATGGAATGTTGCGAATGTTGAAAACAACTTATATACTTTCATTTGATAAAGTTCAGGCTAGTGGTATTACATGGCAAACTGCATTAGAAGTATTTACTTCTTTAAGTAAGGATGAAATTGATTTGCTAAAGGAAAACGATATAGCCGCTTTACAATATTTAGTAACTGATCCACAAAATCACAACTCACTAAGATCTATTATTACAAAAGCTAGAGAAAATGCTAGAGGTGTGCAAGATCAGATAACGAAAGAAGTGTGGGAACAAGTTAATCATATTTATCATTTAGTAAATAGTGCTTCAATAACCGGTAAATTGGCAAGCGCAGAGGCAATTGTAGTAATTGATTCATTAATTGCGAATTGCGATCAGTTTTGCGGTATTGCTGATAGTACCATGCCTAGAGGTCAAGGCTGGAATTATATGAATATGGGCAAGTATACAGAGCGATGTTTGCTTACCGTTGAGCTTGCTTTTAATTATTATAAAAAAATTGATTTTGATTTGCTGAATGAGCAAGATATTTTGTTTTGGAGAAGCTTGCTTTTATCACTTTCTGGATATGAATTACATTTAAAAAACTATAGTAATCAAAACCATAATTTAAATGTAACGAAGCAGATTTTTTTTGATCATTATTTTCCTCGATCATTGTACTATTCATTAGATAGAGCAAATAAATATTTAGAAGATATTGCTCAAGCAAATCCTGTTGATGGTAGTATTGAATTAAAAAGAAGTTTTGGAAGATTAAATAGTCAAATTAAGTTTGCCGAACTTTCATTAATTAATGAAACAGGGTTAGAAAATTATTTAAAACTGGTGAGAAGAGAACTGAATCTGGTTAGTAATTTATTAGGTAAAACTTACTTCTCATGCGCTTAAAAAAAATGAAGAATGTCTATTTTTAAAATACACCATATTACAAAATACGAATACGATAGACCAATAAAGGAAAGCGTAAGTGAAATTAAAGTTTATCCTTCCAATATTCCTACTCAGCAGGTGATGGATTTATCATTGAGTATTACCAATGATCCTGAAGTACTTGTGTTTACTGATTATTGGGGCAATAAAACGGGTAATTTTAACTTGTTAACGCCTCATAAAGAATTGATTATTGAGAGTAAACTGCTAATACAAACTATTCAATCAACTATTGGTGATTTGCCTATCATGCCAATAGACTCCACTGTTTTTGATCAGCAGAATTTGTCATTATTGCAATATACCCGATACGGAACTATTGTTGCAAAGTCTTTTTTGGCTGAAACAATTTTGGAATTGTATGATGCATCAAAATCTGTTGCTGATATCGCATTTTCTTGTAGTTCTTTTATTTATAACAATTTTACTTATATCAAAGGGATCACAACAATTGAAACTACGGTTGATGAAATTATTGAACATCGGTCGGGAGTTTGTCAAGATTTTGCACACGTGTTACTTGCCTTACTTCGTTCAATGAAAATCCCTTCTCGTTATGTAAGCGGATATATTTGTCCCAATAAAAACGGTATGCGAGGAGAAGGTGCAACGCATGCATGGGTAGAATTTTTTATTCCAGAATACGGATGGGTTGGTTTAGATCCTACCAATAATGTTTGGGTAGAAAATCGCCATATAAAACTAGCAGTTGGTAGAGACTTTGCCGATTGTACCCCTGTAAAAGGAACCTTTAAAGGTCCGGCTAAACAATCGCTTTCGGTATATGTTTCAGTTGGATATGAAGATGGAATGATATTTGAAGAAGTAAACAAAGTTCAACTTGAAATGAGCTCATTTAGTAAAGACGAGCTTTTAATTGATAACTTTGATGCGCAACAACAGTAAATTGCCATCTTAATATGAAACAACTCACTATTTTTAGAATCCTAAGTTTTTTACTAGTACCTGTAGCGATCTTATTCGCAATAATGGATATTTTCCTATTTGTTATGGCTGTTTCTTCTAATCCAGCATTGTTATTTTTTGCATTTGTTTTGGCTTGTTATGTAATATATGTATTTGCTTCATTAAAGTTTTTGATGAGTAATATTGATCATCAAAAAACGAGTAGTTCATCGTTAAAAGATTGGATTAAAGTAAATGCATATGCATCTTTGTTTATATCGGTTCTTTTTTTGATGAACTCAACTGCTGCATTTTTTATTAATGATATTAATCTTCGCCAGATGATTAGCGAAATGATTGAACAGCAACCCGAGATTTCAGGAAAAGTTTCTTTAGATGTGTTTATAAAAATGTTTCGGGTTGTATCTAGTATTATGTTTTGTGTAAGCGCTATTACAATTGCACATATACTCATTCAATTTAAGTTATTGAAGCGATATGATTATTTGTTTAATAAAGTTTAATTACTTTGTTTGGTAGGTTATACTTCCCCAATAACTTTGCCAATCAGCTTTTTTATCGGTTGTGTTTCTTTCCATGTAAACACAACTGATCATATGTATTCCTTCAATGTTAGTAACATTGATTATTCCATTTTGATCGGTATAGATATCTTTATTACTAATTAATTTATTATCCTTTTTTAACCAAACTTTGATTAAATAATTTTTTAATAATTTATTTTTAAAGTTAACTTTAAAAGAAATAGATTCATCCTTTTTTTCTATTGCGTAAGGATTTTTTAATGGAACAATATCCAATGGCAAATCGGTTGGTTTTGTGCAATTACTCGAAATTTTATTTCCAACTTGAACCAATGTTTTTACACTTCTTTGATAATATTCATTACTTGGCTTGTTCGATTCATTTCTCTTTTCTCTTTCCTTTATAATGTAGGTTAATCCATCTTCTTTTGCATATTCTGCAAATTTTTCTGGTGCCAATGTTATAAATGAGTTTATACTATTGTATGCTACCATATAAGTACCTTCTTCTGTTAATTTAAGATACATAGAATCACCTTCAATTAAACTTAAACTATCTTTAAGATCGATCTTTTTGCCAGATGGTGTAATTTGATATAGCTGCTTGGCTTTATTTCTATTACCTTTCCAATTACTTCCTTCAAAACCTTCTCCTACATTAAATGAAATTATTGCTGTTTCGTTTTGATAAAAGAAAAATTTATTAGAAGATAGCCAAAACTCATGTGCAAATAATGGAGAAGTTATTACCATTACAATTAATCCTATTATACGTTTTTTCATTTTGTGCGGTTATCACTTAAATATAATAAAAAAACCAGATTTTATCTGGCTTTTTATTATTGTTGTATTGGCTTATCAAATTCTTTTCTGTTAAATGGTTTATTCTATTTACAGATTAAACCAATAGGTAAGCTTTGCTACAATGGCTCTATTTTTTACTTGGAATGCATTAACGCCTCTATTATTTACTATTATATTCATATCGGATGTAGCGAAATAGTTATCGGTATATACTAGAAAGAAGTCGCTTGCTGGTTTAAATCTCCATTGAAACCTTCCATTGATATTTAAATTGTTTACTTGATTATTGTATTGTAAAAAGAGGTTAAAGAAAACACTTTTACTAAATGATAGTTCAGTTCTTGGTCCAATCAACCAAAGATCTGCAGTGTTATAAGGTTTAGGTAAACGAATACTTGTGTAATTTGCATCTACACTAAAAATTCCCCAAGGTTGCCATCTATAACTCCAAGAAGTTTGTAATTGAGTAATTTTTCCATTAAAATAATTACCAAACCTTGAATTTATATTAAAGTAAAAATTATTACGTTGATTGCTTCTAAACCCAATTCTATTACTAAAATATTGATAAGAATTTCCAGCTGGTAATTTTTGTCCGCCTGAATTGGTTGGATCAAAATCACTGAATAAATAAGTGTAATCCATTCTTACTAAAGCTCCTGATAATTCAGCACTATTTTGAAATGATACTCTAAAAAATAAACCTCCATCAAAATCGGTAATTAGATTATTGGTTTTTCCATAAACCATATCATAATCTGGACCAATGCGCCAGTTATTAATTTTTTTACTAGCATTTCCTTTAGGATAAAATATTTTATTAAAAGTACCATTGTTCCTAATATATCCATTTCTTGGAGTAAATCCAACGTCTGTTCTATAATTTACACCAACATTTTCAAATCCTGCATCTACAAAATAAAATGGATTGGTAATAAATATCGATGCCCCCATAGCATACTGCTCAGTATTGTTAATGGGTTGAAACATTTGATGATAAAAAGTTTTTCCTTGATACTTTCCATCTGGACTCGCAATGTTGTAATCAAGACCTAGAATCCTATTATATCTATATTCGGATTGCTTACTGTTTAATTCATCTTTATTTACGAAGATCAATCCTAAATTATTTCTTTTGCCAATTCTTCTTTGGATAGCTGCAACAGAAAAATTGGTAGCAGGTAAACCAAATTCATCACTTTTTGCAGTTTGCATATTCAATAATCCAACACGCCAATCTTTATTAATTCTCCCACTAATTCTTGCTCCCGCAATAATAGGAACTCGCACATTTTGTCCATTATTTGTATTTCTACCCAACCCAATTCTACGAGAAAAAAACGGATTAATATTGCTATTTCCAAAGCTGTTAAATAAGTCGCTGTTTTCTAAAAAAAATTGTCGCCTTTCTTGAAAAAATAATTCGAATCTACTCAAATTTATAACCTGTCTATCAACTTCAACCTGAGCAAAGTCTGGATTAACTGTTAAGTCTAAATTTAAAGATGGAGTAATGGCAATTTTTGCATCCATACCAGCTTCTAATCCGCTTATAGTTTTAGTATTAGCTATAAAGTCTTTACTACCATTCGCAGTAGTATATGGTATGATAGAAACATTTGTAGTAGGTACGGGCGGTGCTTCATCCCAGATTAATTTTCCGCAAAAATTTAGATCCATTGGTCTGAAATTTCTTCCTACTGAAGCCCAAGTGCTTCTTTCATTGACTAACAAGTTATTTCTTGCAAAATTGATATTCCATTCTTTCAAATCGGCTTTATACCTTAATGTTTTAAATGGGATAGCAATTTCAACAATATAACGATCCTCTAATTGGGTAGCTTCGCAGTACCATTTATTATCCCAATCTATACTCATTTCATTTCCATTCGAAATCAGCGCTTCTTTTTGAACACCAAAAGGACTAACTGCAAAATAGAATCCGTTTAGTTTATCTCTAAAAGGATCGATCATCATAAAAAAAATATCAGAACTTCCATTTGGAAAATCTCTTCTTAAACTTTGAACTACATATTTTTTGGGTTGATAACAAACTGCTCCAATATATAAATTATCCTTATCATAGGAAACCTTGATTTGACTTTGCATTTGTGCAGCAGAAGTATCATACGGAAAGGTTTGTCTAAAATTTTTTGCAACTGATGCATTTTGCCAAGTTGCTTCATCCAGTTTTCCATCAACCTTTATATTATCGATCGATT
>Ga0209490_10005509_pt1 | contig 11521 bp, 10 predicted proteins | sample MAT06_FD_187209 | JGI IMG/M metagenome (GOLD analysis project Ga0209490, IMG submission 187209) | Freshwater microbial communities from Lake Fryxell liftoff mats and glacier meltwater in Antarctica - MAT-06 (SPAdes) (version 2) | ecosystem: Environmental > Aquatic > Freshwater > Ice > Liftoff...
AATCCCACCCGACCCACTACATTATAACAGAGAGGTTACACGATGCCTGATCCGTGTAACCTCTCTGTTATAACGGCAGCGCAGCAGTAACCATTAATTGAAAAACTTTCTACATCTGCCGGCATAGGCTAACAACACCTACAATGCCTTTGCTTTTATTTATCCATCCATAAGCGTATCTCAGGCTTGGTCCATGACCGAATTCATTTTTCATCCCACGTACGATGGTGAAAGAGGTTCAATTATGAAACAAAATTTTCCTGGTAGCAAACCTACGCCCTGGCAATCTGCCTTGCTAGGACGCCGGTTGCCTTCTTCATGGCGTGTGCTGATCGCGCTGCTTGTGCTTCTGCTTACATTGACAGCCGCGCCGGTTGCCTATGGCCAAGATGAAGTTCATGTGGTGGGACGTGGTGAAAATATCGCCTCGATTGCAGCCCGCTACGGCGTCAGCGTCAACACCCTGATTACCAACAATGGCCTTACCAACCCGAATGTGATCTATGTGGGACAGCGTTTGGTGGTTTCGGACAACGGGGCTGCCACCCAAGCCACCGATACGCAGACGGCCGCCGCAGAGCAGCTACCCGCCGGTGACGGTTACTATACGGTGCGCAACGGTGACAGCCTCTCTTCGATTGCCAGCCAATATGGCATGAGCATGGCCGACCTGATGCGCCTCAATGGGATCAGCAATGCCAATTTTGTTTGGGTGGGCCAAAACTTGCGCGTCAGCGCACGGGTAGAAGCCGTAGCAGCAGAGCAGACGCCCAATCCGCAACTGGCTGGTGATATTTATGTTGTGCGCGCCGGTGACAGCCTTTCGTCGATTGCTCAGGACCACGGCACCACGATACAAGCGCTCTTGGTCGCCAATGGTTTGCCCAATGCCAACTTCGTTTGGGTGGGCCAACGCTTGCGCATCCAAGGCACAATTGGCGATACACCAATCGACGACGTTGCAACGGAAACAACCGCCGCGCCGGCCGATGGCGTCCGCTGGATTGATGTCAACCTGACCGAGCAAACCCTGACTGCCTGGCAGGGCGATGTGATTGTGATGCAAACTAACATCAGCTCGGGACGCTCTGCCACGCCGACCGTGACGGGACGCTTCAAAGTCTCCAGTCGCTATAGCAGCCAGCGAATGACCGGTCCTGGTTATGATCTGCCCGACGTGCCCTGGGTGATGTATTTCTTTAGTAACTATGCCATTCACGGCGCCTATTGGCACGATAATTGGGGCACGCCGATGAGCCACGGCTGCGTCAACATGCGTCCGGGCGAAGCGGGCATGTTATACAACTGGGCGCCCAATGGCACCGAGGTGTATGTACACTATTAATGGTTAACCCTGAACGGTTAATGGTTAATGAAATCTTCTTACGCGACGACATTCATTAACCATTAACCGTTACCCATTATCTAAAGTTGCCAAGTTGGCAAAGCTATTCTTTAGGGCAGGGTAGAGCGCACGGTATTCGGCATAGACTGCGTTGTAGCGCGCGGCGGCGTTTGGTTCCGGTTGGGTGCTGCCCGTCACGTGAATTACCTGCGCACAGGCCGTGTCTACGTCTGGCCAAATGCCTGCCCCAACACCCGCCAACAGCGCGGCCCCATAGGCGGCGCCTTCGGTGGTGTTGACAGTCACCAGCTCGCTGTTCAACACATCGGCGAGAATTTGCCGCCACAGTGGACTGCGTGCACCACCACCTGAAACGCGTACTTGCTGAATGGTGGTGAGACCGACGCTTTTCATCAATTCAAAGCTATCACGCAGCCCAAAGGCAACCCCTTCCAATACCGCACGGGTCAAATGGGCCTGCGTATGCCGCACCGTCAAGCCAACCCAGGCGCCGCGGGCCAGTGGATCTGGATGGGGCGTGCGTTCACCAGTCAGATAAGGAAGGAAAAGCAGACCCTCGGCGCCGGGCGCAATGGCCGTAGCTGGCGCCAACAGATCATCGTAGGCGATACCTGCGGCTAGTGTGTCGCGATACCAACGTAAACTGCCAGCCGCCGACAACATGACACCCATCAAGTGCCAACGACCAGGAACGGCGTGGCAGAAAGCATGTAGACGCCCTTCCGGATCAAAAAAAGGCTGATTGACAGCGCCAAAGACGACCCCAGAAGTACCCAACGTCAGGGCGATGATTCCTTCTTGGACAGCCCCCACTCCTACGCCCTGTGCGGCTTGATCACCGCCCCCCGCCATCACGGGTGTACCGGCTAATAACCCGGTGGCCTGGGCGGCTGTATCAGACAAATAGCCGGTAATTTCAGGCCCTTCGTAAGTGGGGGGTAGCCATTCGGGCGGAATTTCCAAACCGCGCAAGAGTTCGGTGGACCAATTGCGCGTTTGTAGATCGAGCAATAAAGCACCGGCCGCATCTGCTTTATCCATCGCAAACTTGTCAGTGAGCTGATAACGGACATAATCTTTAGGCAATAAAAGATGAGCAACGCGCTTGTAAATATCCGGCTCGTGGGTTCGCACCCAGAGGATTTTTGGGGCCGTGAAGCCGGTGAGGGCATCATTCCCGGTAATGCGGATCAGTTCAGCCTTACCAATTCGGGTGCGGATTTCGTCACATTGGGCGGCAGTGCGCTGGTCATTCCAAAGAATAGCCGGGCGCAACACAGCGCCTTGCGCGTCGAGGAGCACCATGCCATGCATCTGGCCGGTTAAACCAATCCCAGCGATATTAGCTGGATCTACCTTAGAACTGGCCAGAACGGTACGGATGCTGCGCACGGCACCGTCCCACCAGAGTGCTGGATCTTGTTCGCTCCAAAGCGGGTGCGGTGTTGCAAAACCATACTCGGTCGCCGCGACAGCCACAACCGTGCCTTGACCATCGATCAAAATTGCCTTGGTCGCTGTCGTAGAAACGTCGATGCCAAGCAGATAGGCCATAAGAAATCTCCTTAAATTGTTGCTTCTGACGAACTGAAGCTTTAATATCGAAAATTGATACTTTCCCCGTAAGGAAATGCACAGACTACAATCAGATTTATGTGATCATAGCCTACAAGATAGTCTTTCAGGCATAAATTATTTGTTATAAATTCATTAACTTATTATCAGCTTGTACAATCAGTAAGGAGTTGTTGTTATGAAGGGGATGAAGCAACCATCGATCCAGCCATTGCCGAGGAGCAAGCCGCAGTGGCATAAGCATGTCGCAACAATTATCGCCTTCTTTTTCGTCTCATTCTCAATCGTCGTGGTCGAGAAACCGGTATGGGCGCAAGAAGAAAACAAACCAGCACCCGCTATCATCGAGTTTTCTGCCGACGCTGCGACCGGGCGCAAAGTTGCAGCGATTGAAAATATAGACGGCGCTGGTGAGGTCCCACCTTTGCCTTTTGTTGCCCCGCAAGTAGGACCGCTGATCAAAAATAGCTACCCAGATGATATTGAAAAGCGCACTACCGCCTTTATTCCCCAATCATTGGACAATTTGACGCCAATTAAAATGCCCCAAACTAAAGATAAATGGATTCGGGTGGACTTGAGTGAGCAAATGGTTATTGCCTATCAGGGCAAAAAGCCGATTCGGGCTTTTATCATTTCGTCTGGTTTACCTGGCACACCGACGGTAACTGGGGAATTTCGTATCCGCACCAAAGTTACTTCGCAGACCATGGTCGGTGGCAGCGGCTCTATGTATTATAACCTGCCGGGCGTTAAATGGGTGCAATATTTTTATGAAGATTATGGCTTCCACGGCACTTATTGGCATAATAATTTTGGCAGACCAATGAGCCATGGTTGTATCAATATGACTGATGCAGATGCCAAATGGTTATTCGATTGGGCCGGGCCCGTTTGGGACGGCGAAAGCAATTGGTTTAAAAGTACAGATGATAATCCTGGCACGCAGGTTATCGTGCATGGCTAGGTGAAGATGCATTTGGAGAGCCCTCCAAGTGTATAGACGGTAATGCACTAGTACAGTTCGGCACAAGTAAAACAGTAAGACAGTAAGACAGTGAGACAGTGAGACAGTGAGACAGTACAAACACTGTCTTACTGTCCCACTCAAAGATAATAGGCTTATTTCCGCCATACTGTACTAGATAACATCATGGCCGCCGTATTTGTAATAGTACGTAACACAACCATATCGCCTTCATCAAAAGGTTGCGCGCGGTCTGGCGCTACCACATGCATCACACCAATCGTGCGGTCATTGTTGACAATTGGTACAAGTAGCGCACGGCCTGTCTCGTTGTAGTAGAATTGTTCTGCACTTTCTACTTCATTTGGATCATAAAAGACCGGTTGACCGGCCTGCATAGTCCAACCGACCAAGCGGTTGACTGGCGCCGGCAGATCCGTTAATTTTTGATGCTCTACCGTGGATGACATATAGATTTTTAAGGCTGGTATGTCGAGCAATGGTTGCCCAGTCGGTGGCTGCTCTGCCACGGTGTTCTCGCCACCTAAAGCGGCTCGTTTGGCCTGTTTTTCAGCATCTATCGAGCGTTCATCCAAAATGATATGGACCATTGCTTTGCCTACCATATCAACCACACCCTGCGTCAAACCATCTATGATCAGATCAAAACCATGGACGCCGGTCATCGAGCGGGTAAATAATTGCAGCCCAACTAATTGACTGACACGTTTATCAAGCTCTTGATACATTTGCGTTAATTGCAAGGCGCGCGCCGCACTCTGCGAAATTTCGGCGTAATCTTCGCATAAATCGGCATTCTCGAATCCATGTACTTCGCTTCGCCCCAACAACAAGGCGCCGGTAACCGCTTTATGGATCCGTAAAGGTAGGATCATCAGCGAACCTTCCAGTTTCATCCAGGGAAACTCCTCTTGCAAAGGACGATGCTCTATGTGCATATCATCGACAATCAAGTAATCGGGCTTGTCGGGATTTAGGTGGGGAATCAACGCACGCGCCAACAGCCCCCACAATGGGAAAGGACATTCACGACCCAAAAAGCGCCAGGAATCGGAAACACCGCGCATATTTTGGTAGTGATAGGGACCCAACTCGGTATCGCCCAGAATGACTACAGCAAAACTAAGCGGTGATTTCTGCCACATCGCATCCATCATCAACTCAATCACCTGGTCGAGTGAAGCTTGTTCATGTAATTGGCTAGTAATATCATGCAGCAAATTTAATTGGACGATGCGTTGCCGCAACTGGCGCAATGCATCGTCCAGTCCAGCGCCAATTTGCCCAAAATCTTGTGTAGCTTCTGCTATACTTTTGATGACCATTGCCGAGTCATTTCCGGTAACGCGGCGAGATGACCTATAATGAGTAACAGATGCACGCACTGCACCAAGCATAGCAATTGTTGCATCCAAACGTTCGGATAGTTGTTGAAACAACGTGATGATTGATCGGCTCACAAATGTACCCTGATTGGATAAGTGTTGATGAAAGACAGCTGTTTTCTAAGCTAGAGCTCATTCGTAACGTGAGTTGTTGGGCATAGTATAGTACAATTTCAAATAAGAAGCTCGTCTGGGCAAAAGACGCAAACCGTTGCTTTGGCCTTGCGCAAAACAATGGATTTGCCCACTTTAGGCTAATGAGCAAATATGAAACGTTTATTAGACTAATATAATAATTTCAATAACTTTTGTTGAAGCTCGAACAACTACTTTATAGCCACTAGCGGCTTCGTTGTTTGGTAAAGAGGCAATGGACTCACTACAACTCCCCTTATCAGCACCTTTACGTATTCTGCTTGTAGACGATGAACTGAATACAGTTCAACTTGTGCGCAAAATCTTGCAGGCAGATGGGCACACAGTCTATGAAGCATCCGATGGCTTACAAGCCATTGAAGTGTTTGAAGCTACGTACCCGGATCTCGTTTTGCTTGATGTTGTGATTCCGAAACTTGACGGCCTGGGCGTATTGCAAGAAATTCGCCGGCGTGACCGCATGACCGGCGTCATTATGATCAGTGCACTTACATCGGAACAACTGGCGGTAAAATCCATGCAAGGCGGCGCCGATGATTATATTAGCAAGCCATTTACGCTCAAGACCATCCGGCTGCATATTCGTCAGGTCGCCGATAAAGTTCAACTGCGCCGCCACAATGCGATGTTGCAAGAGCAATTAATTGCCGCCAACGAGAAGTTACGTCACTACATGGCTGCACCATTAATTGAAACATTAATGGCTAGCCCTACTTTACCTATTTTAGGCGGTGAGCGTCAAACTGTCACTATTCTGTTTGTCGATTTCTGCAACTTTTCGTCATTGGCGCACCGCATGCCGCCGGATGAGGTGCTGCGCATTCTCAACGAATATTTTGCACTCCTAACCACATCAATCTTTGAAAATGGTGGGTTTTTAGACAAAATTATGGGTGATGGCTTTATGGCGCTCTTTAATGTGCCCGTGCGCCAGACGGATCACGCGACAATGGCCGTGCGCAGTGCGATTAGCATGCATGCACGCGTTCAACATTGGAATAAAACGCATAACCCACCGATGAATATCCGCATGGGTATTCACACGGGAGAAGCATTGGTGGGCAATATTGGCACACCCCAGTTGATGAACTACACCGCAATTGGCGATGCGGTCAATCTTGCTAAACGCTTAGAAGAGACCAGCAACCCCGGCCAAATTTTATTGAGCGCAACAACGAACCAATTGGTAGACACGCAACAATTAGAACTTGACGATTCTCATTTTGTCAGCCTGGGCAATAAAAACTTAAAAGGCGCCAATACCCCTACCGAAGTTTTTCATATCCTGACCGACAACGGTTGTTCACCATCGTAACAGTGCATCGTAGATCACTGTCATGTAGAACGAATTGTGTTACCTTTGCGTTTGAGCGTTTTTCGTAATCGATATGAGCCTCAGTAGTCGAAAATAGGCAAACTATTCACAGATGCGCTTTAATAGGAAAAACCTTTACTTAAGTGGGTAGCGCTGCGAACAAAAAAAGGTTATAATAGATTGTATATGCGATCAAAAATAAGTATAGCACTTTTATTAAACCTTTGTCTGCTTTTGGGGGGACAAATATGGCAAGTGCAGGCCCAGGATACTTCTCCCCAGGGCAGCACGGTCACGGCCGATCAAGTCAACGCGGTTGCGCGTGATCTTTGGTGTCCACTTTGCTCGGGTGTCCGCCTGGATGCCTGTGAACTCCAGGCTTGCACACAGATGCGCCAGGAGATTGCCTTAAAGTTAGATGCCGGCCAAGGTGCCGCTTCGATCAAACAAGATTTTCTAGACCAGTATGGTCCGCAAGTGTTGGGCGAACCACCCCGCAGTGGTTTTAATTGGCTGGCATGGATTCTACCGTTTGTTGGCTTGTTGGGAGGCGCTATTTTCTTGCTTCTGCGTGGACGCCGTTTGCTCTTCAGCCCGGCCCCCGCCAACCCCGAAAGACGAACGGCCACTATGCCGTCTGTCGCCCAGCCGGATGACCCTTACGCACGCCAACTGGATGAGGAGTTAAAACGCTATGACTGAAAAAATGGACTTTGTTGGCGCCCTACAGCCAGCAGAAACAGCCAGCGAAACAGCGCCGCCATCTACCATGAAACGCCAGGTCACGATTTGGCGGTTGGTCATTGTCGGCATGCTGCTGGCTTTTGTAGCCTTTCTCGCGATTGGCCTCAACCGGCAAAATAGTTCCGAATGGCGCGCCACGGGCATTGCGCCAGATTTTGAATTTACTACTTTTGACGGTGAAACGATTCGCCTCGCCGATTTGAAAGGCAAAGGCGTGGTCTTAAACTTTTGGGCCAGTTGGTGTGGTCCTTGTCGTGACGAAGCTGCTTTGCTAGAAGCAGCTTGGCGGCGCGAGCAGAACAACAATATCGTCTTTTTGGGCTTAGATTATCTGGACCAAGAACATTCGGCCAAGGCCTATCTGGCTGAATTTGGCGTCAGCTACCCCAATGGGCCAGATTTGCAGAGCAAAGCAGCACGGCGCTACGGTATTAGCGGAGTGCCAGAAACTTTCTTTATCGGTCCAGACGGGTTGATCAAAAGCTATCTGCTCTTACCTCTGACGAGCGAGCAGCAGTTGGATCAACACATCGAAGGAATTCGTCCTCAATAAGTAGGCGACCAGGGAGTACTCTATGATTTTTAATATCGGCTATCTCATCCTTATCATTGCGCTACTAATTGCCCTGTTTGGCGTGGTGGCCGGCTTTTTAGGCGGCCAGCGCCGTCATGCGGGCTTGATCCAGAGTAGTTTCCACGCGGTTTACGCTGTCACCGGACTTGTCTGGATCGCAGCGCTGATTCTATGGTACGGGCTGTTGACGGATCAATTCCAGGTAAATTATGTCTGGGGTCATACCGAAAGGGCGTTGCCCACTTTCTACAAATTCTCCGCGCTTTGGGGTGGTCAGGCGGGCAGTCTACTCTTTTGGACGCTCATCCTGAGTGTCTATAGCTTTATCGTCGTAGCAGCTTTCCGCACTAAGTTGATCAGCCAGATGCCCTATGTCAATGCCGTGCTCCTGAGCACTAGTGCTTTCTTCTTGGTATTGTTGGTCTTTGCCGAGAATCCCTTCAAACAAGCCGGTTTTGTCCCGCCCGATGGGCAAGGACTAAACCCATTGTTGCAAAATTACTGGATGGTAATCCACCCTGTGATGCTCTACCTGGGCTATGTTGGCTTGACGGTTCCTTTTGCCTTTGCCATCGCTGCCTTGCTCAGCAAAAAGGTGGGCAATGAGTGGGTGCGCACTGTACGCCGCTGGACGTTGATTCCGTGGATGTTTCTCGCCGTCGGCATTCTGATGGGCAGCCAATGGGCCTATATGGAATTGGGCTGGGGTGGCTACTGGGCCTGGGACGCCGTGGAAAACGCCAGCCTTTTACCCTGGCTCACCGCCACCGCTTTTCTGCACAGCATCATCATCCAAGAACGGCGCGGCATTCTAAAGGTGTGGAACATGGTGCTGATTGGCGCCACCTATTTCCTGGTGATCCTGGGCACCTTTACCACGCGCAGCGGTATCATCGAAAGCGTACACAGCTTTGCTCGCAGCAGCGTCGGCGTTTACTTCCTGGTTTTTCTCGTGATCAGCATTATCGGCTTTTTGGCAGTCTTGTTTGCCCGTCTGCCCCTCCTGAAGAACGAGAACGAAATCGAATCGGCTTCTAGCCGTGAGGCTGCTTTCCTGGCCAATAATTGGCTCTTTACTGGCATTGCCTTTGCCACCCTCTTTGGCACCTATTACGGCATGTTTAGCGAGATCATCGGCGGCGAAAAAATTGCCTTGGCCGCGCCGTATTTCAACAAAGTGAACGGCCCGCTCTTCCTGCTTTTGGTGTTAATGATGGGCATCGGTCCGCTGCTTGGGTGGCGCCGCACCAGCCGTGCCGTCATGATTAAACAGTTTACCTGGCCGCTGCTGGCAACGGTGATCTTTGCCGCGGTCTTCTCCTATTTTAGCCCGCAACTCTATCCAGTGATGGGGCTATCCGTCTGTGTACTGGTGGTGGCCACCATTATCCAAGAGTTTGTGCGTGGTGTGATTGCCCGGCGAGCAACCACAGACGAGAATCCGTTGGTCGCCTTGATCAGCCTGATGCGGCGCAACGGGCAGCGCTATGGCGGCTATATTGTCCACCTGGCCGTTGTTATGATGGGTGTGGCGATTGTTGGCAATACCTTTTACCAATCGACCACGCATGTTTCGCTGGCCACCAATGAGAGCGTTCAACTGGCTGGCTATACCTTGACCTTCACCGGGATGGAAAGCCAGCGCGGGGCGAACCGAACGGAATTTCGGGCCAGCCTGGATCTCACGGCACCCAACGGTCAAGCCCTAGGCACGCTGGTGCCCAGCCGCAATCTCTATGACAAATCACCTGATCAGCAAACGAGTGAAGTGGGTTTGCGCATGCGCGCGGGTGAGGACATCTACGTCTTGCTGAACGATTGGGAGGCGGGTGGCACGTCGGCCGTCTTTACCATCTATGTGAATCCACTCACGGTCTGGCTCTGGCTCGGCGGACTCGTCCTGATCTTTGGCACGCTGATCTGCATCTGGCCGCATCCGGTCCGCCGCGAAGAAACGGTGGCGGCGGGTGCCGGCGCGCTGGTGGAAGCGGCAGTGTAAAGCAGTAGGCCAGTGAGACAGTCAGCCGTAGTGTCTGAAATTGTCCCACTGGCCTACGGTCTCGCTGCTCACTTAAACACTCTATTCTACACCTTCGAAACTGGGAAAATCTTGTGCTCTGGTTAACAATTGGCGTTGCCCTCTTATTGGCGCTACTTGCATTTGGCTTTGTGGTGTGGCCCCTATGGCGAACCGGCGCGCCCTTGCGCATCGATGACGACAACCCGCTAACTGACCTGCTCACGCGCAAAGATAGTGTATTGTTGTCGATCAAAGAGTTGGAGTTTGATTATCAGACCGGAAAATTGAGCGCCGAAGATTTTGAGCAACTTAATGGACGATTGCGCCAGCGGGCGATTAGTTTGCTGCGCCAAATCGAGAAGACTGCACCAGCCAGCGCCGATCTGGAAGCAGAACTAGAAGCGCTGATCCTCCAACAGCGGAAGCTGGCCGGTGTACCGAAACTAACCCTGAAAGAGAGCGGCGCCGACAAACGACGTTTCTGCCCCGAGTGTGGTGGTCAAGTGAAGCTGACAGATAAATTCTGCGCCCAGTGCGGCACCGCCCTCCACACCGCCTCTCAGCAAGCCGTACCTGCGTCGGCCGAGGGTTGATTGGCGGGTGCCGCGCAGTAGCAAGACGTAAGTAACTACACGTACTTATCACTTGCCATTTACCTCTTCTCCCATTCCTCATTCATAACCGTATCCGCCGCCCTATCCACCGGTTGGCGCAGGATATCGGCGATCCGCCGCAACACACGCCGATCAAACAGGAGCGCGCGGTGAAAGGGTGAGACAATCGAAATCGTCTCGCCCACCTTCATCTGCGAACTGGTAGCCGGCAAGATGGTCAGGTCCAACGGCGTCCAAAGCGAAGTAAACCGGATCTGTTTCAGGGCCGAGAGATCACTGTTCAAATCACCCAAAAACGCACTACCGGGCCGCATTTGCAGACAAGCGGGCCGGTTAAAGAGGTAGGCCAGCCAGGTGCCTTGATGCGGCGTAGCCAAGGTGACAAGGCGGCGGATGCGTGCTGCGCCGCCCAGCTTCTGGACATAGGTCCGGCAGATAAGCCCGCCCATGCTAAAGCCGAACAGATTTAGTGGTTGTTCGGGCGCAAAACGGGCGTCGATCTGAGCCGCAAGACGTTCCGCTAAAACCTCGATGCCGACGATGCCGTTGCTGGGTTGCGGCGAGATTGGCTGTGGGTTTAGTTGTTCCTGGGTTAAAAATGTGACCAAAGGGTGCAACATTGGGGTATCATCATTGAACCCGGGCACCAGAATGGTTGGTTCGGTCAAAGCAGCCTCAGTTTGGGCAACTACTTGTGCAGTTGGGCTTAAATCCATATCTATACTGAGTTCAATGTGAAAAGCGGAGAATTACCCCACCTTAACCCTCACTGCCATTAAGGTAA
>Ga0209490_10005513_pt1 | contig 11517 bp, 8 predicted proteins | sample MAT06_FD_187209 | JGI IMG/M metagenome (GOLD analysis project Ga0209490, IMG submission 187209) | Freshwater microbial communities from Lake Fryxell liftoff mats and glacier meltwater in Antarctica - MAT-06 (SPAdes) (version 2) | ecosystem: Environmental > Aquatic > Freshwater > Ice > Liftoff...
ACGCCTTACACTGGCCACCCAATCAGCTTCCATTGGCGTATGGGAATGGGATGTTAAAACCAATAAACAAATCTGGGACAATCAGACTTGTACCTTGTATGGCGTAACACCCCATGAGGTGGATGAGATGGAGGGCCTTGATTACCTGAGGCATGTTATACATGAAGATGACTTCGAAAGGGTATCGGCCAGCTTATATAAAGCGGCAGAGGAACGAACTCCTTTTGATGTAGAATACCGGGTAGTTTGGAAAGACGGTTCTGTTCATTACATAAAAGATTATGGTACGATGCAGCCTAACCCCAATGGCAATTCCCCAACGATGGTAGGTGTTGTTTGGGACATTACCGAGCAAAAAACAAATGAGGCTGAACTAGTTAAAGCAAAGGAAAAAGCAGAGGAATTAACACAGGGATTGAAATATTCGTCTGAGCGCCTAACCGCTTTGGTAGAATCGATGCCAGATGCCATCTTTTTTAAAAATGGAAAAGGCCAGTTGTTGATAACCAACGAGGCCGCCAAAAAACTTTTTAAGCTGCATGAGATTGACTGGATAGGTAAGGATGAAAAAGAACTGGCCGATTTGCATCCTCATTTTCGACTGGCCCATGAAGCCCGCGAAATAGATGACGAAAAAGCCTGGCAAGTAGGCAAGCTCACTTTGTTTACAGAATTTCCGATTGATGAATGGGGAAGGACCCGCGTGTATGATGTTCGAAAGATGCCCATCTTTAACACAGATGGCAGCCGCAAAGCCTTGGTAATTATTGGCCGCGACATCACCGAGCGCAAGGCAGCAGAAGAACAAATTATTCAAAGTGAAAAAAGGATGCACGAAGCGCAAGCCATCGCCAAGATTGGCAGTTGGCAGTTTGACCTTCAAACATTTGAGCTCACTTGGTCGCGTGAGCATTATCGTATTTTTGAATTGGACGAGACACCCGCTGATAAATTGTATGATGTCTACCGCAGCAAAATCCACCCAGACGACATTGCCGAGCTTGACCGCTTGGTAAACCGCGCCATCGAAGAAGGGTTTGGGTTTATTTACGAGCACCGCGTAGTGTGCAAAGATGGCAGCATTAAAAACGTATTGAGTGTTGGCCAAACCTTGATGGGTGCAAATGGAAAGGCCATGGCCGTTAACGGTACGCTACAAGATATTACCGAACAGAAAAAGGCCGTGAAAAAACTGGCCGATGAGCGCCTGTTGCTAAGGACTATTATTAATAACCTACCGATGAATGTGTATGCCAAGAATTTGAGCCGCCAAAAAATACTCGCTAACCAAATTGTGGATGAATACATGGGCGCTTCGAGCGAGCAAGAGGTAGTAGGAAAAGATGATCTGGCATTTTTTTTCAAAGATTCGGAAGCAATCTCCCTGGAAGAGGATCGGCAGGTTTTCGCTGGCAATTCCATCCTTGGCAAAGAAACGTTGAACTTGCGAAAAGACGGAAGCCAAACCTGGTTTTTAATCTCAAAAGTGCCCCTTAAAAATACGGAAGGTAAAATCACCGGGGTGGTAGGCGTGAGTGTGGACATCACAGAGCGCAAACAACAGGAGGAGGCCTTGCTGGCCAGTAACCGTGAAAAGGATTTGCTGATCAAAGAAATTCACCATCGCATAAAAAATAACCTGCAGCTGATATCGTCCGTTATTTTCATCCGTATGAGCAAAATGCCGGTAAGCAAAACACGCGATTTTCTGGATGAAACGCGCCAGAAAATTAAGGCGATTGCGTTGATACATGAAAACCTGCTACAAACGGAATCACTAAATAAAATAAATATTTCTGTTTACTTAAATCGCCTGTTGACCGATTTACAAATAGCCTATAGTACTCAAGAAGCTAATATTACCGTTGCCGTGAATATCGAATCAATACTGGTTACTACCGATGTTGCCATTAATTGTAGTTTGATAGTAAATGAGCTTTTTACCAATTCGATGAAGCATGCATTCAAAGATCGGCAAGGTGGCCTTATCAGTGTATCCATTCAAAAGCAAGAAGATAAACTTGAGTTTGTTATGAGCGATGATGGAATGGGCATGATGGATGACCAGGCTCGCAATGTTATTTCATTTGGAATGCAGCTGCTGGATGTATTTTTCAAACAACTAAATGCAAAAGTGACGGTAGACACTACAAAGGGTACGCACTACCAACTCTTATTTGAACATACGGTATAACCACCCAACTACACCACACCATGGAACCAAAAGCTGTTTCGATTCTTATTGTTGAAGATTCTTTCATCGTAGCACTACACCTTAAAACAACGCTAGAAGCCGAGGGCTATCAGGTAATCGGTAGCTGCTCGTCTGGCGAAGAGGCACTTCGTTTTGTAGAAGAGAGAAAGCCCCAATTGGTGCTGATGGATATTATGCTCAATGGAAAATTGGATGGGGTGGAAACGGCCACTCAAATCAACACTAAGTTCAACATACCCATCATCTATATTACCGCGCTAAGTGATAAATCTACTATTCAGCGCGCGAAAATAACGCAGCCATTTGGGTTCTTGACAAAACCTTTTGAGGACCGCGAGATATTCACGGTAATCGAAATGGCTCTGTATAAGTTTGAAATTGAATCTCGATTAAAAGAAAGCGAGGAGAAATTTTTCACTACCGTCAACTCCATCAGTGATGCGGTAATCACCATCAACCAGGATTTTAATATTCTTTACATGAACCCCAGCGCAGAGGCGATTACACAATGGCCACTTTCTCAAGCGGTTCATCAGCCCGTTACCAACGTATTAAATTTAGAGGACGAAGAGACGGGCGAGTTGAACGTGAATCCGGCTCAGTGTACACTCGGTTTAAGATCTGCCGGCCGCATGCCCGAGCGTCTACTATTGCACACTAAAATGGGAGGTAAAATCCCCATTGGTGAAAGTAGTTTGAGTCCGCTTTTAAACGTTGACGGAAAAGGCCGTGGATTGATTATCAGTTTCAAAGACATGACTGAGAAAAGAGAGCGGGAAAGGATGATCTCAGAAGTAGAACTAAAAAGAACGATGGCGTTAATTGAAGGCCAGGAAACCGAGCGCAATCGCATTGCCAAAGATTTACATGATGGGCTTGGGCAAATGTTGAATGCGATTAAAATGTATGCGGTTTTAAACAGGGCAACAGATGAGCGGGCCAGTGATATGGGTAAATTATTGGACGAGGCTATTCAGGAGTCGGTTCGTATTTCTGAAAACCTGATGCCCGCTAAGCTGCGCGACTTTGACCTTGCTATCTGCCTACGTTCTTTTTGTTCCCAAGCCTCAGATACCACCAAATTAGATATCTCTTTTGAGGGACGTGATCATGCAATGGCCATGAGTCAATCGTGCAAAGTAAATTTTTACCGCATAGCGCAAGAGGGGGTAAATAATGCCGTAAAGCACGCCAAGGCAACAACCATCAACGTGCAATGGCTAGAAAGTGGCCAATATGCAATACTATCCATTGAAGACAATGGGCGAGGCATATTGATGGAGGATAAACAAAAGGGAAAAAATGGATTAACCAATATGAAAGACCGGGCAATGATTATGGGAGGAACCTTGGAAATAGAAGGTGATTTGAAACGAGGTAGTTTGGTGATTGTGCGAGTGCCTATTGAAAAAATAAAAGAACATGAATAACACAAAAATATTGATTGCCGATGATCACGCTATGATTCGGGCAGGTATCCGTGCGTTGCTAGGCGAAGAAAAGGAGATCACCATCGTTGGCGAAGCCGCTACCGGCAAGGAAGCAATTGAGAAATACAAAGACCTGCAACCCGACTTATTAATTCTGGATATATCAATGCCCGATATGAATGGAATGGAAGTAACCCAGCAGATTTTGAAAGAAGATCCCCAAGCGAAGATTATCATATTATCCATGTACGATGATGAAGAGTATATCTCTCGTTGCATCGAGTATGGGGTGATGGGCTATGTGATCAAAAGTGAAACGGGAACGGAATTGGCGCAAGCTGTCAAAAATGTTTTGGTTGGCCAAACGTACTTTAGCGATCAAGTACAAAAAATTATTTTTAAAAGATATTCCACTAACCTTTCAAAAAAGAAGCCAAAGGAAATGGAGGTGGAACTTACCAAGCGGGAAATTGAAATTGTGAAGCTCATTTCTGAGGGGCTCACCAGCAAGCAAATGGCCAACAAGTTAGTCATCAGTGCGCGAACCGTAGAAACCCATCGCGCCAACCTGATTAAAAAATGTGGAGTACATAATGCGATTGAACTGGTGAAGAAAGTAGAAAAATTAGGGTTGATATAGTTTTAGAGATAATTGCCCTCGTCTTTGTTGGTGTTGCGGGGAGGAGCAGAGGCCCAGCTCACTAAGAGAAACACGGGGATGAATATTTTTTTATTTTGTGAATAAGAATAATGGTCGTCCAGATGGGGCCACCAAAAGAATCGTCCCGCTGGGACTTGCGAAGTATCTATTAATGAAAATTTTACCAAAAGAATCGTTCCGCTGGGGCTCATTCTCCAAAATCCCGTAGGGATGGACTTACGGTAGAACGATAATAATAATTTAAACAAAAGCCCCATAGGGGCGACCTTTTTTAATAACAGAAATATGGCAAGCACTATTCAAAAATAAGTCCGGCAAAGACGTTCGTTTGAATAATTATTTTTTTTACGAATAGAAATAGTGGTCGTCCCGTTCGCCTTTGGTGTTGCGGGGAGGAGTAGAGGGGTCAGCTCACCAGCAAAGGCGAGGGCGTTTATAAATATAAATAATTAACAACCTATAAAGTGACAGGGACTAAAAGAGCTTGCTTCAGTGTCGCAAAAAAATTGTGTAGTGAAGCGATAGTTTTATCGTCATGGGGCTTTTCCAGTACGCAATCAATGGGCGAATCGGGCGGTAAGTGATATCGTTTTTGATAGCTGCTTTCCGCTATGGCAATAATCTTAAATTTCGTTGATCGACTCTCTTCTGCAAAGAGAACTGATTCAAGGTTGAAAGGTAAAATAACAAAGGCGGTTTCACGCTGGGCTGCAACTCTCCGTGCCTCCTCAAAATTAGCGGCTGCAACAACAGAGAAATAGTCCTCAAGAAACTCCTTCAATAGGATTGCCCAAGTGGGGTTGTGTTCTAATAAAATTACAAGTGGCCTGGTTTTAGTGCTCCCGATCATGCTGGTATCGAAGTAAGTTGTTTAATCAGTTTGAGATCTTTTTGATTAAAGCTGGTCATCGCTTTTTCTACATGTACTTTAAGTAGGTTATCTTTCATATATAGTATTCCATTTTTTTTAAGCTTTGATATTGTACGGAAAGCATACTCCACGCTACAACCAGCATACTCTGCTACTTCTCTGCGCGTTACCTTTACGGGTCTTCCCTCCGTCATTTCATGTAACTCGCTGAGAAAAAAGATGATCCGTTGGTCAATACTAAAATTTTGTAATACCATAATTTTTTGAATCAGCAATTTGTTTTCTTTATAAAGCCCGTCATTGAAAAGCATAAGCCTTTGTTGCTCCGCTAGCGAGGTTAGATTTGAAGAAAGTAGTAGTTTAATTTCAACATCTGTAAAGCATTTGTAGGTAAACGAATTAGTTTGATTGGCAATACTTGGGTGGCCAAATATAGTTTTGGGTGGCAGCACCCCTCTGAGGTGAATTTTATCTCCTACTATGATCAATTGCTTTACCGACCCTGACTTGATTAGATAAACGCCTTTAGGCTTTTGATGAATTTTTTCAATGATTTGATTTCTGCTGAAAAACAATGTCTCAGAATTCAAAAACAATGCATCGCTGTGTTCAATCATTAAAAAGATTTTTTAAACAATCAAATACCGCAGATTCAAACACGAATGGAAGCACATACAAATAACGTAAGAGTATGCTAGAACTATAATACTCTTATGACAATTATCATATTAATAATTGCGGTAACAATGGCAAGACTATTATCAGTAGAAATACGCAAAGACTAAGTATAACTACGCTACCATCAATCCATAAAAATTGGTATTGCCTCCCGTTTTTCTGCAGGGTAATTTTAATGCACAATAGTTACGTGTATCTCCAATGAGAAAGACAGCCCCCTACAAATGAAACAACTTTACAGATCATTTTTCCATTGTTCTTTTGAAATGGTGCTGTGTACTGACTTGGAAGGGAAAGTGCTTTTTATTAATAAGCTCTTCAGAAAAACCATGGGTATAGAGAATTACCCAGATTTTAAAGGCTCTTCATTTAAATTGCTTTTTGCAATCCCGGCTACTTTTGATCAGTTGGTTGATACGTTGAACGAATCAAGAAACCTCTCTACCGAGAGAATTGATCTGGTGAGTTTAAATGGGGTCCGCGTAATTGGACTATTGAATGCCCATAAGTACACAAATGATGAAAACGAATTGGTTTTAAATTGGTTCATATTAAACGTAACAGAACAGGTAAATTCTGAAAATGAGCTCAAGCAAAAGAATGAGGAACTAAAAAAGATTAACCACCAAATGGAAAAATTTTTGTACAGTACCTCACACGATTTGCGCTCTCCCATTACTAGTATTCTTGGGTTATTGAATTTGGTGAGAATGGAAACACGTGACCCAACTGTACTTGATTATATGTTGAAGGTGGAGGCCAGCACCAATAAGCTTGATAAAGTTATAAAAGACGTTAATAGTTTTGCCAAGACAAGCTACAAGCGCATTGCAAGTGAAAAAATTGATTTCGAACCACTTACCTGGACGCTGATCAATCGCTTTAAGAATGGTTCCTCGGCACAAAAAATAAATGTAGAGGTAGTGGTTACGGGTGCGTATCCCTTTTATACCGATCCAGACATGTTGGAAATAGTGATGGAAAACATTATCAGAAACGCTATTTATTTTTGTGACGCCACCAAATCGCACCCTTTTTTGAAGGTGTTAATAAACAAAAATCAAAAAGAAGTTGAAATTGAGTTTATTGACAACGGCTTAGGTATTGGCAAACAACATCAGGAACTAATCTTCAATATGTTTTATAAGGCATCTCACATAGCCAAGGGCGCAGGCCTAGGTTTATACATTGTAAAAGAGACGCTTAGCCGATTGAAAGGTAGGGTCACGGTTGAATCGGAGACTGGGTTTGGCTCTGTTTTTCGAGTATCTATTCCCAACGACCCTAAAGGCAAATTGATAGGGCACAAACTTCAATTGTCCAGCCAAAATTAATACCAACACTTTCTTTCGGTATGGTGCTTCGTTTTATAGGTAACAGTCCACTCCGTATTTCTACGTAAGCCGAATAAGTAAGACGAGGTAACATAAAATACAAGAAAATCCTGATTTTAGATGCGAGAACGAGTTCGTTTTTTTATACTCTGATGTTAAGAAAGAATTTCTATATTCTTATGCCTGTTTTGCTGATTGCATTTCTGATCAGCGGCATGAGCGTATTAGTCAGAGCAAAATTTGAGGACATAAAAAATACTTTTCGCACTGCCATGCCTATGCTTCTGATCTAATAATGCCTTTTATATCATTTTCATTGATTGGCGGCCCGGGCCTAACTCCCACTTGCTCATTAAAAACCCCCGCCTGATCATTACCGATATCGTCCGTCAAGGAAAGTATTTAATGTTATATCTATAATCAACAGGAGAATTTTTTCGCTTTCAAAATATACCACTAAAAATAAAAAAAATGACAAAAAGCGTACTTATTGTCGATGATTCATTATTCATGAGAGTATTAATCAAAGAGGCATTGGAAGCAAGCGGCTTTACCATTGTTGGGCAGGCGGCAAACGGTGAACAGGCACTAGAACTGGCATTCGAACTGCAACCGGAGTATATAACACTGGACAATGTTCTGCCCGATATGATTGGTACAGATATATTAAAAGTGTATAGAGAAGAAGGGATAAAATCTAAAGTGATTATGATCAGCGCAGTGGGGCAAGATTCGGTGGTTAAGGATGGATTAAGCCTGGGTGCCAGCGCGTATATCGTTAAGCCTTTTACAAAAGAACAACTTGTTGAGGTAATGAACAAAGCATAAAAACCTCACGCGCCTCTTCTCCTGTAGGAGCGGGCGGGGTGAGATTTTTAATGGCAACACAATCCAAACTTTAAAATGATACGACATGAGTACAAAATTTAGGACCCGCGAAGAATTCATTGTTCACATTATGAATAGGGGTTTTGCGCAGGCAGCCGATGCATTTTCACGTTTTCTTGATAAGCCGGTAATTATGTCAAGTACTCAGTCAGTGTTGTTTCATTCCCATACCGGATTTTCATACCTCCATCAGGAGAAAGGAAGCCTTTATGTGTTGATAACACAACTGATCGGGACAGTAACGGGAACAAGTTATTTGATATTTAGCGAACAAGAACGGGGAGAAATTTTGAGTGCAGGGAATAGCTGGAATTTTAAAGACTTCAACGATCAACTAAAAGATGCTTTATTACTAGAGATCGACAACATTATTTCAGCATCGGTAATTTCAGAACTAGCAAATGTTTTGCATGTCGAAATCTATGGCGATGTTCCTATCCTAAAAAAACTAGATGCCAGCGAACTACAGAAGCTGATTGTAAACGACTCCGGTGGTAAAGAGGATGCTGGCCTCATCCTAATGAACACTGCATTTTCCATTGGCGAAAAAGAACAGATTCACCCCCAGTTTATCTGGCGGCTCGATTCTAAAATTTTTGAAAAGGTACCCGAAAGTAGACTCCTCATAGCAGAATAATGAAAGCCAAAATAATTTTTACGATTACCGCCTATTGTATATTAATGATAGCCGCTATTTTTTTCTCATGGACGGATAGGGTCGGGAATGTGTGGGTTGTTTCAGTTTTAGTTTTGTCACTGGCCTTTCTATTGGCTTACCTGATTCTATCCATTTTAACATACCTGGCACGGCTTACCGCAAAAAGCTATGAACTCCTAAACAAGCCTGCTGAGCATAGCAGCTTTTTATGGTTTAAGGATGAGGCAGCATTGGAAAGAAACTATAGTTTGGTAAAAAGAAAATTTGACCTGTCAGCCGATTACATCGCCAGTATTGGTCACTATGATAACCTGGGAACAATGGATGATTTGGTCAAAAATGATTCCATTGGTGTTGCTCTTGTAAAAATCAGCCAGGAGATTCAAGCGCTGAAGGAAGAGGAAGACAAGCGCAACTGGATTGCCCAAGGGCTGGCAAAATTCAGCGAAATACTCCGCAATAAAGGGGAGATAAAAGAATACACTTATCAGATACTGGGTAAATTAGTAAAGTACATGGGTGCTAACCAGGGTTCTTTGTTTATCGAATATGAGAATAAGGAAGAGGGTAGATTTCTGGAACTAACCGCATGCTATGCGTATGAAAGTCAAAAGCATGTGGATAGCAAAGTGTTTATAGGCCAGGGATTACTTGGGCAATGCATGCAGGAAAAAGACTTCATTTTTTTGACCGATGTGCCTGAAGATTACGTAAAAATAACGTCTGGTTTGGGCGAAGCGGCTCCCCTTAATATTGTTGTCGCCCCGCTGGTCATCAATGAGAAATTTTATGGCGCCATCGAATTGGCCTTGTTCCATGTAGTGCAGCCCCATCACATGGAATTTCTTAAGAAAGTTTGCGAAAATATCGCCTCCGAAATTGCCTCCATCAGAACATTCGAGCACACCGAGCACTTACTGGAAGAATCAAAATCACTTACACAAGAACTACAAGAGGGTCAGGAGGAGATGAAACAGAACCTAGAAGAACTGGCCGCCACTCATGAAGAAATGGATCGCAAACAGATTGAGCTCTCCGGAATTATGAATGCCGTTGACTCTACGCTGGCAATGGTCGAATTGGATACCTCAGGAAAAATTATTAAGAACAATTTTAGTTTTGAAGAATTTCTTGGGTTTAATAGCAATCAACTACTGCAAAAAGATTTTAGGCTTCTCATTGGAAATGAAAGCGAAGTTTCCTGGAATAATATCCTTGAGGGGGTGATTAATTCTGGCGACTTTAAAACAACTTCAAAACAAGACGAGGTGATTTGGTTAAGCATAACTTTTACTCCGGTGAAAGACCAATCTGAGCTTACCCAGAAAATTCTTTGCATGATTCAAAATATAACACAAAGAAAAATTAAGGAGAAGGAATATCAGCGGCTATCATTAGTTGCCGACAACACCGACAACTCTGTGATTATTACTGATAAAAATGGATTAATTGAATATGTAAACGAAGGGTTCATAAAAGTAACAGGTTACAAAGCAAGCGAAGTTATTGGCAAGAAACCGGGTGCTATACTTCAGGGGCCTCTTACCGATAAGAACACGAGAAAAAAATTGAGTGAACAGATTAAGGCTGGAGTTCCCATCTATGAAGAGATTCTTAATTACAATAAGAAAAAAGAATCGTATTGGGTTTCGTTAGTTATTAATCCGGTGAGGAATGATAACGGAGAAATTGATAAGTATATTTCTGTACAAGCCGATATTACAGATACAAAAACCAAAGCACTTGATTCCCAGCAGAAAATTACGGCCCTCAGTACATCGAACGCTATTATTGAAATCGATATGTTGGGCAAAATAATTGAAGCGAACGATAACTATTTGGAACTTCTAGGCTATGAACGCAACGACCTGATTGGGAAACCCTATTCAATTCTCACGAATAAAGAAAATACATTTCAGGAAGTACTTGATACAATTTCCGAAAATGGGCTTCAAGACGGAGTATTTAACAGATATGATAAAAATGGAAGAAGTCTTTGGCTCAAGTTGATGGATTACCCTGTAATGAATATTCGAGGCGAGCTGGAAAAGATTATAGAATTTGGGGTTGATGTGTCCAATGAAAAGAGATTGGAAAGGGAAGCTGCGAGAAAGCAAGCTGAATTAAATGGGTACCTCAACGGTGTAAACAATACCATTGCCTCGGCCGAGTTTGACCTGAACGGAAATTTTGTAACGGGAAACGAGCTCTTTTTGACGATTACGGGATATGTAGAAGCAGATATTAAGGGCGCCAACTACAAGCAGTTGATGAGCACCGATGAGGGTGTTGAAATGATGTGGGAAAACCTGAAAGTTGGAAAATATTTTTCGGGGGAGTATAAGATAAAAAGTAAGGAAGGCCAAGAACTCTGGTTGAACGGCACCTTCAATCCCATTATTTTGAATGATGGCAAGCCTGAAAAAATAATGATGTTTGCCCAGTTTACCACGCAGGAAAAAGAACGGCTCAACGACTTAACTGTAATGGTGCATGCGCTAAAGAACACGCTTCCTGTTCTCGAGTTCAATGATCAGTTTGTGTGTAAAACAGCAAACGAAAAATTTTTAAAAACTTTTGGATTGACAAAGCTTGCGTTGCGAAATAAAACGATTCATGATTTCATCAATCCATCTTATCGGGATGTTTTTGATGCGTTGAAACCGGAAATACTGCGCAAAGATTTTACTTCGCTCCAACTACCGATGCACAACGCAGAAAATATCGACACCACCTACGAAGCCTCTGTATCGGTGGCTAGAAAACTGGATGGAAGTATTTC
>Ga0209490_10005514_pt1 | contig 11516 bp, 9 predicted proteins | sample MAT06_FD_187209 | JGI IMG/M metagenome (GOLD analysis project Ga0209490, IMG submission 187209) | Freshwater microbial communities from Lake Fryxell liftoff mats and glacier meltwater in Antarctica - MAT-06 (SPAdes) (version 2) | ecosystem: Environmental > Aquatic > Freshwater > Ice > Liftoff...
CGCACCCGCTGTTACACCAAAAGCGGAAGAAAAAATAGATACCGTCACGGTAACCGGCACTCGCATTAAATCGCCTGGCTTCGTATCCAGCAGCCCGATCACATCGGTGGGTACTGCGGAAATCCAATCGTCACAACCAGTGGCGGTTGAGGAATTCATTAAGCTTTTGCCAGCTTCTGTCCCAGCCATCGGCCCCGGCACAAATAACGGCTCGGGTGGCGGCGCAACGATTGACCTGCGCGGGCTCGGTCCAAACCGTTCGCTTGTGTTGATTGACGGACGCCGTGTGGTGCCGTTTGACTTAGGTGGCGTGGTGGACACTAATTCGATCCCATTAGCGTTGCTGCAGCGTGTCGATTTAGTCACTGGTGGCGCGTCCGCCGTTTACGGTGCTGACGCAATCGCTGGCGTGTTAAATTTTGTCTTGCGCAAGGACTTTAAGGGTGTAGAACTTAACACCTCCTATGGCTTCTCTGACAAAAATGATGCACTTCGCAAGCGTACCGACCTCACGGTAGGTTCAGGCTCAGACGACGGCCGCTCAAATGTGGTTCTGACCATGGGGTTCACGGAAACCCAGGCGTTACGCCAAGATGCACGAGAGCTTGGGCTAACTGCACGATCCTCAACTACAGGCCTACCACAAGGTTCAAACACAGATGTCCCGGCGCAATTTTTATCGTTAACGGGCTTCCCAGGAATAACGCAACTCAACACAACCACGGGAGCAATTGGCCCTCTTTTCAGTACGTTCAACTTCAACCCGGTCAACCTGTTTCAGACACCGCTGAAGCGCAAACAGATGACGGCGCTCGGTAACTACGTTATCAATAACTACGCCGAGTTGTATACGAACGTGATGTACAGCTCAAGCGACGTGAGGGCACAGCTTGCCTCGTCCGGAAGCTTCCTGAACACTTATCAGGTGCCAATCGGAAATCCGTTCATACCGGCGGCAATGCGCGCTCAACTCTGCGCTGCAAACAACATCGCCGCCGCAAATTGCCTTGTTGGTAACCCTACTGAGATCCCGATGGCTATTGGTCGTCGGTTTGTAGAATTGGGACCACGCTTACAGTCTTGGGAAAATAAACTGCTACAAGCAACCGGCGGCTTAAAGGGCGATATCGCGGGCAGCTGGACCTATGACGCGTACTGGTCGTACGGTCGCTCAGATCAGGTTCAATCACGCGTGAACTGGGGCTCGTTGTCCAAACTCCAACAGGCGCTACGCGCACTGAACACAACGTCTTGTACGGTAGCCTCGAACGGTTGTGTGCCGATAAATGTTTTCGGTGCAGCAGGCACGATTACCCCGGCGATGGTGAACTTCATTAATTTGAGCTCGCTCCTGACGCAGCGCGTTGAACAGCAGGTCGCGTCAGCCTCCGCCTCTGGCGATTTCGGCAACAGGTTCAAGAGCCCGTTCAGCAAATCACTGGTATCAGCGGCCTTTGGTGCAGAGTATAGAAAAGTCTCGGCGGGTAACAAATCGGATGGCTCTTCACAAATTCAAGGTGAAGTATTGGGTACAGGCGCCCCATTGCCAGACCGTAGCGGCGAGTTTGACCTCAAGGAGACATTCGCCGAGTTGGTGATTCCGCTCATCAGTGACAAGCCCTTCGCGAGAAGCTTAAGTCTGGAAGTTGGTTTGCGTCAGACCAAGTTCACTACCACGGCCTCAGAAAGCTACGATACGTACAAGTACGGCGGCGAGTGGGAACCGGTTAAAGGGTTCCGCTTCCGTGCCATGGCGCAAAAAGCGTCGCGTGCGCCGAACGTGAACGAATTGTTTGCGCCGCAAGTCACGGGGCTGTCAAACCTCGCCATAGACCCGTGCCAAGGCACGCGAATCAACGCAGCGCAGGCCAATACTGCGGGGACCTTGTCGAACCTGTGCCGTCTGACTGGCGTTGCTGTCAGCCAGATCGGTCAACTACCGGCACCTTCTGCCGGGCAGATCAACGTGCTTACGGGTGGCAATCCTGCACTCAAGGCCGAAGAAGCCGAGACGACAACCATTGGATTTGTGTTCCAGCCAACATTTATCAAGAACTTTGCGTTGTCGCTTGACTACTACGATATCAAACTAACCAAGCAGGTATCGAGCCCGAGCACCACCGATGTTCTCAACGGTTGCTACTCCACCGCCATCAACCCGACGTTCGCCTTCAACGCGCTGTGCGCCTCGATCTTCCGCAGCCCGTCGACTTCAACGTTCAACGGTGTCGATTCACGCGGTGTCGTTACCCCTTCGTCGAACTTGGGTCGCAGCCGCACCAACGGCTACGACTTGACAATCAACTACAGCTTCTCGATGAAAGACCTAGGCTTTGATCCGAAGTTGGGGCGTATTGATCTCGCCCTCAACGCAAACCGTCTGCAAACGTTTGAAAACCAACCGTTGCCGACCTCGGTTAACCGCGATTGTGTTGCGTTTTACAGCAACGCATGTTTGACCAACCTGAACTTGAGCCCCAAAACTAAGTTCAGCCAGCGCGCTACATGGACGGTTAGTGACTTTACGTTTGGCTACAACTGGCGCTACTTGGGTGAGGTACAGGTCGAGCCGGGTAGCGGCACGTGGTTCCCAGCGTATTCCAAGATCGAAGCCTACAACTACGTAGACTTTTCTGCAGTATGGAGCGCGACGAAGAACATTCGTCTGAATCTTTCAGTGTCTAATGCATTCGACAAAAAACCGCCGTTGGTTGGCAATACGATAGCGACAACGGGTACCAACAGCGGAAACACATTCCCACAGTACTACGACACGATCGGTCGGTATTTCACGGTTGGCGCAACAGTTAGGTTTTAATCGTTGGACTTGCATAACAAAAAAAGGAGCCTTCGGGCTCCTTTTTTTTTAAAGCGATTAGCTGGCGGTCGTTCCCAACCAATAATGCTTCAGATTGACCGCCAATAAACGACTTTTAATAAGTGGTGTTTTTACGACAATACATCGTATTTATTGTGTTTTAGGGCAGTTTGTCGCCATTCTGTAATGGTTGATAGCAGAATGTACCCACTTATCGCGCTTCTTTTTATATCGAGGCCGGTTGAAATACCAAAGATATAAGCAGACAGTTGCTTATCAATTATGCAAAACCCTCACATTGGGAGTTTACAAATGAAAACAAAATCGAACACATTGCGCCTTGCAGTGCTACAAACATTAGGTGTCAGCGTCGCAATAGGTGCTGCTACCCAAGCGCAGGCGCAAACCCCAGCGCCGGCTAAGATCGAGAAAATCGAGGTTACCGGCTCCAACATTAAACGCGTGGATCAAGAGGGCCCGGCGCCGATAGTCATCATTAAGCGCGAAGACATCGAGAAATCAGGTTCTACCTCAGTTGCGGAGTTATTGCGTAGCATCACCGCACAAAGCGGCGGCTCGTTTGAAGAGCGCACCTTTGGTACATTTGCACCTGGCTCAGCGGGTATTTCGCTACGCGGCTTAGGGCAAAGCGCCACGCTAGTGCTAGTCAACGGGCGCCGCGTAGCGGGATATGGCTTCGCGCAAAATGCGCAGGACGCGTTTGTGGATTTGAACTCTTTGCCGCTAGGCGCGATTGAGCGCATTGAAGTTCTTAAAGACGGCGCATCCGCCATCTATGGCTCTGATGCCATCGCGGGCGTAGTAAACGTGATTTTGCGTAAGGATTACCAAGGGTTTGAAGTATCGGCCTTCTTCGGTGGTGCGAATTCAAAATCGCAAACCAATCGCGGCTGGGACGCGAAAGAAACCAAGCTTTCCGCCACCGCTGGCTTTGGTGATATGGCGCGAGATCGTTACAACGTATTAGCGTCTCTTGACTACTTTGAACGTACCCATGTCATTCTAAAAGATCGTAAATTTTCCCGTACCGCCGATCTACGCAGCCGCGGCGGCGTAGATTCCCGCAGCCCTGCCTCGGCCACGGGCACTGTATTTAACTACGCCACTGGCTTGTATCAGGCATTGCCTGGTTGCCCGGCTGCAGATTTGCAGGTGAGCGCCGGCGGCACGATTTGTAAATTTAACTTTAATGATTTCGCCACCGTTATTCCCGGTGCCAAGCGTATCGCCATAACTACGCGCGGCAATATGGAATTGTCGCCGGCGCTTAGTTTGTTTGGCGATTTCTCCTACAGTAATTCGAAATCTCATTCCGAGTTCGCGCCCGTTCCTGCTGCTGCCCCCATTGCGGCAGGTGCGCCGGGCAATCCAATTCCCGCGGCTGATGTTTTTGTATTGCGCCGTCTGATAGAGTTTGGCCCAAGGCTAGCCGATATTGAGGCCCAAACCACACGCCTAACCGCAGGGTTGAAAGGCAACTATGCCGGCTGGGATTGGGAAACAGCATACAGCTATAGCAAATCCGATGTAGAAAGCACGGATGGTAATCGGGTAAGTAGTCGCGGGCTAAATGCGGCGATCGCAAACGGTACATTTCAGTTTGGCCGATTTAACCCTCCTTCAGTGACAACCGCGCTTCGTTTCACGCCAGATGCAATACGCAAAGGTGTATCCGACTATAAGTCATTCGACATTAAAGGCTCGACGGAAATTACCCAACTAGCGGGCGGCGCAATGGGGTTAGCAATTGGCGCCGAACGCCGCTCACAGTCTATTGCAGACACGCCAGATGCGCGCGTGGTGCGGGGAGAATCAGCGCGAGAAGTCGCAACTGCTGCGGCCGGCTCGCGTAATGAATGGTCTGTGTATGCTGAAACCAATATTCCTTTTGCAAAAGGATGGGAGGCTCAGGTTGCTGTTCGGCATGATGCCTATCAAGGTACAGACTCCAGCACGAACCCGAAGGTAGCAATTGCTTGGCGCCCGACGACAAACATTCTGCTGCGTGCGTCGTACTCAACTGGCTTTCGTGCACCTGGTCTGCAAGAGCTTTTCTTAGCGCCGACAACGGCGCAAGTTAGTATTGTAGATAGCGCACGCTGCCGCGCCGGTGTCGCAGCAGCTTGCGGCGCAACCCAAACCAATGCGCGCCTCGGTGGTAATCCAAATTTAAAGCCTGAAGAGGCGAAGAGCTATAACGTCGGGTTCGTTTGGGATGTGACTAGAGACCTTTCTGCCGGTATCGATTTTTATAGAATCCAGCAGACGAATAAAATTTCGTCAAACGCGCAGTTTGTTGTGGATAACGAAGCTAGCCCACCTCCTGGAGCACGTGTCACACGCGCGCTTTCGCCTAGCCCAAGTGTACCTGGCCGTATTACGCTTATTACCTCGCCGTACATAAACGTATCGAGCCAAGAGGTACAAGGTACTGATCTAGATCTTTCATACCGGCTAAGTCTCGGTGAATATGGCAAGTTGAAGCTATCTTCGTCAGTAGCTTATTACGACTATTTGAAGCAAGCTTCCGCCCCAAATTCGCCGGCTTCCAACGTTATCGGATCAGGTAGTCAAGGCACAAGCTACCCACGCGTGCGTAATCGTAATCAAGCAGAATGGACAGTTGGCAATTGGAATAACGTTCTCGTAATGTATTACGACCGCGCTTACAAAGAGGACGATTTGGTCCGGCTCTCTACTAATCCAAGTGCTGAACGCTCAGTTGCCGCATATACGACTTTTGACGCACAAGTTGCCTATACCGGTTTCAAAGGCTTTAAGCTCATCGGTGGTGTTCGTAATTTAGTGGATAAAGACCCTCCATTCAAATCAAACGCGACCGAAGGTTATGATGTTGAACGCGATAACCCTCGCGGTCGTTTTTTCTATCTGCAAGTTAATTACGCTTTCAAATAATAATGATGAATGCGATCGCGATTGTAATTTGACGATCAAATAAATGGTAATCGCAGAATCGAAAAAGGGAGCCTCGGCTCCCTTTTTCATTACGCCATTTATTAACTAATTGGCCAAAAATCAGCATTAGGCGCTTAGCTATCGTAGCCAGCCAAAATACGCGCTCGCTTTCGCCAGTCTTCGGCAGACTTAGCGCCTGATGCGGTCGCATTTGCGCGCGCGGTGTCATCAATAAATCGCTCAAGCTCATCGTGCGTTTGTAAACCACTGAGCTGCGAGGTAATAAACATTGCGCGCATGCCCATCGTCTCGGCCAACATTTTATTTAAGCGATCTCTCACGGCGGCGACGCTCTCCAGTGCTCGTTTAGGTGCTGCAATAGCTGGCTCGGTTTTTTTGACCGCGCTGTTGGCAGCTGTGACCGGTGAAACAGGTGGAACAATCGGTTTGGGTTTAATAACGTCTGCAATTTCCGCGGGAGAGCGAGCTTGGGGCGGTGCAATTTGCACGCTTGGTTTAGTCGCGGTTTCGATATTGACAGTTTCGTCAAAGGACAATACCTCGCTCACGAACCCTTGCGCCAATAACTCTTTTAATTGAGATTCAAGCTGTGCCGCCATACTGCCAGCCTGATCTAGTGACGCACCCACCGTCCGCTGACCATCAATCATAAACATCACAGCACGTAATCGCCCCGGTAATTTGTAAGTACGCTTATCAATTTCCTCTAACCCTTTGGCGGTCTTGACCAATGTCGAACTTAGTTGCATATATTTTTCTTAATAATGTTCTGATTGTGATGATGATTTAAGTTGCTGGGTAGTCATTGTAGATGAATTGTTAATCTTGTTTTATTGAGCGCATTTTAGCAATTTGTGTCATCAATATTCTTAGCCAATTACTGAGTAGACACATACATTCATTGATGACGCTAAGGCGTGCGCTCACCGCGATGTAGCTTGTTGTCCACGCTTGCAGTTCCCTAAATAGATTTCTTTGGTTTATACTTTGGCAGGTTTTGGTTAGTCGACATCGTCGGCGTTTTTGATATTGATTGCAGCCGCTCAGGACGGCTTACTGGAGATTTTATGCATATGATTCTTGCTCGTATTTTGTTTTGCGCCACCTTCATGATTCTTGGCAGCACTAGCGCTAATGTTTGGGCACAAACGCCTTCCTCACCGGCAACACCTGCGGCTGATGCAGCAAAGCCTGCTGATGCCGCGCCGACACCACCACCTACCAGTGCCAAACCTGCCGAGCCAGTAAAAAAGAAAACCGCAGCTGAAGAAAATCCATTTGGTATCGCTGCCATGCTCGAGCATGGAGATATTGTTGCCAAAATTACGCTTTTCATCATGGTCGTTATGTCTATTGGCAGTTGGTACATCATTGCGACCAAACTGTGGGGCGCATCAGTGATCGTTAAACAGGCGAAAGAAGCGGAAAGTAATTTTTGGGCAGCTGGTACCGTTCGCGCAGGTGCTGACACACTAAAAGCCGATAGCCCGTTTCGCTTTATTGCCGAAAAGGGTTTGGAAGCCACTCAAAAGCATACTGGCTTACTCGGCCAAATTGATCTGTCCACATGGGTTACCATGGGCATTAGCCGCGCGATTGATAATGTGCAAAGCCGCATGAGTGATGGCTTATCGTTCTTGGCGTCAGTCGGCTCAACGGCGCCGTTTGTGGGCTTGTTTGGTACGGTTTGGGGAATCTATAACGCGCTCGTCAAAATTGGTGTGTCAGGTCAAGCCTCGATCGATAAAGTGGCAGGCCCGGTAGGCGAGGCGCTAATCATGACGGCGATTGGTCTAGCAGTGGCGGTACCAGCGGTATTGGGTTACAACTTTATTGTGCGTAAAAATAAAACCAGCATGGATCAAATACGCGCCTTTGGTGCCGACGTGCACGCCGTGTTGATTGCTTCTGCAAACGTTCAGAAGTAAGGCGTCATATGGGCATGCAAATCGGCGGGTCTGATAGCGACAATGAAGAGGCGCTGAACTCAACTATCAACACCACACCACTCGTGGACGTGATGTTGGTGTTGTTGATTATTTTCCTTATTACCATTCCCGTGGTCACCACCTCTGTCAAAGTAAATTTACCGCTTGAGAAAAACTCGCTGCGTGAAACTAAGCCCGAAAATATTGTCTTGTCAGTGGGTATCAAAGGACAGCTATTTTTCTATGACTCACCCGTCAAAGATGCTGAAGACTTAAAAAATAAATTGCGTACCGCTCGGGACCGCGCTAAAAAAGAAGATAAGCCGCAGCCTGAAATACACATTCGTGGGGACATGAATGCGTCTTACGAGCCGATTGGCCGGGCGATTTTGGCGATTCAAGAGGTGGGGCTCACTAAAGTTTCTTTTGTGACTGATCCTACTAATTAATTGGCTTTTATTGCGTTAAATGTAACTAAGTTTGAGTTACGCCTCGGTTAACACGAGGCGTAATTCGCAAAGCAACCCCGGAGAATTAGTATGGGCATGAACATCGGTACAGGCGGCAGTAATTCTGAAGCAGAACCCATGATGGATATCAACACCACGCCGTTAATCGACGTGATGTTAGTGTTAATTATCATGTTGATTATCACGATTCCTATTCAGATGCATTCAGTGAATATGGAAATGCCAGTAGGCACGCCGCCTACGCAAGAAAAACCGCTGGAAGTGCGCGTCGATATTGATCGTCAAGGTGTCATTTATTGGGATGGCGTAGTCGTAGATCGTGTTACATTGGATAACAACATGCTTGAGGCAGCAAAGCTTAATCCACAGCCGAACGTGTTAATTCGTCCCGACAAAGCCGCTCGCTATGACAATGTGGCTTATGTATTGGCAAATTCGCAGCGCCGCGGTTTATCGAAGCTGGCGATTATAGGCAGCGAGCAATATCGTTAGGCGTCTGATCTGTTCGACGGTACGCTTTTACTAACGTTCTAACGCGGACAAACATACCTCAGAGCCTAGTTCAAACCCATTTGAAGCTCCTTCGAAACTCACTGAAATACACACTGTGACAACACACACTCTCAACAGCGCAGCGGCGCTTAAGCAACACAATGGACAATCGGTGGAGATGCATTCATGAGTCAAGTCAAATCAGATACCGCAGGAACCATCGTTATGTCCGGCTGGGCCGAGCAACAGCGTAACCCTAAAAAGAACATGACGGGTTTCATCGTAGTTGTGGGGCTTCATGCAATTGTCGCGTGGGCAATGCTAACTGCGACTGGTCAACAGTTCGTTAAAGCAGTTGCACCTGTCTCCCTTGTTGAAGTGATCCTGCCGCCACCGCCGCCGCCGCCGCCCCCGCCGCCGCCTGAGCCGCAAAAGGTACAGCCAAAGCTCGATACGCCACCACCTCCTGACACCTTTGTGCCGCCGCCGGAAGTTACCCCGCCGGTAACAACATCGGCGCCAGTCATCACAGCGGTAGCAGTTGCGCCACCGCCGCAGCAAGTCTACGTACCCTTACCTCCGGCGGCTGGCCCGCCAGCCGTAGCAGGGCCGCGTGGATTTGGCTCAATTGCGAATAGGCCAGCTTGCCAAGCAGCGATACTTGCATCATTTCCGCGAGAGGCTAGACGCGCTGGTCAAGAAGGTAGCGTTACGGTTGCCGTTAAAGTCGGCGCGGATGGTAAGGTCATTAGCGTTGACGTAATTACCTCAAACCCGCGGCGCGTATTTGATCGTGCCGCCATCGGCGCGATCAGTTCAGGTGCGTGCAATTTTCAGCCTGATTCTGCTGGCTACAATGCCCAGCTTTTGATCGGATACAAGCTGTCGGGCGAAGGCGACGACTAAATTGCATCCGCTGCAATAAAAAACCCCGCTCGTGCGGGGTTTTTTATTTCTAACTTGTTACGACTAAAACTAACTACTCCAGCATTGCAATAATTATCGCTCGCTCCACCAAAGGCTTTTATAGTTAGCTATAAAAATCACTATTGACAACTAATGACTACCCCCTCAAAAAACGGCATATGTTTTTTCTTCACCGGCCTCTCCGGCGCGGGTAAAACCACGATTGCAGAAGCATTAGCCGCCGCCATTCACGTCACTTTTAAGTTACCCGTAACCTTGCTCGATGGCGATGTGGTGCGAACACATCTATCGAGCGACCTAGGCTTCTCACGTCAAGACCGCAATACAAACATTCGCCGTATCGGCTTTGTGGCGGCAGAGGTGGTTAAACACGGCGGCATCGTGATTTCAGCCGCGATTGCGCCGTTTGATGATGCACGCCGTGATGCCGCCACGTTGGTTGAGCCAAATGGCCGATTTATTTTGGTGCATGTGTCCACGCCACTCGCCGTGTGTGAAGCACGCGACGTAAAGGGGCTTTATGCAAAAGCTAGGCGCGGCGAGGTTAAATCATTCACTGGTGTGTCTGACCCGTATGAAACGCCCACCAACGCCACCATCACTATTGATGCCTCGCAGATGTCAGTCGAGGCGGCGCTAACGTCGTTGTTAAGCTATCTTAAACATTGATCCTAGAAACGGCAGTTGACCGCTTTGGTTGTTTGAACGTGAGCATGAATAAACGAGTTTAGCGGTTTAGCACGTTCACCTAGTTGGTGACGCACGCTACCGGTGCGATTGCACATTTTGCAAACTCCCTAGCCGCGTTGCTGCTCCTTGCAGCATAAGGCCTGCTCTGTCCGTGTTTGCCAAATGAGGCCTTGCTAGGAAGTCCAAAAAATGCATACTTATGTCCCCGACGGGGACGGTATCCGTATGGAACACACCCGTCCAAATGCCGTTTCTAGGATCATCAATGCAAAATGATATCGAAGCTGATGTGGATTTTTTAGTCAAAGAAGGCATTGTTGACCCGAATCGCGTTTGTTTACATGGGGCGAGCTACGGTGGTTATGCCATGCTAATGGGGCTAGCGAAAACACCTGATAAATATAGGTGCGGCGTGGCGGCATTAGTCGTAAGCAATCTGATCTTACGGCTCAACTCAAACAAAACAGGTTTTGGTTCAAACAAATCAGCCCTAAATTTTGGTATCGCATGGTGGGCAATCCAGCAATCGATGCCGAATTTATGCGGCGATCGTCGCCAGTCAATCTGGCCGCCAGCATCAAAGCACCGCTCATGATTATTTTAGGTCTAGCCGACACTCGAACACCACTAGAGCAAGCCGAAAAATGCGTGAGGCGTTACGTAAGGTAGGTCGCGAAGTCGAGTGGATGGCCAAACCAGAAGAAGGCCACGGCTCTGCAAAAGTGGAAAATCGCCTCGACAAATACAATTCGATGCTCAAATTTCTAGATATACACACCAACACCTCACGTCAAAAGGCCGTTTATTGGCGGGGACTTTGAGGCAAGTATTGCCCAAACTGTCCACCAATAGCAGACTTTACTAAAACAACTCTAATTGAGTAGCGCGCTCTTAAGCGCGCCAATTTGCGCTTCATAATGCCGCCAACGTTCCACCGACTTTCTATAAATCGGCTTTCGTACTTGGTCATAGCTTGGTGTATTTACGCTACGTTTGGCGTTAAAAAACTGCATGCAGGCTTCATCCCACTCTAAGCCAACAAATTCGATGAGTCGCCTCGACCACGCCGTCTGATCGGCTACCAAGTCTTCATAGCGAATATTGCAAAACGACACCGAACTTGGCAGAACAGCCTGCCAATGTTTCATCAGCGAATCGTACTGCCGATAATACTGACCCAATGCCGTTAGGTCGTTTGCATAAGCATGATGCGTATTGAAATGCTGAAAATAG
>Ga0209490_10005526_pt1 | contig 11507 bp, 13 predicted proteins | sample MAT06_FD_187209 | JGI IMG/M metagenome (GOLD analysis project Ga0209490, IMG submission 187209) | Freshwater microbial communities from Lake Fryxell liftoff mats and glacier meltwater in Antarctica - MAT-06 (SPAdes) (version 2) | ecosystem: Environmental > Aquatic > Freshwater > Ice > Liftoff...
TGCAGAAACCATGGTTCGTGCAACTCGTGCCACCGTATCCGATCAGACACGTGATCGCGCCAGTCGGGGCACCGGGGCAAGCCCAGTAGCGCTGCTGCGTCGCCGGATCGAACATGAGCGTGCAGATCACGCAGTCGTTGGACGGGGGGGCGAGCGTCGCACGAGCCGTCGAGGAGTTTAGCAACGCCAGGACCGCCACGGATGCAAGAAGAATGCGCATCATTGTGTCTCTGCCTTGCCGGTTAGCCGGCAAAACCTCCACTTCACAGATCCTTGCAAAGCCCCCGAATGGCTCGGAGAAAACTCAGCAAGTGCTCAAACCTGGGGTCGTCAAGCGAACTCTCCTCGCGCGCGCTCCATTCACCGAGCGCTCGCGTCCACAGAACCTCATCTGCGTTGCCTGTTGCCATGAGAGTTAGAGGCATCCAGCGCGCCGTACCCGGCCGATACTCCTGGATGGCGCCTGTACGCATGGGGCCGATATCACCTAAGTGTTCTAGGAGTTCCGTAGTTTGATGCGGATGACTTTGCAGGCATACAGTAAATAGGGTAAGCGAGTCGCCGGCGAACGTTAGTCCGAAGGAAATCTCCGCCGTCACGCTTGTACCTGCTTGGCTGGACCAGTCAGGGACTGTGCCCCTAAGTGTCACTTCGTATACATGATCTCCATTCGCCAGCGCGCGAAAGACGGTGAGGTGGCCCTGACTCGCCCCCAAACGATCTCGCAGATGTACTGTGACATCTCCGCGATGTGTCCGATCTTGAAACGCAACATCCGCGTCCAGCGCCAAAGAAGCCTCTAGCACAAGTCCCACCAAGCCATTAAGTTCTGGTGAGCCCTGCAAGAGCATTGCAGCGACTCGATCAAAATTCGGCGCCGATCCCCCGGGAAGGCTGGCTGGGGTTGGCGGCTGATTGCTGGCCGGTGCCGGATTGAGCGCGCGGAGGTCCATGGCTCGAGGGGACCTGTCTCGAAGTAGGAATAGTCGTGCGCCAAGTACGAGGGCACAGAGAATGGCGATGACGGTGACGGTGCGCGAGAGAGCACTGCCTTCCCGAAAGTGGCACGACGCACTGACTCCCCCGCAGTCCGTGGTGGCAGATCTACGCGCCAAGGCACCCAAGCTCCGAGGCGGAGCGGGGCGGAGCGCGATGCGAGAGGAGCCGTATGATCGGTTCAACAAGAGGAAAAACCGGTCGAACGTGGGGTAGGAAGATTTACTGCTGCGCTTGGATTGTGCCTGCAAAAGGTGAGAAGGTCAAGAACAAATTTAAGCAATCTGCCACCATATAATGCGCAGTCCTTCGGAACCGCAGCAGTCAGGGTCCGACCCCCGTGACGGTGGGACAGAGATTGGTATTGGGGCCAGGTGACCACGGCCCGGCCGATCCGTCGGGGGAAATAAGCGCCCTGAGGGGAAGCGCTGCGCAAGGAACAGTTGAAGCAGTCGCTCAGCGGATCTCGGACAAGCGCACCGCGATCCGCTCCTTCGCCGACATGAGCGCCGCCTCGAGCACGCGCTGCGTCTCGTACGCGTCTGCGAAATCGGGCAGCTCCACCACCGGCTCTTGCCCCGCGATCACGCGGATCACGTCGGCGGCCATGTTCGTGAAGCCGTGCTCGTAGCCGACCACGTGCGCGTCGGGCCACCAGTTGGCCGCGTACGGATGCTCGCCCGCCGTCGACGTCGCGATGATCCGCCGCCAGCCCGCCGTGCGCGGCCCGAGCGTCGCGTCGTGGAACCACAGCTCGGGGCGGGGCGTAGGACTTCCAAGCGCATCCCGAACGGTAGCCGACCCACCCTGGAGTCCCGCGTGAGCCGTGCTGGGCTTCTCGCGGCGTGCCGTCCGGTCTGTGGCTTGGCTGAGAACGCTCATTTCGGAGGCTCGACGGGTCGTTTACCTGTCGCCTCGTGTGAATGGCAGCATGGCTTCGCCAGCCCGAGCCTGCTCAGGAAGCACGATCCAGGATCCGGCCCGCTACTCTGCGAACTCGAACTCAGGCGGCCCTCGAGCGTGCGCGATGCTTGGCGCGTCGGTCGGGAGCCCGAGGTGTTCGAGGATCTTGCGCACGACCAGACCATCGGTCAGGAACGCGATCAGTTCGCGCAGTCCGCCGCAATGCGGACAGGTCAAGACGTCGATCGAGAATGCGCGCAGCATGAGCTCGGCCCAGGTTGAGCGCGTGCGGCGCTTGGGTTGGCGAGCACTGGGCGAGGGAGCGGACTCCGGGCTCGGCTCGTGAGGCTGTTCGCCGTGCGTGCCGTCCGCCGAACTCGGAGGCCGCGGCACGATGAGCTCGCGCCGTATGGCCGCCGGCGCCAGCACGCCGTGATACGTCAACAAGTGCGCTCGCGGCCGCGGCACGAGCGCCGCGAGCCGGGCCAGGAAGTCGAGCGGCTCGAACACGATCGCCGAGGTGCCGTCGCGCCAGCGTCGGCGGAGGGCGTAGATCACTTTGCCATCGGGGGCGAGCGAGAGTCGGTCGAGCTTGATCGGTGGGCGAGTCACGTACCGACACAGCCGCTCGAGCCCATCACGATCGTCGGCTGCGATGCGGACTTTGGCGTGCAGCGAGAAACCGTCGCCGTCACAGCACAACTCGCCCGGCAGAGAGTGCGAGCGGTCGAGCTCGCGCGCTCGACGATGTGCGATTGGATTACGGGCATCTGCGAGCGACTGATGCCGCTGCGCGCGCATCTCATGACCGCCGTGCTCGCCTGCGACGTCGTGCATGCGGACGACACGCCGCTCCTTTGCTTGGAAAACGCCGAGGGGCGCGGCAAGAGTCGCGCGGCACTGTGGGTGTATCGCAGCCTGAAAGCGACGCTCTTCGATCTGCGACCGAACCGCTCACGTGATGGACCATCACGGATGCTCGCGAACTGGAAGGGACATCTGGTCAGCGACGCGTACTCGGGATTCGACGAGATCCACCGCAAGGGGGATGTCATCGAGGTCGGCTGCATGGCCCACGCTCGCAGGAAGTACTTCGAGGCACTGCCGACGTCGCCCGAGGACTCGTCGCGCATGCTCGCGTCGATCCAGTCGCTGTACGCGATCGAGAAGGAAGCGCGCGAGAGCTGCATGGATGTCGACGCTCTGACGCGGCATCGAAAGGAGAAGGCGCGCGCAGTCGTCGACGTGATGAAGCGCGACCTCGACGACATGGCGACGCGCGCTCTGCCGCGCAGCATGCTCGGCGAGGCGATCACCTACATGCAGCGTCAGTGGGTCGCGCTCACGCGCTTCGTCGACGACGGTCGGCTGCCGATCGACAACATGCCGGCCGAGCGCGCGATTCGCGGCGTGGCTGTCGGGCGCAAGAACTGGCTCTTCGCAGGGAGCTTCGCGGGTGGAGAGCGGGCGGCGCTCGTGTACTCGCTGATCGAGACGTGCCGTCAGCACGGCGTCGAACCGTTTGCGTACTTTCGCGATGTGCTCGAGCGGGTCCCCACGATCGCCGAGGATCAGATTGCGGAGCTCACGCCTTGGGCGTGGAAGGCAGCGGCGAGCTGAACTCGGTTCTCCCGGCGAACGAAGGGCGGCGCTCCCGATGGGGCGCCGCTTTCGTTTCGGGACCGATCACCGCGAGGTCCGTCCGGATGGGATGATCGGACGCTTACGGTTGACTACGCACAGGAGCGCTTGCAAACTGCTGCACGTCGGAGTTCTCCGATCCGCTCGTTGCGGTTGCCTGGTACCGCAGGAGTGCGTTCCCGATTAGACTAGGTCCTCTTTCCTGGGGATTTCTAATGACTCGACGAACGTTCGTGGCGACCCTCGGGGCTGTCGCCCTCGCCTTCTCGGCGGTTCACGCCGCACCCTGGACCGGTTGCGGCGCCTCCATCGGGCCGATCAGCGACTCCGGCCACGCAAGCAGCTCGAACACGGGACAGTGTTTCCCGAACGCCTCTCAGGCCGGCCGCTCGGCCCGTTTCAACCTGGACACGATCGTGCTCAGTGCGAACGAAGTGGAGTGCGACGCCTCCGATTGCGTAAGTGGCAGCTGCGCGCCGTACGTGACCTACAACACGTCGGGGCAGCCGGTCATCTCGACCTACCAGGATCCGCCGGGGTCGGGTTGCTGGAAGGCGACGTCGGCGTACGTGACCGGAACGGTCACGATGGGATGTAGCGCCTGCAACCCGCTGTAGGCGATGCCCGGTCTGGTCGAGCGCGCGCGCTCGACCAGACTTGAAACCTATTACCGATTGAACCCGATGAAGCGTCAGCCGAAAACGTTGGTACTCGCCGGTGTGACCTGCGTTGCTATTGCAGTCGCCGTGATGCTCGTCGTACGGGCGCGCGAATCGTCAATCGGACAGGTTGACCAGCCGGTGAAACACTCTACGGCGGACGACACTGCGCTGACGGCTCCAACGCCAGGCGAGCGCGCGTCGGTGAATACAGAACCCACGACGCCCAACGCGAGTGCCGAGACGTCGATAGAAGTGGGGGGGGTGGTCCTTGTCGGAATGCCGGGACAAACTCGAAGTCGAGCGAAGTCGGGCGCTCTTCGTTTCGAAGTTCAAGGTGGGACCATCGCTGGCAGGAACGAGTACGAGGCACTTGTGCGGGAGGGCCGCTGGCTAGTGTCTATCCCAAAGTCTGTAACGCTAGTACCCACAGCGTATGTCACAGGGGCGGGTCGTATCGGGCAACCAGCGCATCTGATCATTCCATCTGCGGTACCGCCTACTGAGCACACAGTCTCTGTCGATTGGGAGCTCGGCCTATCTCTGCGCGTTGTCGAAGCGGAAACTGGGCAGGACGCGAAGGACGTCGAGCTTCGGCTTTATACGGACTCCGGATACGAGCCTGCGCGTGGGGGGCCGCCCAAGATGAATAAGTCAGAACTTGAGGACCCCGACCGCGTTATCGTCGGCGATTCGCCCCTTCTGCTTCCGTGTTTTGAGATTCCCATTCAGGGATGGGTACGTTCGCAGCAATCAACTTGGCAACCTATCGGATTCGCCGGCTGCGACGGACAGCGCGTAGTGTATGTGTCGAAGGGCTGTGCGCTAACTGTCGTGATTAGCGATACGGACGTGCTCCCGGCCGGAGCCCACGTATCGATCTGGGATGAGTCGCACCGTCCACCTGCATTGGTGGATCGTCAGCCCGCAAGCGGCTCGAGCCGCATGAACTTCACCGGGCTTCCGGCCGCGCCGCTTGCCGTTTGCCTGAGCATTTCCGCTACCGAACGGTGTGGCCAGCTGCTCGATCTAGGCAAGGTGCTTCTCAATCCAGACACCGCGAGTACTCTCACGCTGTGCGGCGCGTGCGAGGGGGCATCCTCGCGAACCGGTACTATGTCGGCTGCGCTGATCGGATCAACCGACTCCGTGAGCGCCGTGATCGTCTCCCCGGTCGGCGAAGAAACGCTGCCGTTTGCCCCGTTCACCTTGCGACCGGTTCCGCCGTCGAAGGCCGGTTCGACCGCACTACCACTCGGCCGGTACGCGCCTGGGCAATATCGCATCGATCTCGAGCCAGCCTTGGCTTCGGCGTTGATTACCGTCGAGGCTGGCGTTAGCCAAGAAACTGCGATGCCAACAGATGTGCTTCGCGCGACGAAAGTGAGGGTCAGAGATAGCGCAACCGGGGCGGAGTTTGCTGACGCGGACGTGCACGTGCGCCTGGGTACTTCAAGCACGGTGATGTGGACAAGAGTGCCGTACAATACCGACCTGCAACGCTATTCGGTCGGTATCGGAGAAGGTCAAGTGCAGTTTCTTGCGCATCGTGACGGCTACGGAAGTGCACTTATTGCCTTGGAGGATTCGGCGCCAATCGACGACGTCATTCTGGTGATGTCCAAGACGGAGCAGCTTCCCGTTCGCCTCTACCTCGAAGATGGCGGCTCCGGTGTAGTGACTACGGTTGACGAGCTATCACAATGCACGATCTCTCCAACCGCGGCGTGCAGTGGCAACATACTGCGAGCGACGTACGGGCGAACGGGAGAGCGCCGCATGGTGCGAAACTACGTCGAGTGGTTGGTTAGTGAACCTGGGCAGTATGTGATTCGCATTCCGCAACTTCGGGGCTACCGCGCGGTCGAGCCTGTTGAGATAACGGTCAGCCGGAGCGGAACCTCGCCTGCCGTTGTTCAGCTCGAGGCCGAACGGCCGCAGTCGCATCGTTGACGGCACCATGAGCGGCGAGACGCGCCAAAAGAACGTGCTTGTCCTTCGTTGGACGAAGTCGAAGAATGCTCAACGCGTACGTCTAAGGGCGTAGGACTTCCAAGCGCATCCCGAACGGTAGCCGATCCACCCTGGAGTCCCGCGTGAGCCGTGCTGGGCTTCTCGCGGCGTGCGCGGCGCGCCGTCCGATCTGTGGCTTGGCTGAGAACGCTCATTTCGGAGGCTCGACGGGTCGTTTCCCTGTCGCCTCGTGTGAATGGCAGCATGGCTTCGCCAGCCCGAGCCTGCTCAGGAAGCACGATCCAGGATCCGGCCCGCTACTCTGCGAACTCGAACTCAGGCGGCCCTCGAGCGGGCGCGAGGCGTGGCGCCTCGGTCGGAGCCCGAGGTGTTCGAGGATCTTGCGCACGACCAGGCCATCGGTCAGGAACGCGATCCGTTCGCGCAGTCCGCCGCAATGCGGACAGGTCAAAACGTCGATCGAAAAGGATCATCTTTCATACTGCACCTCTCGCAGTGGATCTGCCCTTGGCGCCGAGGGCTGCGCCCGCGCCGGAAGTCCTGCCGTCGGGTGAAAGCTCTTGCGGCGGATCATACAGCCACTCCCCTTTCTCGTTGCAGATGCGAGCTTCGAGGCGTCCCTCGCGACGCCACCTGCCGACGGTCGTGCGGCGGACGCCGAGCGCGGCGGCGATCTGCTGGCCGGTCAGCATGCCGGCGTCCAGTAGGCGTTGTTTGAAGCTCTTGAATCCGGCCGAGAAACGCACCCACTGGACACTTTGCCGATCGAATGCATCGCCGGCGCCGGTTCGCAGCCCGCGCTCGTTGAGGACTGCGGCGACTTGCGCGTCGGTGTACTCGTCCAAGAGCATGTTCATCTGCTGGCGCGCTGCGGTGCTCGTGGCTCGCAGTTCGCAGGCGGTCACGGGGCGCGGCAGCGTCAGCGTGGTCGTCGCCCCGCCTTTGAAGCGCACGTGTGCGGTGACCTGGCGCTGCTTGAGCAAGGTGACATCCTCGATGAGCAGCGCCAGCATTCGCTTGCGCTCACGTTGCGGTGTGCTCGGGTCACGCCAGAGCGCCGGGACGTCGCTGGCCAAAGCGAGGATGCGCCGGCGTTGCTCATCGTCGATGCCGTTGCGATCGGCGTTGCGCTGGCGCTGGTACTCCTCCTGAGCCTCGCCAAGGACGCGCAGCCTGGCGTTCCAGTCGGCTTCGAGCGAATCAGCGACCAGCCGATTGGCCGAGTCCACCTGCATGTAGCGCTGGCGAGCGCGGTCGGCTTCGTACTGGGCGCGCTCGACCTGGCGATGACGCAGGCGATCGGCTTCGTCCACGCGCGACTGCATCTCCTGCTGGACGGCCAGCGCCACCTCGAGCGCCAACGGCGTCACGGCTTCGACCACGAGCTTCTCGACGGCGGCATCGATCTCGGTTCCACGGATGCTCTGGCAGAGAGGCTCGGCGTAGCCTCTTCCCCGGCCCGGGCACACGTAGTTGGGGACGAGTTGTCCGCTGCGCAAAGTGTTGTAGCGGATCTGCATCCGGCTGCCGCACAGCCCGCAGGCGACACGACCCTGCAACAGGGCGGGACCTTCGCGGGGCGGCCCTTGAGAGCGCTCGAAGCCGATGGCTTTTGCCGCTGCTTGCAAGCGTTGCTCGATGCGCTCGTGCTCGTCCCAAGAAATGTACGCGGGGTGCGCGTCGCGCAAGAGCGCGTGCCACTCTGCGCGCGGCAGACGTTGCCGGCGCATGCGCCCGTCGGGCTGCTTGCGCCAACGGTGCCGGCCAAAGGCGTACGCGCCCGCGTACCAGGGATTGTGCAGCACGTGCGCGACGCGCCCGAGGCAAAGCGGTGCCCACGCGAGTTCGCCCTTGCGCGTTCCCGCGGCCAAGCGCGTGGGGAAAAGCAGCTTCTGTTCTCGGAAGTACTTGACGGTGGCGTGCGCTGCGCCCGTCCGGTCAAAGGTCTGGAAGAGGAGCCGCACGCTCTCCTGGACTTGGCTGTCGGGATCGAAGACCACGCGCCCGTCGGCGTCGTAGACGAAGCCGACCGGCAAGTGACAGCGCAGCTCGCCGCGGCGTGCCTTGCTCAAAATCCCGCCGCGCAAACGCGAGCGCAGCACGTGCAACTCGGCCTCGCTCATCGTCCCCTTGAGACCGAGCAGCAGCCGGTCGTTGAAGTGCGCCGGGTCGTAGACGCCGTCTTCGTCGAGAATGAGGGTGTCGGTCAGCGCGCAGATCTCCAGCAGCCGATGCCAGTCGGTCGAGTTGCGCGCCAGCCGAGAAACCTCAAGCCCGAGCACGATGCCGGCGCGGCCCAGCCCGACCTCGGCGACCAGCTTCTGGAAGCCTACGCGGTCCACCGCCGAGGCGCCCGACTGGCCCAGGTCGGTGTCGATGACGATGACGCGCTCGTTCGGCCAGCCCAGCGCGACGGCCCGCTGGCGCAACGCGTATTGGCGCTGGGTGCTCTCGGTGTTCTCCAAAACCTGCCGGACCGTCGACTGGCGCACATAGAGGTAGGCGTTGCGCTCGAGGTGGCTGGCGCTGACTTTTTGGTGAGCTTCAATGCTCATGTGCTCGACTCCTCCCGACTGCAAAGGGCCATGCCGGCCAGCACTTGCACGAGGCTGGCGTGGATCTCGTCGGACACGGTGATCGACGCCGCGCGCCGAGCGGGAATCGCCGCCGCCTCGGGCGTGACGAAACGCGTCGAGCAGCGTGACATCCAAGCAGTCAGGCCTTCTCGAAGCAGCTGGACCAGCCCGAGGTGGCTACCGAAATCCGCGCCGGTGACCACGCGCTTGCGCAGATCCTCGTAAGCAGCCACGCCTGTGTCGCGGTCGCTCGTCGCCACGTCGCAGGCGATCACGGCCGTTTTTTTTCCCCTCGAGCGAGGGCCCGCCCGACGCTGCGTGGATGGACCACGAGCTCGAAGCGCTCCTTGACTCGCCGCGCCAGCTCTTGCGAGGTCACGGACGCATCTTTGGACCGCTCCCGTTGCAGGAAGTCCAGCACCTCGGTGCCCAGCTTGTGCGAGCGCCGCGGCCCGGGCTTCTTCGGCACCAACGCCGCCAGCCCACCGCGCTCGAACAGCGCCTGAGCCTGGTAGAAAGTTGGGCGCGAAAAGCCGAAGGCCGCCGCGCTCTGGCTGATGGGTTTCCGCTCGACGCGCACGCGCCGCACCATCTCGTACTTGACCTGCACCAGATCGCGGGCGTCGAAGAAGTCGGCGCCGGCGAAGAGCGGGTCTTGGACCCGCTCGGGGTGTGGGTTGAGGCTGCCGCGTTGTCGCAGCGCCTCGCGCTTGGGGTCGGGGGGTCTGGTCTTGGCCATGGGAGTCGCTCCTGGGCAGCAGGGCTCGATATGTAATGCTATTTATGCCGTACACGATGGAGCTGTCAAGCTGAACTCGCCGATTCATGCGCGAGAAACTTCCGAAAATTAGGCGATACACGCACCGATGGGCTACCTCGCCGAGGGCCAAGCCCGGCATAATTCTCATTACATACCCGGCGAAATCTGCTTTACAGCGCCAGCTTCCAGCCCACGCCGGCTTCATGACCGCAGCCTCCGTACCAGGGCCACCAGCGCGATCAGATCCTCGACCCGGAATCGCGACCGACCTGCCGCCACGGTGACGAAAGCATCCTCGGGCACCACGCTCGTCCAGCGCGCCGGCAGCGATGCCAAGTGTCCGTGACGATCACGGAAGAAGACCCGGTCCACACCCCAGTTGTGCCGGTGAAAGACGAAGTCGATCTCCTGCCCAAAGAGCGGATGGAACGGATGCGTGATCCGGATCGGTCCAGTCGCATCCCCTGTGCGGGGCGTAGTTGATCGTGTGCACGAATGCGCGCAGCATGAGCTCGGCCCAGGTTGAGCGCGTGCGGCGCTTGGGTTGGCGAGCACTGGGCGAGGGAGCGGACTCCGGGCTCGGCTCGTGAGGCTGTTTGCCGTGTGTGCCATCCGCCGAACTCGGAGGCCGCGGCACGATGAGCTCGCGCCATATGGCCGCCGGCGCCAGCACGCCGTGGTACGTCAACAAGTGCGCTCGCGGCCGCGGCACGAGCGCCGCGAGCCGGGCCAGGAAGTCGAGCTTGGACGCGCAGGCCGGAGACCTCCGCCGACGGCCCCCAGTTCACATTGCGCATTGTGCGACGTACGAAGCATCGCCCAGCTCCGGGAAATGTCGTTGAACGTCCGCGATGATACGTCGGTTCCCGAAATCGAGCGCGAAAGAACTTAGTCCCGAGGCAGCAAAGCAAGACTGGATTGGATGCTTGCAAAGTCCTCGCTCTTAAATCCACCACTCTCGACGATTCGCGAATTCTCAGCGCCAGAATTAATCCTCCAAGAAGGCATGTTGTCAGCCGGGTTGACGATCGCTTCCGCGGTCCTCGGCTGCCAGTGCAAGTCGCTGCCTCGCGCCATCAGACTGCCACCAATGGGAACGAGGCCGGCATGCGCGTTCCCAGCCCAGACTGCATCGTCACGAGTTCGCAAGCGATCCTCGATTCTTGCTGTGAATCCCCAGCTACCGTCAGTGTCGTTCCCGAACAAAATTTGCATTCGAGACCCTTCAGTGTCCTGAGGGCTACCATTGTACCCACTAACTCGCTCCTGGTCGACCTCGAGCATGAACTCCCCCAACTTGTTGGGACGACTCGGATCCACGAGAAGTCTCGCTACTCCCAGAGCGGGGTCCATCGCGATCCGGTACTCAACTACGCCGTCTTCTCGTTTCGATGCTGAACTCAGGTCGATCGCTGAGAGTAGAACCGTTGAAATGGCACGAACGTCCTCCGCGCGGGCCGTCCCGTCGAAGAGGGCACTCGAGATGCCATGGATCCGATGCCATACTTCGTTGGATCCGATCGAAGACGGCTTCGGGGAGGGCGGTTGGGCTGACACGTCGACCGGAAGGTCGGTTGAGACTCGTTTGTCAGCTTCCATCGGCCGGACGATCCGCTCTGGCGAGGCCTCCAGGTGGCGCGGTGTTCCCATAGCGATCCCTTCGAGATGGGAGGGAGAACCGGCGTCATGATCCGTGGACCAGAGCAGCAGGGCCAAGCCGGCCATCCCGACGACAGTAGCGATCAAGGCGACCCGTTTCATAGTCATGGGAACCATCCTCCTCAGGTAGGGGATGCTGGCCGAGCCGTAGAAGTCCGGCCCGGCCAGCTCTCCGTTCGGCAAACTCCTCAGTTGCAGAAACCCTGGTTCGTGCAACTCGTGCCACCGTATCCGATCAGACACGTGATCGCGCCAGTCGGGGCACCGGGGCAAGCCCAGTAGCGCTGCTGCGTCGCCGGATCGAACAGGAGCGTGCAGATCACGCAGTCGTTGGACGGG
>Ga0209490_10005528_pt1 | contig 11505 bp, 6 predicted proteins | sample MAT06_FD_187209 | JGI IMG/M metagenome (GOLD analysis project Ga0209490, IMG submission 187209) | Freshwater microbial communities from Lake Fryxell liftoff mats and glacier meltwater in Antarctica - MAT-06 (SPAdes) (version 2) | ecosystem: Environmental > Aquatic > Freshwater > Ice > Liftoff...
AAAAAGCAAAACGGCAAACTCTTCCTCTATCAATTCCACGACCGTGCTTTCAAGTGCCGGAGTAGGTGTAATGATAAACCCATCTACACTTCTCACTTTGAAGGTGTCTATCAGTGCTTTGGCTTTCTCAGGATCATTGTCGGTACTGCAATAGATGATTTTATAGCCGTTTTTATAGGCTTTTTCTTCAATCTTCCTCGCTATGGAAGCAAAAAATTGGTTGGAGATATCCTCCACCATAAAGACAATCACTTTTGATTTTCCCAAGCGGAGACTTTGAGCCAAATGGCTAGGTTTGTAACCTACCTCTTTGATATACGCCTCCACCTTTAATGTCAATTCCTCACTGATTCTTTTCTCTTTCGCTTTCCCGTTTAGTATGAATGATACGGTGGTAATAGATATCCCCAAGGACCTTGCAATATCTTTGATAGATGTCTTTTTCTTTGCCATTTCCTTACTTTCCAGTCCTTCGAACGAGATAGCAATATGCTGAATTTTGTTTATTTATACACCAGATCGAGAACTTTTAGGCTATTTCAAACTTTCAAACAAGGCATTCAACAAAATATGATCATCGGTATCTTCATTGTATTCCCAAAACATAGCCCCTCCCATTTTGTGTTTTTTAATAAATTCGGCTTTTTGAAAAATTGATTCCGGGTCCTCAAAAGTCACAAAGATTTTTTCCTTTTCATTCCATAAATAAGAAGCTTTGGAATTTTCATCCCAATGACGCACAAAGGCGGAATCCTTCATCAATTCAGAAATAGCACTGTATGGATATCCCTTTGACCCTTTCCCCAACTGGAAAAGTCCATGGTTTTCAGGGGAGACATTAGACCAGCTTCGGCCGTAAAAAGGAATGCCCATCACCAATTTTTCTATAGGAACCCCGGCAGCCACGTGGTCATTTACGGCATTTTCTACTGACCTTCCATTTGGATCAACGGTATGCAAATTGGCATGGTGACCCGTGGTATCCCTCCAGGATTGGACTATAAAATCATAAGACATGATATTGATAAAGTCAAGGTACTTCTGTGCTTCACCAAGGTCATTGACATCAAGGTATTCCTTAAATCCTGCAGAGGCAATGGTGCTCAAATAATGGGTTTTGTCGATTGAACCAAGACTGTCCAAAGCCTCTCTCACTGATTTGAGCATCAAAACAAAATTCTCTTTGTCTTCCGGTCTAAAGGGGTTATCGTCGCCGGGATAAGCAGGATATTCCCAATCGAAATCCAGTCCATCTAAATCATGACGTATCAGATAATCTAAGGCAGAAGCAGTGAATACCTTTCGGGATTCTTCTGTCAGGACTGCATCAGAAAAACCCTTGGACCATGTCCATCCTCCTATTGAAATCAATATTTTCAAGTTGGGATTAGAATTTTTGAGGGAATTCAATTTGGCTATATTTTCTCTGTCCGCTTCTTCTCTTCCTTCTCCTTCAATCACTTTGCCGTCTATGACGTTTGCGAAAGCGTAGTTGATGTGGGTGAGTTTGGATGCATCGATTTTTGTCGTATCGACACCTTTCCAGCCTGCGATATAGCCGATGATCTTGTAATCGGAATTTTCGGTTTCCACTTGAGAAGTGGAGGTAACTTTTGATTCACAGGATAGGAATGCCAATACAACAAAAGCAAAAATTATTCTATTCATTTTCTTTGTCATCTAGATTTAATAAAAAAAGGTGCCCGAAAGCACCTTTTTTAAGTATGTTATTTTTGGAAAATCAGTTTCCACCATCCCACCACATTTTGGTCATCAGGTTGTCACCACCCATTCTAACGCGGGCAGCTTCATAATTTGCAGGATTTCCACCGATTTCGGCTTCCCAATACCTCAATCTTCTTGGTATTTGGTTGGCTTCAAATCGGTTTGGATCTTGTGTAGGAGCCAGTGTTGGAAAACCTGTTCTTCTCCAGTTGGACCATGATTCAATGTCATTCAACCAAGTTGCGGCCCAATACTCTTCTCCGATAAGTCTTAATTTATCAGAAGCAGAAGCAGCTGCAAAACCTCTTCCTGTGATATAGGTAGTGATTTCAGGACCAGTTCTTACAAATGAGGCATCAAAATCAACCCATGAGGTTATCGCTGAGGAAACACCATTGGTAAAATGGGTATTAGCATCAGTTGTGATCCATCCTTTTAATGACGCTTCTGCCTTCATCAATTCTGTCTCAGCATAAGTGATTAATACATAGGGATCTTCCCAATCCAGATATTTAAGGTTCAACATGGCAAACATCCTGTTTCCTCTTGGCTGCAATGCTTCAAATTCCACCAATTCTGATGGAGAAAGAATAGTCCGTAGGGTCTGCGTATTGTAACCGTTTGGCATTCCCCTTTGGACTGCAGGATTAGTATTCCAAGTACTCGAAGCAGCAGTTGGATCACCCAAACCGCCTGATATGATCATTAACCTTGGATCATTGTTTGCTTTCATCCAATCGATAAAGGTTTTGCTGATTTTACAATCCTGGGAATATTTGTAAGTGTTCCAGTAACCGTCATTCAGACCATTCCTATTGTTTCCGATAGGGCCGGTAGTGAATTTAATGTAGCCATTATCTGCAACAGAACCGAAAGTACCACTATTATTGGCTTCAATAAAGACCTCTCTCGCTTTAGCAGCATCTTTATTGGACATCCTCATCGCGATTCTCATCAAGAGTGCATTGGTAAATCTCTTCCATTTGTCAAGGTTACCGGCATAAATAAAATCCTGCACACCAAGAGCTTTTGCAGAAGGAGAAAACTTATCCCTAGCTACTTTAAGCTGCTCCACCATGTCAAAGTAGATGTCCTTTTGGTTGTCATAAACAGGGAACCAATTTTCTTCGCTTTCAAGGCCTCTTCCTGCCTGAAAATAAGGGATATCTCCATGAAGGTCAGTCATTCTGTGAAGATCATATATCCTAAGGACTGTGGCCGCTGCGTTCAGATTTGCAGCATTTGGATCATCCTTGGTTTTGTCGATCACGTGAGAATAAAGTCTGATTACATCGGAATAATGTCTTTCCATATAAGCACCGCTGTATTGGGCATTATAGAAATATTTATCACCGCTAAAGTACCCCGCCAATGAGGATGAATGTTGGATCATCGTGGCGGCATAAAGCATGTTAACTCTTGTATTTTCATATTCTCCACCTATCCTTAAGGTAGCAAGAGAAAACAAAAACGACATATCCATATCTGTAACTGCGTTGGCGTCTGTATTCAGATCCAACAAAGCCTGCTCCTCACATGAACTGAAAGTCAAAGTGAAAGCGAGAAGGAGACCAGTTATTTTATATATACTTTTCATTTTTCCGTGAATTAGTTTGTTAAACATCCCTATTAGAAGCTAAGGTTAATATTGAATCCGAAACTTCTTGTGGTCGGCATGGCGAAGAACTCCAAACCTTGTGAATTACCTCCTACAGTGTAGGCCGATTCAGGATCGATATTTGGCACCTTTGACCAAAGCAAAGCAAGGTTTCTTCCTACCAATGAAATCGATGCTGCTGTGAATGGCGTCTTGCTTAAAAGCGTTCCTGGTAGCGAATATCCAAAAGAGAACTCTCTTAGCTTGATAAATGAGGCATCGTACACTATATTTTCAGTAATCTGCCCATATCTGTTGAAATAGTCATCCACCAGATATTGGGTAGGATCTGAAGAATTTGCCGGAATATTCCAGGTTCTTGATTCACCGTTGGCATCCACACCCGAAACAGACAAACCATTTACGCGGCTTGCTAGAGTTTCTTCATGCAAACCGTTGTTGTATGCAAAATAATTAGTAGCTGAAACCAGATGGCCTCCGAATCTACCATCAAGCAAAACCATCAATCTGAAATTTTTGTACCTGAAATTGTTGATAAAACCTGCAGAAATCGGATGGCGTCCTTCTGCGATAGTTTCCAATCCATTGGTCGGTACAGGAAGTCCTCTGGCATCATATACTTTTTGGCCATCGATTTCCAGATGTTTGAAACCCGCAATCATACCCAAAGGCTGACCTACAATGTGACGGATTCTTTCTCTTCTCAATCTTGATTCGTCAAGGTTGATGAAATCAATCGGTTCACCTTTGGCATTATTTCCAAGGCTGAGGACATTGCTTTGGTTGTTGGCATAGTTCAAAGAGATATCCCACTGGAAATCCTTCCTTTGCAAGGCAACAACGTTCAACAACAATTCCAACCCTTTGTTGGTAAGTTCACCAATATTGATGATCGTAGATCCAAAACCTGAAGTGGCAGAGATACCTGTTGCCAAGATATCATTGGTAGTGTTCCGGCTGTAATAAGCCACATCTAATCCTAATTTATTCTCAAAGAACCTTAAATCAGCGCCGAATTCGTATTCAGTAGAAAGATATGGCTTGAGGTTAGCGTTTGGAATAGAACCGTTATTGATCTGTCCCAAGCTTCCGCCCAAGTGTCCTGCACCAACGAGACCGTAGGTCAAATTCAATGCGTAAGGATTCGGCGCACCGCCTCCTGTTTGACCCCAAGATGCTCTGAATTTGGTAAAGGTGAACGCCTTAGGCAATTCGATTACATCTGATAATACAAAGCTCGTACCGATTGATGGGTAAAACAATTTGCTGTTTTCAGGAGATAAAGTGGAGAACTGATCCTGACGGGCAGTCAAGTTCAAGAAAAGGAAGTTTTTGTATCCTATGTTGGCGTAACCAAAAACAGAATTGATTCCTTGTTCACTAAATCCATATCCTACCTGAGGTGCGGCAACGTTTCTCACACTGCTGAAAAACGGTACTACAAGGTCGTTTCCTCCACCTGAGAGGCTTTCAAAAGACCTTCTCATTCTATTACCACCGACCAATGCATCGAGGGAAATATCACCAAACTGCTTTTCTGCACCGATGAACAAATCCATGTTGTCTTCTCTGATAGTTCTTTTGCTCACATTATAATCACCTCTTGGCTTGTAAGCAGTACCATAAGCTTCAGATGAATCATCTGTTCTTGCTTGATAATCTGTTCCCAACCTACCCATTACATACAACCAATCTGTAATATCATACCTCAAGGAAATTTTTCCCAAAACCCTATCTGTTACATCTTCCCGATAGAATTGATGTGCAGCCCAATATGGGTTAGTCTGGAAAACGTTTGGTTGATACCTTAATTCAAAACCGTCTGCCTGCGCACCCAACTTGTCAGTAGGTCCTCTCATTGCTGAAAGTGGGAGGTTGGTTGGTCTCGTCATCATGGCAAAGTTGGCATTTCCGGGGGAATCTGAAAGTCTGGGCCTATTCTGGGCATTTTGCTTAGAATATTGACCGCTAAAATCTAAGGTGAGTTTCTTCAGCTTACTATTGACATTCATGTTGATCACGTCTCTTTTGAAACCTGCATTTGGCATAATATCATTGTTATCCAGTTTGGAATAGGCAAATCTATACACGCCTGTTTCGTTACCACCGCTTAAAGCAACAGAGTTATTTACTGTATACCCTGTTTTATAGAAAGCATTAAGCCCCTCACCAGAATCTGAATAAGGTCTTGATACGCCATCAAATTGAGGTGTACTAACGCCATTGTATCTACCGCCCCAATGTAGGTTACCTGCATCCAATGCATCGCCTGAAGAAGCCGGAACAACTCCATCTATCCCGGGACCATAAGACCTTTGGTATTCAGTGAAATCTTGCACATTGTCAAATGTGATGTTTGAATTCAATGATACACCGATGCCTTTTCTAGCTTTACCTGTTTTTGTAGTGATCAGAACCACACCGTTGGCTGCCCTTGCACCGTAAAGTGCTGCGGCGGCATTTCCCTTTAATACGGAGATGCTTTCGATGTCATCAGGGTTGATAGAAGCAAGACCGTCACCGGCATCATTACCACCCCACATACCTGCACTTCCAAGGTTTCCTGTTTCGATTGGCATACCATTGACCACATATAGAGGTTGGTCATTACCAGTCAGGGAAGAACCTCCCCTGATTACAACTCTTGTAGAACCTGCTGCACCTGAGGCAGGAGGAGAAACGTTAACGCCCGCAATTTTACCTGTTAGGGCATTGCCTAGATTAACAGCCCTAGATTCAGTGAATTTGTCTCCACTAACTTGGGTTACAGAAAAACCGAGTGCTTTCTTGTCTTTTTCCATACCGAAAGAAGTCACGACAACTTCCGATAACTCAGAAAGATCTTCCTGCAAACCCACATCTAGCGAACTCCTATTTCCTACCACAAACTCTTGGGGAGTAAATCCGATAAATGAAAATACCAACACCGAGGTATTGGTCACCGTGATTGAATACCTACCATCCAAATCGGAGGTGGTGCCTGTATTTGCTTGCTTGTCCAGAATATTTACTCCTGGGATTGGTTCTCCGGTAGAATCTACTACCCTACCGGTGAGAACTCGGCTTTGGCCATATGCCTCAAAACCTGAGGCAAAAATCATGACCATTGCTAACATAAATAGTACAACTTTGTTCATAGGGATTATTTAAAGGTTACATTTTATTGGTTTAGGGAATTTGTGAAATTTGTTCATTTACTTAATTATCGTTTTTATTTGGTTTAAGTCGCTCTTTGCATTAGAATGATTTAACATTTAATATCTAAACTGTAAAATAATAGATGTTAAAATCAATTTAATGAAAGATTGTCTGTTTGTAAATGTATCTAAAAAAAATTATTGTTAAAAATATTTAAATATTTTTTTTTAATTAAGTTCCTTGACTTTAATAATTTATTGTATTTAATAAATCGGTTTAGCAAATAAATTTAAATATGATTTACAAAAGTAAGATGTTTAATACTGGATTTTAGGTGTTCATTTTCCTCCATTCAAAAAATCATTTCCCCACTCATACCCAATTAATTACGCTGGAATTTTTATTTTCATGCGGAATGATGATTATAGAACCGAAATAGTTTTAACGTACTTATTTAAAAATTTTGATAAAGGAGTTGAACTTTATCGATTCTCTGTTTTTTGGTTAATAGATAAAAAAAACCGCCCGGAGGCGGCTTTTTGATTATTTGATAAATAACATTTCCCTGTACTTGACCAAAGGCCACATCTCATCGTCGACCACAAGTTCCAGCTTATCGACGGCATACCTGATTGTATCAAAATAAGCTTCCTTGACATCATTGCAATATCCTTTCGCTCTTTTGACTATATCATCCTCTTTGTTGAGTTGCTTTCTTGCTTCAGTCATTGCGTGTACATTTCGATTGAGAGATTCAAGATGTTTGCTGATCTCTTTGATTGTCTCGATGGCAGCTTTATTGTCAAGTCCGAGACCAGCTAATCCGTTAGCATTTTCTATCAGTTTATTCTGGTAAATGATAGATGTTGGGATCACATGGTTAAGTGCCAGGTCTCCCATTACCCTAGATTCAATCTGCACTTTTTTGATATAGTTTTCCAACATGATTTCATGCCTTGCATGTAGTTCTTTTGGATTCAACACATTATGTTTTGCAAATAACTCGGCAACCTTCTTGTCATGGTAAATGTCCAAAGCATAAGGAGTACTTTTCAAGTTTGATAATCCTCTTTTTTCAGCTTCTTTGGCCCACTCTTCAGAATAGCCGTCACCTTCAAATCTGATTTTCTTGCTGTCTTTGATGTATTTTCTCAATACATTGACAATAGCAATTTTCTTTTCTTTGCCTGCATTGACCTCTTTGTCAATGTCCTTCAACAAACTTCTTAGGGTTTCAGCTACTATCACATTCAATACAGTCATTGGTTCTGCTGAATTTGCTCCCGAACCCACCGCTCTAAACTCGAATTTGTTTCCAGTAAAGGCAAATGGTGAAGTTCTGTTCCTGTCCGTATTGTCCAATATGATTTCAGGAATTTTAGAAATACCCAACTTCATATACATATTATCTCCTTTTTCAATTTTGACATTACCATTCTTCTCCAATTCATCCAAAACTGAAGACAAAGTCGATCCGAGGAAAACTGACATGATCGCCGGGGGAGCTTCATTGGCACCAAGTCTGAAATCATTGCTGGCTGAAGCGATGCTTGATCTCAACAAATCCGCATGGTCATAAACTGCTTTTACTGTTGCAATCACAAAAGTTAAGAATTGGAGATTTTCCCTTGCGGAACTGCTAGGTTGGAAAAGATTGATTCCTGTATCGGTAATCAATGACCAGTTGTTGTGTTTCCCGCTTCCGTTCACACCTGCGAAAGGTTTTTCATGGAACAAAACTTTGAGGCTATGCTTTTCGGCAACTTTGTCCATCAAGTCCATCAACAATTGGTTATGGTCGACGGCTTTGTTGATTTCTTCAAACAATGGTGCAACTTCAAATTGACCAGGAGCCACTTCATTGTGACGGGTAGATACTGGAATGCCCAATTTGTGTGCTTCAATCTCAAAATCCATCATAAAATCTTTTACCCTCGTAGGAATTGATCCAAAATAATGGTCTTCCAACTGTTGCCCTCTTGCAGGACTATGGCCGAAAACAGTCCTACCTGACATGACCAAATCCGGCCTCGTAGCAAACAGTGCTTTGTCAATAACAAAATACTCTTGCTCAACTCCCAAAGATGGACTTACTTTTCTAACATTTCTGTCAAATAATTGGCATACCTCGACTGCGGCAGAGTTGATTGCTTCCATTGATTTCAACAAAGGAGTCTTGTAATCCAAAGCCTCTCCTGTAAATGAAACAAATATGGTTGGAATACATAATGTCTTATCAAAAATAAAGATCGGAGAAGAAGGATCCCATGCAGTGTACCCTCTTGCCTCAAAAGTAGAGCGAATTCCTCCATTCGGAAATGAAGAGGCATCAGGTTCCTGTTGTACCAATGCAGATCCTTTGAATTTTTCCAAACCGGCATGGGCATCATAAAATGAATCATGCTTTTCTGCTGTAGAACCTGTAAGTGGCTGGAACCAGTGTGTATAATGAGTCACACCTTTAGAGAGGGCCCAAACTTTTACGGCAGAGGCAATTTCTTCCGCAGTGGTAGAATCAATTTTAGATCCTTTGTCAATGGCTTCCATTACCTTCTTGAAAACAGAAGGTGCCAAAGATTCTTTCATTTGTTTTGTGCCAAAAACATGACTTCCATAATAGTCAGAAATCTTGGTGGAGGGGGGAGTTACAATAACTTTTGACCTGCTTTGGGCCAATAGTAGCGCTTTGTGTCTTAAAGTTGCCATTTTCTACAATAAGTGGTTTGATTATATACCCACAAAAATATGAAATTATATGAATTTCAAAGCGGATGGGTTTCAATTAGGCTCATTTTTTAAAAAATTTACATTTATTTTAATTATTTGGCTCAAAATATCCTTAAAGTGGTCAAAAAAATTGTGTTTTGATCTCAAAAAATAGAAAATTGAAAACTGAATGATAATATTTAAATTTGCAGCCGGTAAAAAGAAAGGTTGTCGTGAAAAAAGTTGCATTTTATACTCTGGGTTGTAAGTTGAATTATTCTGAAACTTCCACCATCAGCAGGATGTTTGAGGCGAAAGGCTACGAAAAAGTAGATTTCGACAACACACCTGATATTTTTATCATCAACACCTGTTCGGTGACCGAAAACGCTGATAAAAAGTGTAAAAAAATCGTCAAAGAGGCGAAAAAGATTTCTCCCAACTCCTACGTGACCATCATTGGCTGCTATGCGCAGTTGAAGCCACAGGAAATCTCAGAAATTGAAGGTGTTGATGCCGTACTGGGTGCTGCCGAAAAATTCAGGCTGATAGAATTGTTGGATGGATTTGCAAAAGAACAGGAGACCAAAGTATTGACTTCTGAAATCCAGGAAGCCAATATTTTCAATAATGCCTACTCGATGCATGATCGGACAAGGACATTTTTGAAAGTGCAGGATGGCTGCAATTATGGATGTGCTTTTTGTACCATCCCTTTGGCAAGAGGAAAAAGCCGAAGCGATACCATTGATAATATCTTGGCATCCTTAAAGGAAATCGCTGCTACAGCAGTAAAAGAAGTCGTTTTGACCGGCGTAAATATCGGAGACTTCGGCATACAGGAGGGGAAAAGAAAAGAAAGATTTGCTGACTTGGTGATGGCAATTGATGAAATAGAAGGCATCGAAAGATTCCGGATTTCTTCCATAGAGCCCAATTTGCTTACCAATGAGGTCATAGAATTTGTGTCCACCTCCAAAAGATTTGTTCCCCATTTTCATATTCCATTGCAATCCGGCAGCAATACCATTTTGAGAAGCATGGGAAGAAGATATCTCAGGGAATTGTATGAAGACCGCGTCTCCAAAATCAAATACCTGATGCCGCACTGCTGTATCGGTGTGGATGTGATAGTCGGATTTCCTGGAGAAACAGACGAATTATTTTTGGAAACCTACAATTTCGTGAACGAACTCGATATTTCTTACCTCCATGTATTCACTTATTCAGAAAGGGCAAACACACGGGCTGTGGAGTTGGACGGTGTAGTTCCCATCAAAAAAAGGAATGAACGATCCAAAATGCTCAGGATTCTTTCCGAAAAGAAAAGAAGGAAATTCTATCAGGAAAACCTGGGAAAAACCTTTACCGTGCTCTTCGAGGAAGATGTTGAAGACGGAAAAATCCACGGCTTTACAGAAAATTATATCCGGGTAGCAGCCAAATACGACCCGATGCTGATCAATGAACTGAAGACAGTGACCCTGAATGAAATAAATGAAAAAGGAAATGTAGAAGCCCTCGAACCTGAGATGATGTACGAAAAACATTGATTACATTTCCTGAAGGCTTTTTATTGGGGTTTCTTTAACACCACTTTGGTTTTATCTGCTTTTTCAATTTTTGAAACAAAATCCACAAAGGCCGAAAATTGGTCCGCTTGGTAGATGCCATCATTCATTTCCAGTTTTCTTCTGTAGACAAGGATTCCTTCTTCCAATTGATATATAGCAGAATAATTTCCAAAATCTGATTCCAAAACCACATTTACAGGCACGGACTCGGGAATAAAACCGGCCGGCAACTTGTAAGTAATTCTATCCTCATCAATGAACCCCATTCGCCGTTCAAAAGAACCTTTTCTTTCCGGCTTTGAGGAAATCTTCATGGCAAACACGTTCAATTGATTAGGCTGCAAAAAAATCCGCGTTCCGGATTTACTTGCCAAACTCTTTACCTCAATCTGCGCATCGACTTTGACTGAGGGAAAGGAACTTCTTTCGGGGGTGAAGTTAAATTCCATGACCTCAAAAGAAGGAAGTGTCAAATTGGTCAACAACCAATTTTTTTTCTCTGTGGCTGATAATCCTGCCACACGCAACAAATCGCCATTTTCTGCCTGCAGACCTCCATTTTCAAAATGGATGGTACCTATTGCCCTTCCAGTTTCATCCAATTCAAAAACCGCTTCCTGCGTCAAAGTATTATTCTCTTTGGAGTATTTTGGGGTGCGGACTAATTTTCCCCCGTTATCTGTGATGAGTAATGCTTGCCTGTCAGAGGTAAAATTTCCAAGATATCCAAAAGGATCGGTCTGG
>Ga0209490_10005529_pt1 | contig 11503 bp, 1 predicted proteins | sample MAT06_FD_187209 | JGI IMG/M metagenome (GOLD analysis project Ga0209490, IMG submission 187209) | Freshwater microbial communities from Lake Fryxell liftoff mats and glacier meltwater in Antarctica - MAT-06 (SPAdes) (version 2) | ecosystem: Environmental > Aquatic > Freshwater > Ice > Liftoff...
CCATCAGCCCCCGCATCATTACCGTCACCGGACTTTCTTGCGCAAACGCATCAAAAATGGGGGCTAACATGCGCAAAACCTCAGCGATGGACTAGACAACTCTTGCACTCTATCCTGTTTGGCTCAAACTGGAAAGTCCTGAAAAGCTCTTTCTATAGCGATTCTGGACGAATTAGACCCCGATGAAATATATTCTCTTGCCTGGATCTAACACCTAGACAGGTATCGAGTAAACCCCAAAAACCTAGCCACCCCGTTTCCATAGGAAAGCAGGGTGGCTATCGAGAATGCTAAAATCTCCTGTTAGCCTCCATACTGCCTGTTTACAGTTGGGGGTTAGCCGTTCAGTGTTGGTGTCTACAGCACTGAACGGTGCTAGTTTTTTGGAGCGAAACGGGCTGCTCGACTGCGGAGTCGTTACACAACCTTAGTTAGCAAGAATACGGGCATACTCGTGTCCTTGTCAATGACTAATGTTGGCAAATTGTGGAGGGCGATCGCCGACCAGGCATGTAGCCGACCCATTACCTCATGAGCGACGTTGGCAACAGTAGACCACAGATAAAGAAATACAACAAAATTTTCTCCATTCACAAGAAGGCGCATAGGATGTCAGTAAAGTTTTTTGCGCTCTACCCAATTTAGGTGGATCTGAGGAAAGTTTCTGTAGATCATCCTTGAATTGGGTGGATCGCAAGAAATTTTCCTCAGATCCACCCAGTTTGGGGGTGATATCAGAAAGTTTCCGCCTAATTAAGTTGTTCTACGGCTTCAGTTAAAGGTTGTGGCACTGCCTTGAGAAACCTCATCTCCAAATTTTCAATACAAAAATTGAGGTTGCCTGATGTTCCTAGTAAGATTGGGGTCTATGTATGACCCCAAAAAGTACCCGCATGGGTACTATCCAATCTCTTCTGGTTTGTCAGAAACTTTTATTGTGTCCGGTTCCTGAAAAGACAGCCCCATCTTTTGTGGAGATAGACCGTGTTTGATCGCCCCGCTCAAGCGAATAGTCAACAGAATCAAGAGTCTGACCAAAGCTATTTTGCGTCGCCGCCTGCGGTGTCTTTGCCCAAGGGTGGTGGAGCGATTAAAGGTATGGGTGAGAAGTTTGCCGCCAACCCGGTGACGGGAACGGGTTCGATGTCTGTGCCGATCGCTACCAGTCCCGGTCGTTCTGGGTTTGGCCCGCAGTTGTCGATCTCCTACGATTCAGGCGCTGGCAATGGCATCTTTGGCTTTGGCTGGAACCTGTCGATCCCCTCCATTACCCGCAAAACAGATAAAGGCTTACCCCGCTACTGGGATGCAGAAGAATCCGATGTCTTCATTCTGTCGGGAGCCGAAGACCTGGTACCTATCTTGAATGCTGAGGGGGCGATCGCTGCAACGGTACGCGATGGCTACTGCATTCGCCAATATCGACCCCGTATCGAGGGATTATTTGCCCGGATTGAGCGCTGGACTGCGGTGGACTCTGGTGAAATTCACTGGCGATCGATCTCGAAAGACAACATCACCACACTCTATGGCAAGACGGCTGAGAGCCGCATTGCCGATCCCGACTATCCCACCCACGTCTTTAGCTGGCTGATTTGTGAAAGCTACGACGACAAGGGCAATGCGATTCGCTACAGCTACAAGCCCGAAGACTCTGAGGGGATCAATCAATTCCAGGCACATGAGCGTAACCGCACGATCGCAAGCCGATCAGCCAATCGCTACCTGAAGCACATCCAATATGGCAACCAAACACCACGCCAAACTAATGAAGATTTGAGCCTGCGAACGGATTGGCTGTTTGAGGTGGTGTTTGATTACGGAGAGCATGATCCCACCGATCCAAAACCCAATGACTCAGGCATCTGGTCAGTTCGTAACGATCCCTTCTCCTCCTATCGATCGACCTTTGAAGTTCGCACATACCGCCTGTGTCAGCGGGTGCTGATGTTTCATCATTTTCCCGATGAGGCGGAGGTGGGGCAAGATTGTTTAGTGCGATCGACGGATTTCACCTATGCCTATGAAGAAAACCCTAAGGATGTTCGCAATCCCATCTATTCCTTCATGCTGTCGGTGACGCAAACGGGCTACAAGCGTAATTCTGAGGGCGGCTACCTCCAGAAATCTTTGCCACCGCTGGAGTTTACCTATAGTGAACCCAATATTGATGAGACCGTGCGGGAGGTAGATCACACCAGTCTAGAAAATTTGCCCCAGGGTTTGGATGGAACCCGCTATCAGTGGGTGGATCTGGATGGGGAGGGTCTATCAGGAATTCTGACGGAGCAGGGGAATGGGTGGCTTTATAAGCGCAATCTTAGCCCGATTAATACCATTCAGGACAATGGGAAGACTCATGTTGAGGCTTGCTTTTCCCCCGTTGAACTTGTGGGTAGCAAACCTGCGAACGGGCTGGCGAGTGGAGCACAGTTTCTCGATCTGGCAGGCGACGGACAGCCCGACCTGGTGACGCTACGGAGTGCAACACCCGGTTTCTACGAGCGCACTCAGGATGAGGACTGGCAAACCTTTGTTTCCTTTAAGTCGCTGCCAGTATTGGATTGGGATAATCCCAATTTGAAATTTATTGACCTGAATGGGGATGGTCATACTGACGTTCTGATTACTGAGGATGATTGTTTTGTTTGGTATCCCTCTTTAGCGGAGGCAGGGTTTAGCGCGGCAGAACGAGCCTATCAATCCTGGGATGAGGAAATGGGTCCGCGTGTGGTGTTTGCTGACAGCACCCAGTCCATCTATCTGGCGGATATGTCGGGGGATGGGCTGACGGATATTGTGCGGATTCGCAATGGCGAGGTGTGTTACTGGCCCAACCTGGGCTATGGGCGGTTTGGGGCGAAGGTGACGATGGGCAATGCCCCCTGGTTTGATGCACCAGATTTGTTTCATCAGCGTCGAGTTTTGTTGGCAGATATTGATGGGTCGGGGACTACGGATATTCTGTACCTGAGTGGAGAAGGGGTGCAGGTTTATTTCAATCAGTCGGGGAATGGTTGGGCGGCAAAGCGAGTTTTGCAGGGGTTTCCTCAGATCGACAGCATTGTTTCGGTGACGACGCTCGACCTGTTGGGCAATGGCACTGCCTGTTTGGTGTGGTCTTCGCCGTTGCTGGGCAGTACGACCCGTGTGATGCGGTATATCGACCTGATGGGTGGGCAAAAGCCCCATCTGCTGATTAAGACCGTGAACAACCTGGGGGCAGAAACGGTTGTGCGGTATGCGCCCTCTACGAAGTTCTATTTGCAAGACAAGTTGGCGGGGCAACCCTGGATTACGAAATTGCCTTTTCCGGTGCATGTGGTGGAGCGGGTGGAGACCTATGACCGCATCAGCGGTAACCGCTTCGTGACTCGCCACGCTTTTCATCATGGCTATTTCGACGGTGTGGAGCGGGAATTTCGCGGCTTCGGCATGGTGGAGCAATGGGATACGGAGGAGATTGGTACGATTCAGCCTGGAGAGGTCTCATCCGACAATACGAATTTGGATACGGCTTCGTTTGTGCCGCCTGTGCATACGAAGACTTGGTTTCATAATGGAGCGTACATCGATCAGGACAAAATTTCGCGCCTGTTTGTCCATGAGTATTACCAGGGGGATGCGCTGGCGACGCTGTTGCCCGATACGGTGTTGCCGGAAAATTTGACTTTTGAGGAAGAGCGGGAAGCCTGCCGGGCGTTGAAAGGTTCGATTCTGCGGCGGGAGGTTTATGCCGATGATCGGACGGATAAAGCGCTTCTTCCCTACAGTGTTTCGGAGCAGAATTATACGATCGAGGTGGTGCAGCGAAAGGGCAATGTGGGCGGAGCCGCGCTGAAGGAGAATCGCCATGCTATTTTCTTTGTGCATCCAAGGGAAGCGATCGAATATCACTATGAGCGCAATCTGGCTGACCCGCGTATTACCCATGCAATGACGTTGGAGGTGGATGAGTTTGGCAATGGGTTGAAGAGTGTAGCCATCGCCTACCCTCGTCGCAAGCCTACCGAGCCAGAGCAAGCTAAAACGCTGATCACCTATACGGAGAACCAGGTTACCAATAAGCCTAATTACAAACTAGGCGATCCAGATTGGTATCGGATTGGAGTGCCGATTGAAACTCGCACTTATGAGATTACAGGCATTCCATCTTCACCTGGAGAATACTTTGCTTTAGCTGACTTTTATCGCAAGGCTCTCGATGGTCAGGTGACGGGGTATACAACTGCACCTGAAACCCCTTATGAGGCGATCGCGACCAATACAAGTCCGCAAAAACGACTGATTGAGCGGATTAGGGCGCTGTATCGCAAGGATAGTGAGGCGAGTTCGACCGATCCCGCACCGTTACCGCTGGGGCAAATTGATTCGCTGGCATTGCCCTGTGAGAGCTTCAAATTGGCTTTTACGCCCGGTTTGCTAGCTCAGGTTTACGGCAGCAAGCTTGCCAATCTGAGTACGGTGTTGGGTGCCGAAGGGAAATATATACAGCAGGATGGGGGTTGGTGGATTCCCTCTGGTCGGCAGGGGTTTGACCCGATTCAGTTTTATTTGCCGGTTCAAATCAAAGATCCGTTTGGCAATCTTTACAGCAGTACTTACGACAGCTATCACTTACTGGTGACTCGGACAGTCGATCCGCTCAATAACACGATGCAGATTCGGAATGATTACCGCACCCTACAACCGGAACAAATTACCGACCCTAATGGCAATCGATCGCAGGCAAAATTCGACGCACTGGGGATGGTGGCGGGGACTGCCGTTATGGGTAAGGAGAGTGAGACTCTTGGGGATTCTTTTGCCAATTTCAATGCCGATCTGACTCAGGATGAAATTAAGGTATTTTTTGATGCAGATAATCCGCGATCGCTAGCCGTTCAACATTTAGGTACGGCAACGACGCGGATTATTTATGACTTGGATCGAGTGCCTGTCTGTGCGGTAGCGATCGCCCGTGAAACCCATATCAGCGATCTGGCGGTTGGACAAACCAAGGTGCAACTGAGTTTTGTTTATTCCGATGGTTTTGGGCGCGAGGCACAGACAAAAGTGCAGGCGGAACCGGGTCCTCGCGATCCGGCGGTGCCGAACTCACCGATGCTCGATCCGCGTTGGGTGGGGACAGGAGCGAAGGTTTACAACAATAAGGGCAAACCTGTTCGGCAGTTCGAGCCATTTTTTAGTCCCACCCATCACTTTGGGATTGAACAGTGGGGGGTGAGCAGTACGCTGTTTTACGATCCGGTGGAGCGGGTGGTGGCGACGCTGCATCCCAACCATACCTGGGAGAAGGTGGTCTTTGATCCGTGGCAGCAGACGACCTATGATGTCAACGACACGGTGACGTTCGATCCCAAGACTGATGCGGATGTGAGCGAATTTTTGACGCGCTTGCCGGATGGGGATTATCTACCGACCTGGTATCAGCAGCGCATTGGTGGGGCATTGGGAACGGAGGAGAAGGTTGCGGCGGAAAAGGCGGCGAAACATGCCGATACGCCAACGATCGCCCATTTCGATACGTTGGGACGAACTTTCTTGACGGTGGCGAATAATGGCAAGGATGCCGCTGGCAAGAACCAGATGTATCGCACTCGCACCACGCTAGATATTGAAGGTAATCAGCGCGAAGTCATCGATGCTAAAGATCGTGTGGTGATGCGCTATGACTATGACTTGCTGGGGCATCGCATTCATCAGGCGAGTATGGAAGCGGGACAGCGCTGGATGCTGAATAATGTGGCAGGCAAGCCGATCCGCATGTGGGATAGCCGTGATCATGTGCTTCGCACGACCTATGATGCTTTGCAGCGTCCGACAGAGTTATTTGTGAAGACGGGTAGCGATTCAGAAATCTTGGCGGAAAAGACGGTGTATGGGGAAGGGGAGGGGGATGCGAACAACCATCGGACTCGGATTTATCAGCACTTTGATAATGCGGGTGTGGCGACGAATGGAGCGTTTGACTTTAAGGGCAATCTGCTCAGCAGCACACGCCAACTGGTGCAGGATTACAAAACGATTCCCGATTGGTTGGGCAATCCTGGGTTGGAAACGGAAGTCTTTAGCAGCAGTAGCCGCTTTGATGGGCTGAATCGACCGATTCAGTTGGTGGCACCCCATAGCAACCAACCGAGTACGAAACTCAATGTGATTCGTCCGGGTTACAACGAGGCGAATTTATTGGAGCGGATGGATGTTTGGCTGGGGGAAGCGGCGGAGCCAACAGTGTTACTCGATCCGCAGGCGGCGAATTTCCATGCAGTGACGAATATTGACCATGACGCGAAGGGACAGCGCACGCTAATTGAGTATGGGAATGGGGCAAAAACTGAATATACCTACGATCAGAAGACTTTCCGGTTGACTCATCTGAAGACGACGCGGGGTGGGGCGGTCTTGCAGGATTTGTTCTATACCTACGACCCCGTAGGCAATATTACGCGGATTCGGGATGATGCCCAGCAGACGATCTTTTTTAAGAATCAGGTGGTGCTGCCCCAGTGTGACTATACCTATGACGCGATTTATCGACTGATTGAGGCGACAGGGCGGGAGCATATTGGGCAGGCGGGGCAACCACAGGAAACGAAGTGGGATGATGAGTTTCGGGTGAATTTGCCGCATCCTGGCGATGGGCAGGCGATGCGAAACTATACAGAGCAGTACGTCTATGATGCGGTGGGCAATTTTGAGAAGTTAATCCATCAGGCGGCGAATGGGAGTTGGACTCGTGGGTATGCCTACAATGAAGCGAGTCTGATCGAATCTGGCAAGCAGAGCAATCGGTTGAGTAGTTCGACGGTGGGGGCAAGGACTGAACCCTATACCTACGATGCTCACGGCAATATGGTGAGTATGCCGCATTTGATGTTGATGCAGTGGAATTATAAGGATGAGTTGAGTGCGACTTCACGGCAGGCGGTGAATGATGCGCCGCCACCTAGCAGAGTGCCGGAGACGACTTTCTATGTTTATGATGCTGGTGGTGAGCGGGTGCGGAAGGTGACGGAGCGGCAGAATGGGACGCGCAAGAACGAGCGGATTTATCTGGGTGGATTTGAGATTTATCGGGAGTTTAAGAGTGATGGGAATGACATCAAGTTAGAGCGTGAGACGCTACATGTGATGGATGATAAGCAGCGGATTGCGTTGGTGGAGACGAAGTCGATCACTAACCCTGATGATGAAGCGCCAACACAATTGATTCGATTTCAGTTTGGTAACCATCTTGGGTCATCTAGTCTCGAATTAGATAATAAAGCCAATGCCATTTCCTATGAGGAGTATTATCCCTACGGTAGTACCGCCTATCAGGCAGTGGATAAAAGCATCAAAGCACCAGCGAAGCGGTATCGCTACACGGGGATGGAGCGGGATGAGGAGAGTGGGTTGAATTACCATGCGGCAAGGTATTATTTGCCTTGGTTGGGTAGGTGGTGTAGTAGCGATCCGATTGGGATAAGTGGAGGAATAAATGTTTATTTGTTTTCTGCCAACAATCCCATTAATTTTTCCGATAAGACCGGTAATGCTCCTGATCCGCCGCCAAATTCAATTGAAGACATATTCACTTTTATCAGAAATCAAGCAGGATTTGAAACAGGAGCTGAAAAAGGAATTTCATTTAGCTCTAAAGCAGCAAGTCCATTTGGTACCGCAGCTCATTCAAAAGCAACTAGTGTTTTAGATACACTCAAGCAAATAGGAGTGAAAGGTGCAGAAAGAATTTACTCAGAGATAAGAACTGTTGGAGGTGTAGTAACCCAAATTGGTGGCACTCCAGGAGGTCCCAAAGGCTCTTTCAACTTAGATTTAGTTGCAGTTCAAGAAGGAAAATCATTAAGCGTTGGAGACAGCTTAACAAGTGCAGTTGGTGAAGTTGTTGGAGATTTAAAGTATGGAGGAGGAGTAATAAGTCCCAAATACAATGCACTTGGCATTCCTTTGTCTACCGTTAACGGAAACACTGTTGCTTCAACAGCAGAAGAAGTTAATGCCTTGGTTAGTGCAGCTAAAGCTGAGCCTTTAGTTGCGGAAGCAGGAGCTGTGAGCAATTTATTAGCAAAAGCTTCTCCAGCCTTGTCTAAGCTTGCCCCAATTGCCGAAGCCTTAGCCCCAGCAGCAAAATTTGTAGGGAAAGCAGCCGGTCCTCTTGGAATCGGAATTGGTGTTGCTCAAATAGCAACTGCCAAAAACACTGAAGGAAAAATTGATGGTGGTATTACTGCTATATCTTCTGCTTTGATGATGAGCAAACATCCTGTTGCTATGGCAGCTGGTGGTGGACTAATGGCTGGACAGGTTATTGAAAAGACCTTAGATGTTAGTAAATACTCCTCTGATCATGGGATAGCTGTTTATGAGGGTCTAAAATCAGCGGGAGTTAATGACACAGCAAGCTTTGTTGCCGGTGGAGTAGTTACTGTTCTTTCTACCCCATTAGCCATTCAAGAGGCAGCAATTGATAAATCCATTGGGTTAGCAAAGTGGGCTTATCATGGACTATTTGATTAGGGTGCGTTATTTCGTCAACGCACCAAATCCCCAAAAAATGATCAAACGAGAAGAACCCAAGCAATCCATTCATCAGCAAAATGAACATTTAAAACCAGACACAAAACCATCTGACTCGTAAAAAAATTGACTTACCGCTAGATTTAGCCCCCTGAAACAGGAGAACCCCATGCCGTCCCTACTTGTCATTCGCCTACACCCGATCGAGCCAGTTACCGGCGATGCTTTTACAAGCTATCTGGATGGGCTATCCATTACCGCCCACGACCTGTCATTCGCCGATCCGACTGGCACGACTACCCCTGCCTTGGAACCAGCTACTTACATTGCACCAACAGCACTGCCACCTTCCCCGTCTCCAGATCCTGTCCCTGTCCAGGATCCTAATACTCTAATTGTTCAGCACTTCAGCCTTATCCCTATTCCTCTTACTGTTAATTTTATAAGAAGCTTCAGTGCTATAGCCACCGCCGTTATTGAAATCCCCGGCCCTCCGGCAGGGGGCGAGTATCTTACCGCTGATGTGCGCCTCGTCATCACTCGTAACGGCAACGAAATTGCCCACAAACCGTTTTACTACAACGTCCCTGTTGCCCCTGCTCCCATCCCAGCCGAGCCAAATGACTTCCCAGCGCTACAACCCATTAGCCTACATCTAGCATTACCATCTTCCGCATCAGCTAGCCCAACCGTCATCTTGCCAGAGGATGGCACAGCCCCCAACTTTGCCGTTCTGCGAACCGCCGTAGAAACCGTGTTGAATGCAGACCCTGGCAGCACAGCAGGAATTGCGAATCTGACTGCTGCCCAATGTCGCCACATTGCCTATGAAATCATTTGGGATCGGATGGCATACCCGATTCCATTGCCAAAGCGCTCCTTAGAAGAAATCTACACGGGTCCCCAAGCTTCTGACAGTGATGATGAGCGCGATCGACGCATCTTTGAAGGCGACCTCCTCATCTACTACACCAAACATAATGCCGAAGCCGAGCGTCTGAAGACCTTCATCTTCTCACTCTCAGCAGCCATTTGGTGCGAAGACCAGAGTCGGCAGGCAATCCAAGCAGGATTCCACTTTCCAGTCTTCCCCAACCCTCCCAAGGGAGAAGCAAAAGTCATCCTAAAGGCGTCAGGTGCAGCATTAGATCCATCTTTTGAAGTTCCCGCCGCTTACTTTTATGCCCTCACCGCCACTCTGCCATCCCAACTCAAGCGGGAAGACCGCTTTAAGATGGTGGCATTGGATGCTGAAGCCCAGATCGTTACCAATATTGCGCAGGCGATCGAGGATCAAGTATTAACCGAACCAGTATCAACCACACCGGGAGGAGACGTTGTCAATCGCTACCAGGCAGCGCGACGTTTACGAGCTTTAGGTTCGGCAACCGAAATTGGCACTCCAGAGTTCGTGCTTACTCCAGGTACTCAGGCACATGGGTTGATCACCGACTGGTTAGGCTTTCCCAGCGCAGATATCAATGTATTTTGGTCAGCCTTATCGCCTACTGATACCACTGGACATCTAGACTTAATCCTGTGCGCCATTACTAAAGCCTATGCACCATTAGAAGCAGCCATTAAAGCTGCTGCCCCTGGCTTCGGTGTCAGTGATGTGAATGACCTGGCTGCCAAGAACAACAGCAATTGGGAGGCTTTGCTGAACCCAAATCCAGCCCTACTCCCAGAGTTCACCAAACCAGGCACAACCGAAGAGCGCACCCAAGCCTTCATTCGCCATCTGCGTAAGTTCTTTGATGTCGCGAATGTATTTAATGCTCCCCCTCCTCCCACGGTTGATGCGACTCCCCAGCTCGATCGTTCACCCGGTAATCCCTTAGATCAATTGTTAGCGACTTATCCCGGTGGTTTTTCGTTCAGTGGGTGGGATGCAACCCAATTAGCAGCCACTGTAAATGGCATTTTCCCCGGTGATCCAAAAGCACAACAGCAATTCATTGCATGGTTAAACTGCATCCAGGGGGTCGTTAATCTAACGAATGGAATTTCATCGATCGAAATCCAGTTCTCAGTCATAGAAGCTCTTTGGGCGCGAGGCATCACAAGTCAAGATGTACTTGGCAAGTTTTCTAGCCTAGCCGATTTCAAAGAAGCACTAACCGGCTCAGTTGCCTACGATTATGCCGAAGACATCTGGCGTAATGCTGATGTATCCATACCCGATTCACCACCAGGGTCAATCGGCTTCAAACCCATCAACCCAGACGGTTCATTAGTCAATTGCATCCCACCCACTCACCTATCTCCTCTTGGCCCCGTTGCTTACCTGCATGATCTACTCCAGGTATCCCCAGAATCTACCTGCGATAACCCAATACCCAAAGATGTTAACCAAACCTTAGCCGATCTTCTGGCAGAGCGTCGGGGCACATTGGGCAGCCTATTAGTCACAAAAGCCAATTTAGCAGTGCCGTTGCCCCTGATCGATTTGGTCAATGAATCGCTGGAGCACATGGTCGCCGAAGATTCGACTTCTGGTGTGGTGTATAACACAGCAAGCGATCGTGTCGGTGGTCATGAATTAACCTCAACCACCAGTCCTACAGGTGCTTTCCAGCACGATCCAGAGATACTGTTTGAGGCTTTACCGGAACACTCCACCTCTGCCGTGCCCACGGCATCCCAAGCTGCCTATGACATATTAAAGAGCGATTTCTCTTCGTGTTTACTTCCCTATTCGCAGCCATTGGATGTCGCACGCACTTATTTAGAGCAGTTAGGCACCAGTCGCTTTGCCACCATGCGTCGCTTTCGCAAAGCAATTACTGAATTTGTCCTTGACCCCGATAATGAACCTGCCGAATTTCAGAGTCATCTATGGCGCTATCCAGTCCGGATTGAGACAGCGATCGAGTATTTGAAGATCACACCAGAAGAATATAACTTTCTTTTCCAAGAAAGCATCTCTAATGCGATCGAACCACCATCCGGCAGACTTGCACTATACCGTCTCTTTGGT
>Ga0209490_10005530_pt1 | contig 11502 bp, 4 predicted proteins | sample MAT06_FD_187209 | JGI IMG/M metagenome (GOLD analysis project Ga0209490, IMG submission 187209) | Freshwater microbial communities from Lake Fryxell liftoff mats and glacier meltwater in Antarctica - MAT-06 (SPAdes) (version 2) | ecosystem: Environmental > Aquatic > Freshwater > Ice > Liftoff...
AGGAGTTGGAAGGTTTTTATGGGAATTGCCTTTGTTTCTGTCTGTATCTATGGGACTTTCCCTACACAATTCATTGGCTGTATGGGAAGGTTGGACAGGAAAGAAGTCACCATTTATCAGGACACCGAAGTATAATCTTTCTTCCTCCAACAGCGATTGGTCTCAAAACAGGTATAATCCTTTAAGGATCCCATTTTCCACCTGCTTTGAAGGATTGCTGACAATTGTTTTCGCTTATATAGTAGTGCTTTCAATCCTCAGCGGCAAATATGAGATGTTGTTTTTTCACTTTATGCTTATGTTTGGATTCGGGCTAGTTTTTGCCAAGACCATTTTATCTTTTATTTCACCCAATTCTTAAACCCTACTATGAAAACTTCAACCAAAAAATGGAAATTTCCTCTTTATGTACATGAAAAAGGATTTGTGGGCTCACTAAAAGTAATGGTAGGCAAAGTTTACCTTTCAATAAAAGGAAAGAAAAAACTTGAAAATGGATTTTATCCCAATAATGACCTTCAGCGTTGGGCGCTTTCGGCGTTGGTCACAGAACTCAAAGACCAAAACAAAATGGAGCAGCTCTCTGATGTCCATCGGTTACTTTGGGAATCTGAGGGTATGTCTAGCTATTATACCTCCACAGAAAATAGAATGCAAAAAATGCTGGAAAAGTACCAGAGCCAACTGTTGGTAGGATTAAATGCAATTCTCGCCAAATGTGATATCCATACCATTATTGAAATCGGTTGTGGTGACGGTCAACTTTTGTCATTCCTTTCTGGAAATGTTCCGGATAATATCCAACATCTGGTAGGATTGGACCTTAATCAAATCCAAATAGGAGAAAATCGAAAGAAATATGGGTACATACCCAACATTGACTTTCAAGCAGGTGATGCTCTGGAAATAATGGCAAAAAAAGACCTTGAAGGATGTCTTATCGTTACATTTGGAGGTGTTTTGGAATATTTTCGTCCCGAAGTCTTGGAAAATTTTTTCTCTCAAATGACAGCAAAAGGTTGTTTTGCTGTACTCTTAGTGGAACCGGCTCCCCAGGATTTCGATTTTGAAAATGCCGCAGCCTCTCAACTTTATGGAGGGGAATGCAGTTACGCCCATCCTTATTTAAAGCTCTTAAATTCCCATAACTTTAATTTGGTTTATAGAGAATTAACTAAAGGAACTACACTACAATGGGGTGTTTTTGCAGCTTTTAAAGGAATGTCCAAATAAAAAAACCGGCATGCCTTCTTTGATAAATACACCAACTATAGACATATTGATTCCAGCCTATAATGAGGAAGCTTCGATTGGAAAAGTCATCCTAGATATTCCAGCCATAGTTAGAAATATTGTAGTAGTCAACAACAACTCCAAAGACAATACCCGTCAAGTGGCCCAAAAAGCTGGAGCGATAGTCTTGGATGAACCCATCATGGGATATGGGAAAGCTTGTTTGACTGGAATGTCCTATTTGGCAAATTTGGAAGTACAGCCCGATATTGTTGTTTTTCTGGATGGAGATTACAGTGATTATCCCGGACAGTTGACGGCTATCGTAGCCCCGATAATCAAAGATGATTTTGACATGGTCATAGGATCGCGGTCAAGAGGTCAAAGAGAAAAAGGATCAATGACCATTCCCCAGGTATTTGGCAATTGGTTGGCGACAAGTTTGATGAGCGTAATCTACAAAACAGATTATTCCGATTTGGGACCATTTCGGGCCATCAGATGGGAGAAGTTGAAAGCCTTGGGAATGGTGGACCAAAACTACGGATGGACTATCGAGATGCAGATCAAAGCAGCCAAAGTAGGGCTGAAAACAACAGAAGTTCCTGTTGATTACCGGAAGCGTATCGGCATTTCTAAAGTCAGCGGAACTGTCAAAGGGGTTTTTGGGGCGGGGTATAAGATATTATGGACGATATGGAGGTATAGGTGATAGCCTAAATTCACACGAAGTGTCGGCCAATCAATTTTTGATTAATTGGTTGATTTTAAGGAAGATTCTGAATATTAAAGAGTATTGTTTCCTAAACCTTTTCCGTTCCTTTTTTTTAGCTTTCCAAAGTTGGTTTTTAAATACTGAAAAATGGTTTATCAATTTTTTGATGATAATTTGCCTGAATATGGAAGGAAATCACCCATTTTCACCCAAAATTTCTTTCAGGTAATCACTCAAATTATCAATTCTGTTTTGCTTTTGCCAAATAGTCTATTTTGAATTTTAAATTCGATTTTTGGAATCAATCAATTCCAATAACCTTCACAGAAGTAGTTTTTTGTATAATTTTTTATGACGATTGCCCAGTATTGATCTATCTCGATAAAGCTTATGTTAAGTATAAATTTGATCCACAAGGGGTTTGAATTGGCGGCAGCCAAATTCCTCCAACATACCGCAGTTGTTTTTGGAGATGAAAATATTTCCTATTCCCAATAGGAATTGGAGTCCAATAAAATAGCCCAAAGAATCTTGACATTGGCAAGAGATGAATCTTATATAGGACTCAGTACCAAAAAAAGTATTCATTTAATAGCTCAAATTTTAGGCATTTTGAAATCCGGGAAAGCTTATCTTCCCTTGGATCCTGAGTACCCTGTGCAAAGGCAGCAATACATGATCGAGAACTCCAATCTCAAATTCATCCTTGACGACGGATCGTTTGGCCGACATTGGGAAACTTTGGGTTTGAAGCTAATTGGTAGCCTAAATGTCGAAAGATCAAATACCCAAATTAAAACTGAAAACGACGCTACTGCTGCGATTCTTTTTACTTCAGGATCTACGGGTAATCCAAAAGGAGTTCAATTAGGTCATTTGGGCCTTTGTCAAAATATTGAATTCCAATCCACTTACCCATGCCTAGGTCCTAAAGTCAAAACGATCCAATATGCACATCTTGCTTTTGATGGAGCGATTTTGGAAATTTTCAACACGCTGTGGACAGGGGGAGAACTGCACCTTATGGAAGAAATCCAAAGATTGGATAATTTTCAACTATTGAAATACATTGAAAATAACAAAATCAATCGTGTATTCTTACCAAAAGTGATTCTAAATAGTCTCATTGAAGATGCACTTTCAGCTGGTTTGGAATTAGACAGTTTGACTGAAATCACAACAGCAGGAGAACTTCTGAAAATCACACCTTCGATAAGGTGTTTCTTTTCAAAAGCCAAAAACGCATACCTTAAAAATGCCTACGGGCCTACCGAGGCATCTGTATGTGTTACAGAATTTGTTTTAGATTCAGACCCTCAAGAGTGGCCCGATATTCCTTCGATTGGAACTCCCGTTACTGGTTCTGAAATATGGGTTCTTGACGAAATGCTAAATCAAGTTCAGGATGGCCAAATCGGGGAACTCTACATTTCGGGAAGTAGTTTGGCCATTGGATACCTAAATAGACCTGATCTCACCGAAGAAAGATTCATCTATTGGTTTTCTCCAAATAGTGAAATAATAAGATTGTATAAAACTGGCGATCTGGTTCTAAAGGACTCTCAGGGTTTATTTCACTTCAAAGGAAGGGGAGATGATCAGATCAAAATCAGGGGAAATAGGGTAGAGTTAGGCGAAATCGAATTGGCATTAGGAAACCTTGAAGGAATCAAACAAGCAGTTGTTAAACTGGCAATTGATGATTTTGGACAAAAATTCTTAAGTGCATATTTGAATACCGATACTATGGTAGATTTAGGATGTGTAAAAAAGCAACTTAAAAAAATATTACCTGATTACATGATTCCTGAGATTTTCATGGTTTTGAAAGAATTTCCAAAAACAAGTTCTGGTAAAGTTGACAAGTTAGCCCTTCCAAAACCTAAACAAATCAGGCCCGACTGGATGGATGCAAGTATCCAAGCAGCCAATGATTTGGAAGCTGACTTGATTGTGATTTTTAAAGGAACCTTAATCATAGATGATTTTGGCACAATTGATAATTTCTTTGAATTTGGAGGAAATTCTATCAAAGCACAGCAAGTGCTTTTTCAATTGAGAAATTTGTTTGGAATTGAAATTCCGATTGCAAAACTTTATCAATTTCCGACAGTTCGAGGTTTGTCTAATTATATTTCCAAAGCAGGCAGTTCCCAAAAAAGCCAATCAAATAAGGAAGTTCCCATTCTCCGAAACAAAAAAATATTGATCTATAAATAATATTCTGGATTTCTGGGAATTTGATTTTTCCAATTAGAATGCACTCAAAAAAAGACAGGAAAAGTGATTGCTTTCGAGAGTATTGTATATAACTGAAATTTTGTTCAATTTTACAAAATGATTTCAAATTACTAATGTTTAAATATTTGAAAATAGTGCGATATAAGTGAGAATGTATTGAAAAATAATTCAACGTTTAAATTTTTTACATACAACAAAAATAATTATATATACATTAATTTGTTTTTTTTATAAAAAAAGTAAATATTGCCTCGCTAAATTTCATCTATCTGATTATTTTGCATTAAACTTTGTATAATATTATCATGAAAATATCCTCACTCCACGGACTTTTCAAAGAGCAAGCTGCCAAAACCCCAAGTTTGAAAGCAGTAGTTTTTGGCCAATCCTCAATATCATACAAAGAAATTGACAAGCTATCAGATCAAATAGCAGCAAAACTACAGGATACTTATCCTGACCAAAATATCATCGCCATCAGTACTTCGCGGTCTATTGAGATGATTGCTGGAGTTTTAGCAATCCTCAAATCCGGGAAAGCATATATGCCTATTGATCAATCTTATCCTCAGGATCGGATCAAAGATATGTGCGAAATATCTGGGATTTCTACAATTTTGTCAGATGATGCTGAATCTAAATTTTGGAAAGAAAACGGCTTAGATTGGCATGGGTTTTCTATCGATGAGGAAGTAGATGGACTTCCAACAGCTGAAAAGGTCCAAGAGATTTACGCTGTATTTTTTACTTCGGGTTCTACTGGAAAGCCAAAAGGAGTCATGGTAACCATGCAAGGAGCAGTAGAACTGATCCAATACAAACTCAGAACTTCGAGAGCCGCAGGTTCAGGTGTCAAAACCCTTCAATTTTGTCATCTTGGATTTGATATTTCTGTCAAGGAAATATTCGTTGCCCTTTGCTCAGGAGGTGAATTGCACCTGATTGAAGAAAAAAACAGGTTGGATCCTTACTTCATGTTGAATTATATCCAGGAAAATGAAATCAATTCACTGTTTCTTCCTAACGTTTCCCTACAGTACTTTACCAACTCTGCAGTGGTGGAAAAAATTTTCCCATCAAGCCTGACAGAAATCAATACAGGTGGAGAACAGACCCAAGTTACTCCTCAAGTGAGGGAATTTTTTGAAAAAATCCCTACTGCAATCCTCAAGAATAATTATGGTCCTACCGAGGCTTCTATGTGGGCTTCAGAATTGGACTTGACTGGCAACCCACAGCATTGGCCGGAATTACCTTCTATAGGCAGTCCTTTGGATGGGTATCATTTTTTAGTTCTAAATAATCAAATGGAGCAAGTATCGCTAGGTGAAATAGGGGAGTTGCACATCCATGGAAATTGCTTGGCAAAAGGATATATCAATAGGGACGACTTGACCAATGCGAGGTTTGTAGATTGGAAAAATAAGGATGGTCTGTTGCTGAAATTATATAAAACCGGTGATTTGGTCCAAGAAGATAAGCACAGTAATTACTATTTTCAGGGAAGAGAAGATGACCAAATCAAAATCAGAGGCAATAGGGTAGAGCTTGGAGAAATCGAATCGGCATTTGTAAATCTTCCCAACATCAAACATTGTGTTGTTAAGCTTGATACAGATGAATTAGGTTTGAAATTTCTAACGAGCTACATTTTATTCACAGATCCATCATTGGGAGAATTGTCCGGCTTGAAGGAGATGTTGAAGAAGAAAGTACCTGAATACATGGTGCCGGATTACATCGTTGCAGTTGAAGAGTTTCCCAAAACCAGCTCCGGTAAAGTCAATAAGAAAGCGCTTCCCAAGCCCCAACATTTTAGGCCTGAATGGTCAGCCGCGTATTTGGCGCCTGCTACGATAATTGAAAGGACAATTACTCCGATTTTTACAAAAATTCTAAATTACGACAAACTCAGTATCGACGATAATTTCTTCGAATTTGGAGGAAATTCTCTGAAAGTACAGCGATTGGTGGCTGAGTTGAGAGAGCAATTGGGGATCGAACTTCCGATTTTAAAATTGTACCAATATCCTACTATTGCCCAAGTGGCAGGATATTTTGAAAAAAGCAAAAAAGGGATAGCACAGAAATCGAAAGCAGCAAATAGCAGTACAAAGTCTAGGGAAGTGGCTATTATCGGAATGTCACTTAGATTTCCGGGAGCAAATTCACCCGAAGAATTTTTGCAAATATTGCAAGAAGGAAAAGATACCATCACCCATTTTAGTCGGGAGGAGCTAGATCCTTTTTTACCAAAAGAATTGAAGACTGATCCGCAATTTGTACCTGCTAGGGGAATCATTGAGGGTTATGATACTTTTGATGCATCTTTCTTTGGTCTTCATTCCAAGGTAGGTTCGATAGCAGATCCACAGCAGCGCAAATTCCTAGAAGTAGCCAATGAGTTGCTCGAAAAAACAGGATTTCTTAAATCTGATGAAGCACGGCATATTGGAGTTTATGCTGGTAGCAGTCCCAACTCCTATATTTGGCACAACCTCGCTTCTCACCAAGAACTCTTGGATTCCTATGGGGATTTTTTGGTAAATTCTCTGAATGAAAAAGATTACTTAGCTACTCGAACTGCCTATCACCTCAATTTGACCGGGCCGGCAGTAAGTATCAATACGGCATGTTCCACGGCATTATTGGCCGTGGCCGAAGCTGCCAATGCCATCCGTCAAGGAAAGTGTCAGATAGCGATTGCGGGAGCCTCAAGTATCAAATCCCCAACAAAAAGCGGGCATTTATACAATGATGGATCTGTAAACAGTAAAGATGGCCGTGTGCAGTCGTTTGATGAATCTGCATCGGGTACAGTATTTAGTGATGGAGTAGGAGCGGTGCTTTTAAAAGATTTGGAAGCTGCTTTGACTGACGGAGACACCATCTATGCCATTGTCAAAGGAGTAGGAGTCAACAACGACGGTGGGGATAAAGGAAGTTTTTCTGCGCCAAGCGCTGAAGGTCAGGCAGGTGCTATTTTGGCGGCTATTGAAGATGCAGGAATTGAACCTAGTCAAATAGGATATGTAGAGGCACATGCTACCGCAACTCCTATCGGCGATCCAATCGAAATTGAAGGTCTCAAGATCGCTTTTGGTGAAACAAATCAAGAACAATTTTGTGCCTTAGGAAGTGTGAAAAGTAACTTTGGCCACCTTAATTCAGCAGCTGGAATAGCTGGGTTGTTGCGAGGGGTTTTCACCTTAAAGGAAAAGAAATTTTTTCCACAGGTTCATTTCAAGCAATTAAATTCAAGAATAGAAATAGAAAACTCTCCATTCTTTATGCCACAACCGCATCAAGATTGGAATCAAGAGGGAAAAAGATATGCAGGTGTTAGTTCATTCGGAGTAGGTGGTACCAATGTCCATGTAGTTTTGGAGGAATATATCCCTGTCCAAACAGTGTCTCCAACCTTACCAAGACAATCCGCTTATCTTATACCTTGGTCCGCCAAATCTGAGGAAAGCGTGTCTGCTTATGCAGGTGATTTGACTAAATATTTGTTAAAGCAAGATAGTGATACCATTCCTGCGCTCGTATCCACTTTAGTACATCACCGACCTACTTATGCATATAGGGGATTTGTCGTTGGCAAAAATGCCGAAGAACTTTCTCAAAAGCTTGCTGCCTTTAAACCTCATGAAAAAGTCAGTCACCAAAATAGTGAAATGGCTTTTTTGTTTCCTGGACAAGGGGCGCAGTTTCTGAACATGGGAAAAGAGTTATATGATTCAATCCCAGTTTTTAGACAAGCTTTGGATGCGTGCAATCTCATTTCGGAAATTGAAGTTGGATTATCCATTCTTGATATTATTTTCCCTACCTCCCCTGATCAATCAGCTGAAAATGTCCTAGGAAATACCCAATACACCCAGCCTGCGATCTTTGCGATTGAATATGCCTTGGCCAAAACATGGATGTCTTATGGAATCCAGCCTTCACTGCTCTGTGGTCACAGTATTGGGGAGTTTGTTGCTGCGCATTTGGCAGGGATTATGAGTTTGAAAGATGCATTAAAGTTGGTGGCCTTGAGAGGTCGCCTCATCTCGGGATTGCCTGGAGGGAAAATGCTTTCTGTCTGTGCTTCTGAAGAACAAGTGAGATTTTTGATGCCTTCCCAACTGGATGTTGCGGGGATCAATTCTGCCAACCAATGTGTGGTTTCTGGGGAAGAACAGGATATCCAATCCTTCTCAGAATTGTTGGAGACCAAAGACATAGCTTCAAAAATTCTCCGAACCAGCCATGCATTCCATTCGCAAATGATGGATCCGATCTTGGGAGAATTCGAATCAATTGTCTCAGGAATAGAATTGAATAAGCCAAATATCCCAATGCTATCTACTGTAACGGGCAATTTTCTTTCCGATCAAGAAGCTGTAAGTACTTCTTATTGGACAAAGCAGCTTCGGGAAGCCGTCAGATTTTTTGACGCAACGAAGACCTTATTGGAGATTAAAAAACCAATAGGATTTTTGGAAGTAGGACCCGGAAATGTATTGACATCCCTTCTAAGACAATCAGCCGACTCAAAAGGAAAGGCAATTTTTGTGAGTTTGGTAGCGCAATCCAAATTACCTGACCTGGAATTTTTCATTCATCAGGCAGGGCTTATTTGGCAAAAAGGATTCAAAATTCAATTATCGCAGCTTGTCCCGCACATTGGAAATGACCACTCAGTACCAACTTACAGTTTCAAAAAAGAAAGACTTTGGCTGGACCCAAAAAATCACCCCACTTTTCCATTGGCAAAAGAAGGAGTTTCCATTCCTGACGCCATTATCAATACTATAATATCACCCTTAGAAAATAAAACAACGCTCATTATGTCCCGATCACTTTTAATCAAAGAAAAGGTTGTATCCATTATTGAGAATACAACCGGAATGAGTGTAGCGGATGACGCTGCTACTTTTATTGAGCTTGGATTTGACTCATTACTTCTGACCCAGTTGGCTTCTAGCCTAAAGCAAGAATTTAAGTTGAATGTTACTTTTAGACAATTGAGCGAAACACTCGCATCATTGGAAAGTTTGACATCATATCTTGATGGACAGTTGCCTAAAGACGCTTTTCAGCCAGTTGAGATTAAGATCGCACAGCCGATAGTCTCAAATGCAAATCCTATTCAAATAGCTACGACTTTTTCACCTCAAATACCTCAAGGAAATATTTCTTTGCCTCAATTTGGCGCTAATACTATGTCTGCAAATTCAGGCGGTATTTCTGATCTGATTCAGAAGCAGCTAGAATTGATGTCGCAGCAAATGCAACTTCTTTCCACTATGGGAATGGGGAATTCAAACTCCGCTCCAATTGCAACGCCTACTCAAATTGCACCACCTGTCTCGGAAAATAAAAATCAGGAAGCCAAAGTACATCTTCATGCTCCGCCTAAGGATGCCCCAAAAACCTTTGGAGCGATGGCGAAAATTGAAAAAGTAGCCACGCAGATGGCTCCTGAGCAACAGGTTTTTCTTCAAAACCTAATTGGAAGATTCAATACCAAAACTGCCAAAAGTAAAGCTTACACCGAACAGCACCGCAAGCACATGGCAGATCCTAGGGTTGTTTCAGGTTTTAAACCAAACACGAAGGAAATTACCTATTCCCTAGTCGTGGACAAATCTAAAGGAACGAAAATTTGGGATATTGACGGAAACGAATACTTAGATGTATTGAACGGTTTCGGATGCATTCTATTTGGCCACAATCCTGACTTTGTTAAAAAAGCTGTTGCCGAGCAATTGGAAAAAGGCTATGAAATTGGCCCACAACATGTGTTGTCTGGCGAAGTTTGTCAACTTCTTTGTGAATTGACTGGTCATGAAAGGGCAGCACTTTGTAACACCGGATCGGAAGCTGTCATGGCGGCATTGCGGATGGCAAGAACTGTAACGGGAAGATCTTTGGTCGTTTCTTTTAATAATTCTTACCATGGTACATTTGATGAAGTCATCGTCAGGGGAAGTAACAACCAAAGAAGTTATCCAGCTGCAGCTGGGATCCTGCCATCACAGGTGGAGAACTTGCTTGTGTTGGAATACGGAACAGATGAATCCCTCGAAATCATTCGACAAAGAAAGGATGAGCTCGCCGCGGTATTGGTGGAACCGGTTCAAAGTCGAAGACCTGAATTTCAACCTATTGAATTTTTGAAAAAAGTACGTGAAATCACTGCCGAAAGTGGCTCAGCATTGATTTTTGATGAAGTCATTACTGGATTTAGGACTGATCTTAAAGGCGCTCAAGGACTATTTGGCATCAAGGCGGACATCGGTACTTATGGAAAAGTAATCGGAGGAGGACTACCAGTCGGTGCTTTGGCAGGAAGTGCGGAATTTATGGATGCGTTAGATGGAGGTCATTGGCAATTTGGGGATGATTCCATGCCTGATGTAGGTGTTACCTATTTTGCGGGCACTTTTGTAAGGCATCCATTGGCATTAGCAGCAACGAAAGTCTCATTGGAATACTTTAAGGCGGATAATGGTGCTTTGCACAAGGATTTGAAACAGAAGACAGATAGGATAGCCAATTCTTTGGACGATTATTTTAACCTTCGAGGTCTTCCATTTTACATCGCACATTTTGGGTCACTTTGGAAGTTAAAGTATCATCAAGAATTACCCTACACAGATCTGATATTCATCATGATGCGTGAAAGAGGCATTCATATTTATGATGGTTTCCCTTGCTACCTCACCACACAGATCACAGAATCGGATGTGGACAGAGTCATTAATACTTTCAAAGAAGTAATCGATGAATTATTAGCTGTTGGATTTTTTGGAGGTTTGAAAACAGAAAAAATTGAAACTCAATCAAAGCCATTATCGTCTAAACAACCACCTGTACCAGGAGCCAAACTTGGTAAAGATGAACATGGAAATCCGGCGTGGTTTGTCAAGGATGAACACATTCCCAATAAATTTGTAAAAATTTCCTTAGAGGCATAAAAATGGCGAAGGTACAATTTACAGAGATTGGTTATAATCCCTTTGAGGGACCAGCGATTGACCAAATCGGAAGTTTGACCGATCCACAAAAGGAGGTTTGGCTAGCTTGTGCTTTGGGTGGAAAAGAAGCGAACCTCTCCTATAATGAATGTGCTTCCCTCAGATTGACTGGCCCACTTCGGATAGAATTCATTGCTAGAGCATGCCGACTTTTGGTCGAAAGACATGAGGCCCTTAGGATAATTTTTGCCCCCAACGGCAAACAATTCATGGTGACTGAGGCAAAGAACACGCCATTGCACCGATGGGATTGGTCAGGTTTGGATGCCGCTGACAGGGGACATC
>Ga0209490_10005533_pt1 | contig 11494 bp, 8 predicted proteins | sample MAT06_FD_187209 | JGI IMG/M metagenome (GOLD analysis project Ga0209490, IMG submission 187209) | Freshwater microbial communities from Lake Fryxell liftoff mats and glacier meltwater in Antarctica - MAT-06 (SPAdes) (version 2) | ecosystem: Environmental > Aquatic > Freshwater > Ice > Liftoff...
TCAGCAGCAACAGGAATCAAATAAAGCAAATATCATTGAATTAGAAGCTTCCTATAAGATTTTACAAAGGCAACTTGGGTTTGATAGTGATCAGGCGATCGCCGCATCAGGATTAAGTGAATCTCCCCGTTATCAAGGCTTACTGAATCAGTTACAAATAGTAGACGCCAGAATTGCCCAAGAATCCCAACGATTTCAAGCAGATAGCCCCCAAGTCCAAGTACTTAAGGAGCAGCGTCAAGCCATACTCCCCCTTCTAGAGCAAGAAGCAGCTAAAGTATTAGGAACAGAACCAACCCCAAATAATACTGGAAACCTAACTGGAGTTTCATTAGACCTCAATAAGCAATTTGTTACAACTGCAAACCAGTTAAAAATCTTACAAACCCAAGTCATAGCCTTAAAAGCTACAGAAGCAAGATTAAAGCAGGACTTTGCCCTAGCACCATCATTACTTAGACAGTACACCGATCTGCAAAGGCAACTTGCAATTACTAACTCCAGCCTCGAAAGATTCTTAATTACCCGTGAAAATCTCAAGGTTGAAGCTGCCCAAAAAGGTGAAGCATGGAATCTAATTTCTAGTCCCTTTCTCCCTTTCTTTCCAGTATCTCCTAATACTCCCCAAAACTTGACCCTAGGACTCTTAGGAAGTCTATTTCTAGCAGGAGTAGCAGCTTTACTAGCCGAAAAATTAGATGATGTCTTTCATTCCCCATCGGATCTCCAGCAAACCATGCGCCTTCCTATTCTTGGCACTATTCCCTTCCGCCAAGAACTAAAAGATGCAGGTAGATCATCTAGAGCATTACCCAGTTCTGCCGAAGCAAAACAATTACTAGTTTCTAAACCTTCAAATACTTCTAAAGCATCGGGATCAAAGTATTACAACTATGGCTATAACTCATCTAGATTTATTGAATCCTTTAGAACTCTCCACACTAGTATTAAGCTCCTTAATAACGGTTCATCTGTCAAGTCACTGGTTATAAGTTCAGCTTTGCCCTCAGATGGTAAATCTACTACTGCCTACCAATTAGCTGTGGCATCTGCTGCTATGGGACAGAGAGTTCTCCTCGTTGACGCTGATCTCCGCCGTCCTCGAGTTCATGTGCGCTCTAGCTTGCCAAATCATCAAGGCTTAAGTACGGCGATCGCCAATGATATAGAAGTGCTTGAGGTAATTCAGCAATCAACCTTAGATGAACGACTATATATTTTAACTGCAGGTCAAATTCCACCTGACCCTACTAGATTACTTTCTTCACCTAAAATGAAGCAAATTATGGATATATTAGAAGCAAATTTTGATTTGGTTATCTATGATACTCCACCTGTGCTTGGTTTTGCTGACAGTCTGTTACTCTCTAGTAATACCGATGGTTGTATCTTGGTAGTGGGATTAGGCTACACTGATCGGACAGCAGTATCCGAAGCTCTAACCGCTTTTCAGTCTGCGGGCAGTCCAGTATTAGGAATGGTTGCTAATTGCCTGAAGAAACATACTGCTGATGATTTAGTCTATGGACAAACCTATGGTCGTTACTACTATACGGAGCGAGTTAAGACCCAACAGGCTGCCTCCTAAAGTCTAGTCATTCCCTTATCAAATTGAGCTAAATCATATTGTGAATGGGTAAGATTATTTGATGCTTACTAGATTAAGCATGGGCAAATTAGCTTTATCATGAAAATTTTCTGGCTGAGTAGATGGATAACCCTTTGATCGCACCTAATTTACGTATCTGTCATTTAGCTAAATATTATCCTCCCAATGCTGGGGGTATTGAAACTCACGTCCAAACTCTTGCCCTTGCCCAAGTTAATTTGGGAGCTGAAGTCAGAGTAATTTGTGTGAACGAATTGGACTCTAGAGGGAATATCTCATCTAGGACTAAAACCATTGAAGAGTTTGATGGCGGAGTAGAGGTTATTCGAGTAGGTAGAGTATTTTCTCTATTCAAATTTGATTTTTGTCCCGAGTTTTTTAAATACTTCGCACAGCTAACACAGGATTCTTTCGATATTGTGCATTTGCATACTCCCAATCCAACCATGTTGCTTGCGTGGTTATCAGCAAACATAATTAATAGATTGCAGAATAAGAAAAATATTCCCTTAGTTATTACTCATCATAGCGACATCATTAAGCAAAAATTCTTGAAATATATTCTTAGACCATTTGAATATGCAACCTATAACCAAGCGGTTGGTATATTAACTGACAGCGAAAATTATATTCAAGGGTCAAAGTTTCTTCAAACCTTTAGTAATGTTAAAGCTTTACCTTTAGGTTTAGATTGTTCTATTTATAACCATCCATCCGAGCAAGCTTTAAAATATGCGGCTAGCCTAAAAGCAAAATATGGAGAAATTATTTGGGCTTCAGTTGGTAGGCTGGTTTACTATAAAGGGCTAGATATTGCAATTAAAGCTCTAGCATTAGTGCCAGGCAAGTTAATTATTGTTGGTGTTGGCGGTCTGGAGCAGGAATTAAAAAACCTTGTGCAAGAGCTTAATTTACAAGATAGAGTGATTTGGCTAGGCAAGATTAGTAATGAAGAATTAGTTGGTGTATATCATAGTGCTAAGGCTTTGTGGTTTCCATCTAATGCTCGCAGTGAAGGTTATGGTTTAGTCCAAATAGAAGCTATGGCAAGTGGTTGCCCAGTTATAAATGCTGATATTCCTTGTAGTGGAGTCACTTGGGTCAGTCGGCATAAGCAGGAGGGTTTGACAATTCCTTTGAATGATCATTTAGCTTTAGCTCATGCTGCTCAAGCTCTATTGGATTCACCTAGCTTGCGTGCTCACTTAGTCGTAGGCGCTTACAAGAGATTAGAAGAATTTGATCATATCATTATGGCAAAACGTAGCCTTGAGATCTATGATACTTACTTGTTATCAGATCAAAAAAACACTCGACTATCTCAATCAAAAAATTACCAAAAAACTTTGCCTTATAGCTGATTTAGGTAGCTTAAAAGGTCAGCCATCTCTTCTAGTGCTGGTTGAAACTGAGGCATTGGCGGCGTTTCACCACTAACAACTTGATGTACTAATTTTGATTTTGATAGTCTCTCTGAAACATTTTTTAAACTTGGTCCAACTTTACCATCAGCCCATAGTCCATGACAGGCAACACAGTTCATGACAAATATTGACCTACCTTTGGTGGCATCACCCTCAATTTTGAGAACTGCCTCAGTATAAGAATCGGTTTTGGTTATTAAAAAAGTTGATACTACGCCAATAAAACACAGTGCTAATACTAAAAAAATAATTATGAGGATATTACGCGATCGCTTAGGATGAGGATCTGAATTTAATACTTGATTATTCACAGAAATTGACCTTTTCCTAATACGTAGTTGTAAGTTATTACTTCTTAGCCTTCTAAATCTAAATTTATAAGGATTTTCAAGTACAAACTATATAAAAATTTACTATTACTAATATATCTTAAACATTTCTGTGAATCAAACTTATCTTTCAAGGATACCTGTAAGCTTTTGAATATTTTGTCGCACTGATGAAGCCGAAGTATGTAAAGCCTTCAGTTCTACCTCTGATAGATCAATCTCGACCACAGAGTTAACACCATCGGTACCCAATTGAGCAGGAACACCCATAAATAGACCACTTAACCCATATTCCCCCTGTAAGTATGCAGCTACTGGCAAAATTCGCCTCCGATTTTGGAGAATTGACTCTACCATGAGGTAAGTTGCTGAAGCAGGGGCAAAATAGGCGCTTCCCTTTTGTAATAGTCTTACAATTTCAGCTCCACCATTACGAGTACGCTCTACAAGTCTGGTAATAGTCTCAGTCGCAAGTAATTCCGTAATTGGCACTCCACTAACAGTAGAATAGCGGGGTAGTGGTACCATTAAGTCTCCATGTCCACCCATTACCATTGCGGTAATATTATTCATAGATATTCCCAGTTCCATGGCTATAAATGCTTGAAATCTTGAAGCATCTAAAATTCCTGCCATTCCCATAACTTTATTTGGGGCAAACCCACTGACCTTCCAAACTAAATAGGTCATTACATCTAAAGGGTTAGTAACGGTGATAATTACAGCATTAGGAGAATGGGCGATCGCCTTGAGGGTAACTTCAGTCACAATCTTGGCATTAATTTTTAGTAAATCATCACGACTCATTCCCTCTTTACGTGGCACTCCCGCTGTAATTACAATTACGTCAGAGTCTTTAGTCAATTGGTAGTCATCTGTCCCAATAACTTGGCGATCGTGATTTTCTAAAGCCCCTGCTTGGGTTAAATCTAAGGCTATACCTTGAGCTCTACTTGATACTACATCCAATAAAATTACATCTGCCAGATTTTTCTCAACTATCCTTTGGGCTAAGGTGCTACCAACATTACCTGCCCCAATTACACTGACACGAGGGTGAGAAATATGATGCGGACTGAGCTTAAACATAGTTGCAGCGATTAATTCTAAGTTGATAATCCACAATACCTTATCTAAATAATCGGCATTAGTTCCGCAGCATCTGGCGATGAAATTACCACACAGCAAGGGATGTAGACTTTGACAGAAAAATTCAGTATAGTAGTACCCGAACCCAAAATTAGAACCTTTAGACGGTTGCGTCCAATAATATAGAAGGAACGGGATTGGGCGGACTTGAACCGCCGACCTAGCGCTTAGGAGGCACTTGCTCTATCCAACTGAGCCACAACCCCAGACTATTTAACTTTACTAGTAAATAGCTTTATTTTTTCTGATTATACGAAAAATTCTAACTTAACCTATTAATGCCGCGATCGCTTGCTCTAAACATGATGGTAGTGTCTTCAAAATTTTACGTTTTTGGGCATCTACTGGCACTAAACTAACCGAGGCAGATACACATAGGCGATCGCCATCAGGATTATTTGGATCTATCGCCTTAATCTCATAGTTAAAGGTTAAACGGATTCTTTTCGATTTAATAAAACTAGTTTTAATCAGCAATTCCTCCCCCATCTTGGCAGATTGATGATAGGACAAAGATAAATCCACAACTGGTAAATCCACACCCGCCGACACTAATTGATCAAAGCTTACTCCTGCTGATCGCAAATATTCTACCCTTGCTTCTTCCATCCAAGTAATATAGCTACCATGCCAGACAATTCCTGCATAATCTGTATGGTGGGGATAAACCCTAATCCGATAATTAAACCAGTCATTATCAGTTGATGAAAGTAGTTTAGGCATACTATTAGTTCATGGATTAGGAATTCTAAATTTGATATCTCTAATTTACCGCCTATTGATGAAACAGTATGTATACCCCAAATGACTCAATCATAGTTTTTTGTAGAGCCTAGGCACGCCAATACTTCTAACTTTAGATTTTTGCAAAATTGGCTGGGTCTTGATCCCTGCGGTGTTTAGTTGGTAGTGGTGGAGAAGTGCGATCGCCCGCTAAAGCTGCGGTTGTCTCTAATGCCCGTCTTAAATGTTTGGCAGCATATATGGACATATCCCGTGGCACACTAATGCGATCGCATAAATATCGAAGAGCCAGATCGGAACCCACAGGCGGAATACAAACTTCTTTAGTCACCATATAGGTTAAGGCGCAGCGTAAAGCTTCATCGATCAAATGATCGTTTTCAGGATTTACCCGAATAATGTTTTGATGGTGTTTTACTACCCGATGTAAAGCTTCGGTGGGTGCAGTTTCAGGCTCGGAATATTTTGCGTCAGGTAATCCAAACCACGAACCATGATCCACCCGTGTTTTATTAATTAAGGTTTGCGGCTCATTGTTCCCATAACAGCCTCCCATTTGCGGCGGTAAGTCATGGGCATGGGTATGAAAATCGCTTTGGGTGCCTTTATAAGTGGAACGGGTTTCCATGTCATCAAACCATTGGGACAAATAGGAATTCTCTTCTCTAAGGGCATAACCTTTGTAGTAGTATAGACTGGCATGCATCCGCTCAACATAGGGAGTGAAAATGATATCTACAATTCCGAACTGATCTAGAAAATATGCACCTGAAGTTTTACTTAGAGCCTCTTCAACCATAGCTACGACATTTATGAACTGTTTACGATTATCCTGTTCTTGGCGCATGGAACTTGTGGGATAACATAACCAAGTACACCATGCCCTAAATAGAAGTCTTTCCAGTTTTCTTAAGGACAGAACGGAATTATCGTTCATACTTTGATTTAATTTGCCAAATACTCGCTCTAAAGCCATCAAAATTTCATCACTTTCGGTAATAATTTTGCCATCAATGGCGATCGCTGGCAGCATTCCCGAAGGTACGATCCGTTTATACCAATTTTCTTTTTCGCCATAGCAAAACATCGTTACTTTTTCAATGCGATAGGGAATTTGTTTCTCTTCTAACCACAGCCAAATTTTTTGACAGTAGGGACACCAGGCGTGATGATCTCTAAATAAGGTTACGCGCACATCTGCTTCTGTTTGTCCAAATAGGCGTAACCGAGCATGGGCGTTAGTATGTCCATTAATAGGATCGAACTGAAAATGGGATACAGCTTCTAACTCTTTCCAACTTAGGGGTGTGGTTGTCATTATTACATTTTAGGTATCGTAGGCTCTGGATACTTGATGTTATATCAAAAACCTTTAATTTTCCCTGTGGGCTAAATAATCTAAGTTAGTATTTAATAGACGATCTAACAGGTTTATCTGGAGTCATTAATGAGAGCAGTGCTAATGGCAGGTGGAACAGGCACAAGACTGCGACCACTGACCTGTGATCTTCCTAAGCCCATGGTATCAATCTTGAACCGTCCGATTACCGAGCATATTATCAACTTGCTCAAACGTCACGGTATTCGGGAAGTAATTGCCACACTCCATTACTTACCTGATGCGATTCGTGACTATTTTGGCGATGGTAGTGATTTTGATATCAAGATGCGTTATGTGGTTGAAGAAGATCGACCCCTAGGTACCGCAGGTTGCGTTAAAAATGTTGAGAGCTTACTTGATCAAACTTTTCTGGTGATTAGCGGTGATTGTGTTACGGATTTTGATCTAACTGCTGCTATTAAATTTCATCAAGAGCAGCGATCGCAAGCCACATTAATTTTACATAGAGTCAAGGAACCTATGGCATTTGGGGTGGTGATCACCGATGAACAGCATCGCATTCAAAGATTTTTAGAAAAACCATCTACTAGTGAAATTTTTTCAGATACAGTCAATACAGGGATTTATATTCTAGAACCTGAGGTCTTACGCTATCTTGAGCCCAATACTCCCAGTGATTTTTCTCAGGATTTGTTTCCGCAATTATTAGAAAACTCTGAGCCTATGTATGGATATGTGGCAGATGGCTACTGGTGTGACGTTGGCTCTCTTGAAACCTATCGGCAGTCTCAGTATGATGCGATTCGGGGCAGAGTTTTTTTAGACTTAAGCTATGGGCAACAGCGCACAGGCGTATATGTGGGGCAGGAAACCTTTATTGATCCCTCTGCCACCATTGCGGATCCAGTCATGATTGGCGATAACTGTGTGATCGGGGCAAGGGTAACAATTTCTGCAGGTACGATTATTGGTGATCACGTTACCATCGGCGCTGATACTGATTTACAACGTCCAATTATTGGCAATGGTGTATTTATTGGTGAAGAGTGTCACATTTGGGCTTGTGCGATCGCCCGCAATGCCAGAGTTGGTAAACGCAGTCATGTCATGGAAGGGGCGGTGGTGGGTTCAGGCTCCATCCTTGAAGAAGAAGTAAGAATTTATCCCGATGTGCGGATCTGGCCCAGTAAGAAAGTAGAAGCAGGGGCAACCCTTAACCATAACTTGATATGGGGTTCTACTGCCAGTCGTAACCTGTTTGGGCATCGCGGTGTGTCAGGCTTGGCAAACGTGGAAATTATTCCTGAATTTGCGGTCAAACTTGGAGCCGCCTATGGTGCCACTTTACGAACTGGAGCGCAGGTAATGGTGTCACGGGATCAACGTCCAATTTGTCGCATGGTGACGCGATCGCTAATTTCGGGCTTAATGTCAGTGGGTGTGAATATTCAAAACCTCGAGGCTACAGCCATTCCCATTGCTAGGTTTATTGCTCCCACTCTGGGCGTAGTTGGAGGAGTTCATGTGCGGATTCATCCCGATCGCCACGATCATGTTTTGATTGAATTTCTGGATAGTAATGGTATTAACCTCAGTAAAGCCTTAGAAAAAAAGATTGAAGGCACGTATTTTAAGGAGGATTTTCGCCGCGCTCGGATCGAAGAAATTGGTGAAATTACCTATCCTTCCCGCATTTTGGATTATTACAATAGTGGCTTTGCTCAAAACTTAAATACTGAAACTATTCGATTTAGTTCTTGCAAAAAAGTTGTAATTGATTATGTCTATGCTGTGTCAGGTGCAGTTTTACCAAGAATTTTAGGTAAGTTTGGTAGTGATGTGATTGTGCTTAATGCCAGTCTGAATCAAATGGTACCTCCTGCTAGCGATCGCGATCGATTACTAACCCAATTAAGTGATGTGGTGATGGCAGTCAAGGCTAATTTTGGGGTGCAGGTATCAGCTAATGGCGAACGCCTGATTATAGTTGATGATACGGGTTATCCGATTCAAGGGGAATTATTAACAGCTTTATTAATGGAAATGGCTTTAACTGCTTATCCCACTGGTACGGTGGTTGTTCCTGTCTCGGTCTCAGCCGCAGTAGATAAGATTGTCGAAAAACACCAAGGGCAGGTAATTCGGACTAAATCTAATCCCACGGAGGTTATGCTTTCTTGCGCTCGCGATCAAAATGTAATTTTAGGGGGCTGTGCAGAAATGGGGTTTATTTTCCCCAAACTGCATGCGGGCTTTGATGGGATGTTTGCGATCGCCAAAATTATTGAATGGATTACAATCCAATCCAGAAGCGTATCCGAGGTAAGGCAGGAATTGCCAGAGTTTTATTATGGCTCTGCCGTGATCAAATGCCCTTGGGCGGTCAAGGGTTCGCTGATGCGTCATCTGGTAGAATCCCATAGTCAAAATCCCTTAGATTTAACCGATGGCGTTAAGATTTTTTACACAGATCATAACTGGGTTCTGATTCTGCCTGATGCGGGAGAGCCTTTAATTAATATTTATGTAAACAGTAGCGATCGCTTAGGGCAAAGTTGGGTAGATCAGCAAATTCAAGAATTTAGTGAATATATCGACTCTTTCTGTAAAATGCAAGTAGCATTATCTCAAGATTCGGCGGTTTTAGATAATTAAGTCTGAGCTCAAACTAAATTAAGTTAGTAATTTCAAATGAGGCGACCTTGGGACAAACTTAAGCGGCACTTAAAAACCTACATTGCCGATCTCCCCTCCGAGAAATCTTCCTCTGGACTAGATGAGTTTGGGGATCTAGACCTTGAAATTCTGCAAACCAGTAATATCTATCCCCTAATCTATGATCTGATTAAATCGGAAACCAAGCGATCGCCCCGCAGCATATCCATATTTTTAGGTGGTTGTGAAGCAGATTTCCCTTTTCAGTTTATGGCTCTTAAAATTCAAGAACTTTGTGAAGTTTATAGAAAATCTGGGAGACCAGTCACTTTATTTGCAGGCGAGTGGTTTAGCGAAATTTTTCAACAAGAACAAGCGATCGCCTCTCTATTTACAGCCTTAAACACTGAATCAACCCTAGTTATAGATACAGGCATCTACCAAGACGGCAATTATGGCAGCTTAAATCTGGGCATCGGCTATTGGCAAAAAAACTCACAAACCTATAGATTTAACAAACAAAATATTAACTTTGATGATCTTGCATTGGCGCAATCACCACAAATAGAGACACCTTGGGTACAATTTCGAGAAGATTGGCTAGAAGTTATTCCTAGTTTTATAGAAATTGTGATCTCTTTGCAGCTAGATCAACATTTTTTAATCATGGATTTTCCCCCTTTACTCCCTCAGCTTTTACCAAAATATTTAATCCAAACATCCGCCTCTGAGGAGCAAAACCTAAAAGAAGCCGAGGATCTATTTACTATTCACTACCAAAATCTCTATCAAATCTTGAGTTTAGACCTAAAGCAAGTTCCCGCCCTGTTAGCAAATTTAGGGCATTTTCAGGATCAAGCCTTCGTCAAATCTCAAGTAATTCAGTTTATGGAAACTTGGTTCCAGTCCCAAAATATCCAATTTCCGTCTAACTCAGAACTTGAAGATTTAGTTATTCTGATGCAATCAGCCTTTAAACTTGAAGAATGGGTTTATATACAAAAACTAAATATCTGCTTTAACGTTATTAATGCCAATTGCCATCTCAACCTCATGAATATCCTTGCTAAAGCGGAATTTGAATTTACCGTCCCTAGAATGAATGCCCAAGGGCAAGTCCGCCGTAGTCGCACAAATCGGGCTAAATTTTTCAGCCAACCCTTAGAGCCTAACCTCGATCTAGAGATGGTATATATTCCTAGCGGTATATTCCGTATGGGATCACCTCGCCCCGAAGTTGGACATGAACCTGCAGAAAGCCCTATGCATTGGGTAGCAGTTTCTACTTTTTTTATGGGCAAATATCCAATTACTCAAGCGCAGTGGCAAGCGATCGCTGAGTTGCCAATAGTAAATAAACCCTTACAACTTAATCCTTCCGAGTTTCAAGGACTAAATAGACCTGTAGAAAATATATCTTGGCATGATGCTGTGGAATTTTGCGATCGCCTTACTCTCAAAACTGGCATCCAATATCGCTTACCCACAGAAGCAGAATGGGAATATGCCTGTAGGGCTGGCACTAAAACCCCATTTTATTTTGGCGAAACTATAACTTCAGAATTTGCTAACTATGATGGCACTTATCCTTACGGCTTTGGTTCTAAAGGCGAATATCGGCAATATACAACTGATGTTGGCAGTTTTAATGGGGCAAATGAGTATGGATTATATGATATGCACGGACAGGTGTTGGAATGGTGCGCTGATCCATGGCATGAAGATTATGAAAATGCTCCCAATGATAGCAAATCTTGGCAGGAGCCAACTCAAGACCCTGACAATCGAGTTCTACGGGGCGGTTCATGGTTTAATGTGGCGGGCAGATGTCGTGCCGCTAGTCGCCATCAATATGGGGCTGATATTTGGTTAAATCACGTAGGTTTCCGAGTTGCTCTTTCAATCTAAGGATGATCTTTGCCCTTAAAACTTGCGAATGAATTTGAGAGCGATCGCCATGGCTAGGGGCTTTAAGTTGCCTTCTCGGTCAATAGCTTGATCTAAGTTGGGTAAATCGTAATTACTATCATTACTGCCTAAATAAATTAGGCGATCGCCCCTAATCCCTTAACCGCAGTTGCAAATTCTGTAATTTCCACGAAAAAAAGCACATAGCCATAATCTAATTTCAGGTGAGCGATCGCCGCATTGTGCATTCGAGGCGACAAACTATGACTAACTGGATTACCGATAATCCCTAATATTTTGGTGGTTCCTACAACTGTCATTACTTATTTCAACC
>Ga0209490_10005536_pt1 | contig 11488 bp, 6 predicted proteins | sample MAT06_FD_187209 | JGI IMG/M metagenome (GOLD analysis project Ga0209490, IMG submission 187209) | Freshwater microbial communities from Lake Fryxell liftoff mats and glacier meltwater in Antarctica - MAT-06 (SPAdes) (version 2) | ecosystem: Environmental > Aquatic > Freshwater > Ice > Liftoff...
GCGCGCCCGGCAGAAGGCTGACGCGGATAGGCCGCTCTTTCCTTGTTCGGCGATCTGGCGCTGCCAGTATTCGCGTCGTGCGGTCGGTGGGGGCTGGGTCATGCCCTACACTATGCCTCGCCCTCGCCCGCCTTGGCTAGAGGGGTTTCTCAGCCGCTCACTAGCAAAAGGCGATGTAATCGCCATGCCCTACGCGGATGATCTGGTGTTCGGCTTCGAGCATCGAGCGGACCCGGAGCGGTTCCTGGCTGAGTTTCAGGAGCGTTTGGCGAAGTTCGGCTTGGAGTTACACCCGGAGAAGACGAAGCTAATCGAGTTCGGCAGGTTCGCGACAGTGGACCGGAAACAGCGAGGAGAAGGAAAGACGGAAACATTCACGTTCCTGGGGTTCACGCATCACTGCGGGATCACCAGTCACTGGCAATTCAAGATCTGGCGCTACACGGCGCGGAAGCGGGTGGAGGCCAAGCTGCAAGCAGTAAAGCAGCAACTTCGGCAGCGGATGCACGCCAAAGTAGCGGAGGTCGGAAAATGGCTAGGACGGGTCTCGACTGGGTTTTACTAAAATCACGCGGTGCCGGGAAACTGGAAGAGTTTGCAACGGTTCCGGCAACGGTTCCGCACGTACTGGCAACACGTACTGCGGAGACGGAGTCAAACCGGGCAGGCGAGCGAGAGCCGGATGAATCGCTTAGCGGAGCGTTGGCTGCCGAAGCCGCGGTTGATGCACCCTTATCCCGAGAATCGCTTTACCGCCACTCATCCAAGGTAGGAGCCTTATGCGCTAGCAGCGCCCGTACCGATCTGTGCGGGGGGCGGTCAGTAATGGCTACCCCTACCGCGACCCGATGCCCTGACACCGATTCCCATGACACCGACTCCCTACCGTGACCCATCGGCCGCCCTCGCTCGGCCGATTACCAGTTGCTTCTGCGTCAGGACTGAAGGTTGCGCTAAGGATCCAAGGGTCGTTGGACTACCATTCCAGCCGGACCCCTAGCCGGAGACTCCTCGCCGCCGAGGGATCCAGCATCTGCACCCCGCCCACGTCCGTGATCACGCCCGCATTCGCCGGCGCGTTAATATTCATTCCCGGTGCGCTGTAGTTCGGATGGTTGAAGATGTTCTGCCCCGTTAACTCGCCACGCAGCATCACCCGCTCACCCAGCGGAATCGTCTTGTAAACTCCGCTTTGGAACACATGAATGCCCGGCCCCTTGATCACTCCGCGGGCCGAGTTCCCGAAGGCTCCTGCGCTCGGGGCGGTAAAAGCGCCCACGTCGAACCAGCGATCCACGCTCCTTTCGCCCGTAGGCAGATTGCCATTGCGTAGCGCGTTTGGCCGGATGGTAACCTGCGCCGGAGTCCTGCTGGCGGTGAACGCGGTCCCGGTGGGATCGGGGCCTGTCCAAAGCGGAGTTAGAAATTGGCCCGAATTGATCACATAGATGCCGCTGATTTGCCATCCGCCCACCACCAACCCCGCCAGCTTGCCTGCGCTCGCGAAATAGCGCTTACCCTTGCCAAAAGGAAGCGGCAGGACGAAATTCCAGTTCAGCCGATGGGTGGGGATGTCCGCCCATACGCCCCGCTCCCGGCGTCGGTCATAGGCATCTTCCGGCGAATCGCCCCGTTCCAAATCACCAATGTCGCGCGCGAGTTGATACGAAGCCTGTAAGTGAAGCCCTCCAGTTAGGTTCCGCTTCACCTCCGCGGTGAAAGCGTTGTATTGATGGCCAGCCCCGTTGGTGAGATAGCTGATGGCCGGATAGCGGGGGAACGGCCGCGGCTTATCGACGAACGCTCGCGCATCTGGAACGGGCTGGTTGACGTCGATCCGGTATTCGCCTTGGCGTGTGTTGGTGCCGATGTAAGACAGCCGGAACCCAGTCCGCCACCATTCCTGTTCAATCGTAAAATTGTACTGCATACTAAACGGAATGCGAAGATCTTCCCGCACGGCCGAAGGCAAGTTGACACTCGAAAGCCCGCCCGCGGACGAAGGAAAGATGCGGGGAAAAATGACGGTCGGGTTGTCGATGGGATTGGTAAATACTGGCTCACTTAGGTTAAATGGCGTGCCGATCGTCGTGGCTCCGCGCGGCACGATGTCGTAGAACATGCCGAAACCTGCCCGGAACACGGTTTTATTCCCCCAAGGCCGGAAGGCGGCACCCAGCCGCGGCGCGAAGTTATTCCGATCCGTGCGAACTAACGCCCCGCCAGTATAGTTGGCCTTACCCGCTTCCACAATGTCAACATACCCGCGAGGCATCAGCGGACTTACTTTCGAAAGCGTGCCGTCAGGGATGATGATCCGCCCAGAAACGATATCGAACACCGAAATTAAGCCGTTCTTCTCCTTCGGCGGCGGATGAAACTCATAACGCAGGCCCATCGTCAGCGTCAATTTTCTTGACACTTTATACTCCTCGGCTACGAAGAAGTCATAAGTCCAACGCACGGTATCCTGTCGCAGCGGCGCGAACGCCCGGACGCTGCTGGTGGGAATGCCTAGCAGAAAGTCGGCGTAAGGATGTCCGGTGAAACGGTTTGAGAAAGTGATATTGCCGAACTGATTTGCTGATTGTTGTAACTCGGAGAACCCTACCCGCCCCAGTTGAATCCCCATTTTCACCGAATGCTTCCCGCGGAAGAACGAGAGGTTATCTTGAAACTGATTCAAGAGCGAACTGAAGCCGGGCGTTCTCCATTCCGGAGCGGCGATCCCGGTCAAACCAAGCTGGCTGAACCTTGTCACTAAGAGGCCTTCGCGATCCGGTAAGTCATCCACTAAGCCAGTAATTCCCAACTCGGCAATTAGTTGCTTCCCGTTAATGGCCCCCTTACGCGGACTATCGTTGAACGCGTAGCCCCACCGCGCCTCGTTCAACAGATTCGGGCGGAACACATAGCTATGCGATAGGGTAAACGCCCGCGTGTCCCGCCGGCCGTCCCGCTGGCCAATCGCGGGCAGCGCGCCCTCGTATCGCCGGTCAATGGCGCGGTTGTAAGTGTAGCGGCCAAACAAGGAAGATTTATCGGAGAACCGGTGATCGATCCGTCCGGTGATGTAGTTCTCGGGATCTCGCGGCCGATTCAGAATTTGGCGGAAGTTCTGACTTTGGAACTGATTCGGGTCCCCAAAATTTGGGAGCGGAAAGAACCGGTCCTGAATCTTTCTTGCCACGCCGCTGATGCGTGCCGCCGGAATCTGATTGCCCGGAAACGGAACATTGCCGTTAGACGGATCGCGTATGGAACTCCCCGTAAAATTACCCTGGCGCCAGTTCGGGGTCGCCACTGTCGGATTGAAAAGCGTGGCCACTTGGCTGCCTTTCGTGAGTTCGTACGAGTGGAAGAAGAAAGTCTTGTTCCTCCCGTCGTAGATCTTGGGCAGCATCACGGGTCCTCCAATGGAGTAACCCGGAAAATGAGTCACCCCCGTCGTTCTTTCGAGGGCGAACGGGTTCCGCGCCCGGAACATCGGGGTGCTGTAGTAGTCGAAGGCTGTCCCCCGGACCCGGTTCGATCCGGAGCGCGAAACAACTGTCACTTGGCCCAGATTGGCGAACTCGGCCGTATTGTTCGCCAAATCCACTCGGACTTCCTCAAAGCTTTCAATGTAGTTTACCAGTGGACTCACTTGCCCACCGTCCATGCCATTGTTGGTGGTGATACCATCAATGGTAGCGTCGGACTGATTCAGTCGGCTGCCCGAAAACCGCCTGTAAGATGATGAGCTTGTCGCCTGCGCGACACCTGGATTCAATGCGACGTAACCCCACAGCGCCCGAGAGTTCAACGGGATGCTCTTCAAAACCTCCGCATTCTTCGTATCGCTGATGCGTCCGGTGTCCGTCTCAATCAGCGCGACTCCCGCCGTCACCTGCACGGAATTCTCCACGCTTCCCGGTTCCAGACGGACATCCAATCGCCGGATGTTCATCGCCTCCAGAATGAGGTTTTGGGCCTCGAAGGTTCGAAAACCCGCGAAGCGCACCTCGACCCGATACTCCCCCTGTTTCATCTGGGCGAGGGTATATACCCCCTGTCCATTCGATGCAACCGTCGTAACGAATCCGCTGGCAGTGTGAACAGCCCGTATCGAAGCGCCGTTGATGGCTAGCCCCTGGCTGTCTGTCACACTTCCCGTCAGCGAGGCGAATGTACTCTGGGCCCGGCAGATAGGAACTAACCACGTCACAAGAAGCGCACTCAGAACTCGGAGTTTAGCCATAATTCGACACCGTACCACCCAACCGATGCCAATACAACGAACAGGCGGATGCCACTAGCGATGTATCCGCTATGTAACCTTGCTATAGAATAGACGCAATGAGAGTTAACGTTGTCGGCCACCGAGAGGAACTCCAAGCGGTCCTGCGCAGCCAAACCTTTGCCAACTCGGATAGCCTGCGCCGACTGCTCAACTATCTGGGCGAAATGTCGATTACCGGTGAAGCAGACTCGCTCAAGGAATACACGATTGGCGTCGACGCCTTCGGGAAATCGGCCGCCTACGATCCCCGGCGCAATTCCATCGTCCGCCTGCAAGCTGGTCGCTTGCGCCAAAAACTGGCCGAGTATTATCAAGCGGAAGGCAGCCAGGACCAAATCCGCTTAGACCTGCCGAAGGGTGCGTTCCGCATCGTCTTCTCCCCTTGGGCTGCGGAAAAGCCTGCGCACACCTGGACGGTCCGCCGCGAACTCACATACGCTCTACTCGCGGGGGCGCTCTTTTGTGCGATTTGGGCTGGTTGGGCCACCTATCGCCTGGCGCAACTACCCTCCGCCGACGGGCCGATCGCCTGGTCGCCCTCCCTTAACGAGTTCTGGAAGCCTTTCCTCGATTCCAAACGCGCCACTTTAGTCGCCATCGGGAATCCCCTGTTCGTCCGGGTTCAGGGTGGCGTGGTCCATCGCAACGCAAAGCTGAACGATTGGGCGCAACTCCCAGACGAGATTGCGCTGTTAGACAACTTGAAGAAACCGGAATTTTCCGCCCTGTCCCCGTGGTTCGGGTTCACCGGCGTCGGCGAAGCGAACGCCGCCTTCCTCCTGGCGCGCCATTTAGGAACCCGCCGGCAGGATCTCAGTCTCACCCGCAGCAATACGCTTTCGTGGGAGCAGGTGGCCACTCACAACATGATTTTCCTGGGTCCCCCTAAGTTCAACCTGCAAGTCGCCCAGATGCCCATCAAGCCCGAGTTCGTCATTGAACCCCACGGCATTCGAAATCTGCGGCCCGCTTCCGGCGAAGCGGCCTTCTATTCCGACCAATTCGTTCCCGGCCGCACTCAGGACGGAGTTACCCATGCCCTGATTAGCCGCTTCCCAGGTCTCAACGGCAACGGCGAGGTTCTGGTGCTTGCCGGCAACGCCGGCGCCGACACTCTCGCCGCCACTCAATGGGTCACTCAGCCTAAACAGACCATGGAACTCGTGCAGCATTTGAGCCCGCCCTTGGGCCACCTGCCGCCCTACTTCCAGGCGGTCATCAAAACGGAATTCAAGAATCATGTTCCTATCTTTAGCGCTTACGTCTGCCATCACGTCCTGCGAATCGCCGCGCCCTAGAAAAGTTACTGGGTTTCCGCTCCCGCACCCCCACCTGGGCGGCGCTTCCGTCGATCTCATCCGAATCGAACGTGCCTTCTCTGCCGAAAAGCTTTTCCGCCGGCGCCATCACCAGAAACTGGTTCATGGGTCTCAACGAAATTCAATCTTGAAGACGAGTTCTACGCGTGTGCGTTCGACCCATCAGCCCAGGCCTCACTAGGTTTTCTGCACGCCCAAGCGACCGTTCTCGACGGTCCAACTGGTCCGCGTCTCCACCGGCGCCCCGGGCTTCGTGACAAAGGGTACGATACGGTAGTCGGCCCGGTAGTGCGCGGGCGTCAGTTCGCAACGCACATAACCGCGCCGGGCGTTGAACCACTTGAGATGCGGATTCCTCTGATATTGGGCCGCCGTGTTGGGCCGCTCATCGCTGCCGTCGCCGCCGCTGGTGATCGACGTGCCGACAAACTCGGTGCCCAACACGGCCGATTTCTCGTCTTTCCAATCGGCCTTCAGATCGACCACCCAGTTTGTATGGATGTCGCCCGTGATGACGATGGGGTTGGTGGGCTTGCGGGCACCCAGGAAGTCGAGCACTTTGCGTCGGTCAGCCTCGTAGCCGGACCATTGGTCCATGGAAAACGTCTCTTCGGCTCTCATTGCCACATCCAGGCGCGCCATCAGCACCTGCTGGGCGATCACATTCCAGCGCGCTGGCGACCGATCGAGAGTTTGAAAGAGCCACTCGCGCTGCGTGGCGCCTAGGATCGTCGCCTGCGGATCGAAGACCTCGGCGCAGGCGGGCTTGTTGCCGTCGCCGCAAGGTTGATCGGTACGGTACTGCCGCGTGTCGAGCACGGTGAACTTAGCCAGCGAGCCAAAGTCGAGCGCGCGGTAGAGTTGCATGGCCGATCCCTTAGGGAGTGAGCTCACGCGCAAAGGCATGTTCTCGTAGTAGGCCTGATAGGCATTGGCGCGGCGCTCGAGTAACTCGGCGCGCGTTTGCTTGTCTTCGGCCACGTCGCCGGCATAGTTATTGTCCACCTCATGGTCGTCCCAGGTGACGATCCAGGGGAAAAGGCGGTGGACGCGTTGTAAGTGCGCGTCGGTCTTATAGAGCGCGTGGCGGTTGCGATAGTGCGTCAGCGTCGTGATCTCGGGCCCGGTGTGCTTGCGGACGCCACTGGTGCGTTCGGGCCCTTCGTAGATGTAGTCGCCGAGGTGCACCACCAGATGCAAGTCTTCCTGGGCCATGTGTTCATAGGCGTTGAACCAGCCAGTCTCCCAATGCTGGCAGGAGGCGAAGGCGAAGTTGAGCTTGGCTGCCAGGGCGCCGGCGGCGGGCATGGTGCGGGTCCGGCCGATGGGGCTGGTGTAGTTGCCGGCCTGGAACTGGTACCAATACCAACGGTCCGGCCGAAGACCTTCCACCTCGACGTGCACCGAATGGCCCAGGTTGGGCGTGGCCACGGTCTTGCCTTTTTTGACGACTTTGCTGAGCTTTTCGTCTTCTGATAGACGCCAGGTGACTTCGACCGCCGCTTGGTCCATACCGCCCCCGTGCAGCGGGTCGGCGTTGAGCGGATCGGGGGCGAGCCGGGTCCAGAGGACGATGCCGGAGGCGGTGGGGTCACCGGAGGCGACGCCGAGCGTGAAGGGATCCTTCGCGAAACGCGGCGAGGCAAAGAGAGGAACGCGCAGGGCGGCGAGCGAGGAAATGAGGGTCCCGCTCTGGATCAGCAGGTCGCGGCGTGCAAGGGACATGGACGCTAGTGTATCGGAAGCTATAGGGGCCATACACGCTCATACACGTATTTCGGAGAGAAATATGCGTGCCCGGCACCGCGTAGGAGAAAGACCCAATGAAGGTGCCAAACCGCTGCCGCTCGAACGCTCCGCTCCCGTTGTCAATCACCACTGCCAGCATCTTCTTATGCACATCGATTCCGGCCCGCTTCATGCGCGATTCCTCATTTCCGGGCTCGGCGAATAGGACGCGCGATTCTCTTACTACTGACTATCCACTCTCACGTGCTGCCCCGGTCGCCAGCGGCGCACACTCATCGGTTCGATCTGGCTCGTCCCGGGCCAAACATAGCATCGGCCTCAACAGCTCCAATGAACCCTCGACCTCTCTTCGCCTCTGCCCGGTCCCAGCTTACCCTGACTTTCATGCCATTCCGTGGCCGGCCCCCCGGCCATCCCGAACATAGCAGACTGTCACGCTTACGTCCCGCTTACTCGTCCGTCCCGCTTACTCGTCCGTCCCGCTTACTCTCTTAAGCTGGCTCCAAGTGGTTACGAAGGTAGACCTCGGCCAACCGCCGGTTTGCGGCGCCGCATTCTACCTTGGCTTGGCTGGAAGGTGTCAGAATGCAAGTGAGGCACCCACGCTCACAGACGCTGTGATGAGGAGCAGAGTGAAACAGCCGCTGATGGGCCAAACTGCACCAGGCGCGCGATTGTTCAGCGATCTCCTTGAGGTGACCGCCGCCGCTCCCATTGCTTTCAAATAGGATTGCGCTGTAGCCTTCCGCAAATACGCCAAGTTCGCGAGGATCGATTTCCAACATCTCCGCTCCAGCAAGGACCAGAGCATATCCGATCGCGACGACTGCCGGCGCCGGTGCCGCCGCAAAGTCGATACGCAAAAGGTCGGTGACTTGCTCCGCAGCCAAATGCTGATTGCGGAGCACTGAATTGAATTCACAAGTGCCGGTCCTGCGCTCCAGTGCGGTGTGCGTCTCAAAGCCGGAGGGTAGCTTCACCTTGGCCTTTTGACCTCGGTGCTTCTCACTCTGCGTGAGACCACACTTCGTGCAGATCGCGAAACCCTTCCCAACCGCTCCAGAATTGCTCACGAGCAGTTTCCCGTTCTCACAAAATAGTGCCCGCCAGGCGGGAACACCAGCAAAAGGAGCGATCGCTTCTGACTGTCCGATCACGAAAGACTCAGTTCCGAGAACTGTGCTTCCAATCCGCTCAGATTTTCCGTACCAACTCGGAGGATCCCACGCGGCGGTCGAGAATCCCTGCCTGACGAATAGGAGCGTTTCGACCTCACTTTGGGTAGGTTTCCGACAGTCAGCACTCTGACAAGTTTGGGTTGACCCTGACCCGCGACGATAGTTGGTATGTCCCGCTTGGCATACCCACTTCTTGGCAGTGGTACCGAAAACATGTTGATCGTCCTTCGCGTAAGACTTGACTAACCCACGTGATTCGAAATACCGGCCGCCGACCAGCACCACACTCCCTGGAACATATTCGCTAACTGCCAGGACGCCCGGACGTTTCAATTGCACGGGCGATTCGGTCCTACCTCCATAATCTCTCCGCCCGGGTTCCGTCAAAGAGAGGACGCCGATGGGAAAACCATAGCGCGGCAGGAACTGGCCATTGGCGAGTTCCTCAATGACTCGTGTGGACCAAAGCGCCTTGGCTTGGTAATGAAGCGCGCCGAAGGCATAGGGATCCAAGTGCCCGTCTTTCGCTAGTCGCTTCCAGTCAGTCACTAGCGACATATATTCTTTCTTCCAGGACTCAATCAGTTCGTTGAAATCATTTGCTAGAGCAGATACTAGCTCGGGCCATCGTTTCGAGTCCCGATATTCGGATAGACCAGTGCCTTCCAGCAAAGACTGTGCCTGATGCTGCAGAGTGGTATCCATGTCGGCAAGCAGGAACCTTTGGAAACAGTAAGCGGGTGACTCATGCGGCCTAAGCGGAAGGTGAAGCCCAGCGTAACTGCGCAGACTCGGTTCTGGCGGAGAACTTACCCCTTTGTCCCACTTCAGCAACTCAGGCACACCCACAAACCAACCCAGCAGGCCGTATGCTTTCATTGCGCCGGCCACATCCCCGGGGCGATGCGCACGGCGGAAGAACTCACCGAGCAAGAAGGCCGCCAAATGTTGGCGTGCAAAACGTGGTCGATTTAACAGCACGCTCACTTGACGTTGCCGTCGCGCGAACCACTCGTCGAAATTGCGAAATGCAGCCTGATCGTAAGCTGAGGATCGGGTAAACATTACGACGAGTGATGACCCGTCAGCCCGGCGGCCGGCACGCCCGCCTCGCTGTTGGTAGTTCGAACGCGATGGCGGCACATTGGCCAGCAGGACCCCACTCAGGCCGGCAACGTCGATTCCGACCTCCAGCGTGGTCGTAGCACTAAGAATATTTCTCGCTCCCTGGTCAAATAGTCGCTGAAGTTGAGCCGTTTTCCGAGAGGCAAGCTGCGCGGAGTGCTCGTCGGCCCACAGTCCTTCCTGCATTACCGGATCGCGCTCATAGAGGTTCCGCAATCTTGCATAGCGTGGTTGCTGATAAAGTTCATTCCGACTAACTCGACTCAGCTCTGTTCGGCCAGTGCTATCTGGGACGCAACCGAATACGCTGCGTGGCCAGACGCGCCCGGTAACCCGGCACTGGAACCAATTGCGGGAGACGCTTACGTAGAGCTCGCGAAACTTGATACGCAGCGCATCCACGGGTTGCCCCTTGGCCGCCTGCCTGCGATCAAACTCCAGAAATGGAAGTTGTCCATTCCTCGCGCCATCGAGAAGCTGCTTAAATGCACTCTCGAGCACGATGTCCAGGTTCTTCTGAAGTTCGGCCTCCGCTACGCCAAGTTCCACCAGACTGTGGCGGACCAAGCGATTGCGGCTTGCTTCACGATCACCCTCTAGTGAACCAATAAAGCTGCCCAAGGCGGCGCCGCGTCTCCGTTCGCTTACCCATTTTCCCAATGGAATACTACCCTCACCGTCGAACTCCTCGGTAACCGTTATGGCTCGCTCCTTGCGAAGGGTGTCACAAAGCGAGGCAAGAAATTCGCCCCAAACCGCCGCAAATCCTTCCCGGGCTCGAACGGTGGAGAGATGAGCAAGCTGAGGGGGGGGCAGCAGCGATTCTAAACCTGGATAGCGAATTTCCACCAGTCCAAGCGACTCAAGACATATTGGCGTCTTTACCGCCAATTCCCGAGCGAGCAACGAGATGGGGTGTATGGCCTTTCGGTTTCTGTTCCAGTCGAGTTGCCCCCAGTCTTCGCTACTTTGGGTAGCCTCCTGGCGAGCAAACAGTTGGCTCAGGTCAGAGTGATGGCCAAGCCGGTCTGCCAATTGCTGCATCGATTCGCCCGTGTCGAAGGCCAGCAGCTCATAGCGGAGCGACTGCTGCTCCCGAAGTCGCCGGTCACGCGCGGCAAGCTCCGGTATCGCCAGTTCCTCCTCAAGGAGCGCCAGCTTCTTGGAGATATATGCCCGCTCGCTTTCATTCGGGGCAAACTGGTTGACACATTCTAGGATCATTCGTCGAGCGACATGCAACTCGTGTTGGGACGTAAGTTGCGGTCCTAGCCGTGCTGCGTCGCGGCGACTATCGCTGAACACCAGCAACCGGCGGCCTTTCGCCGGAAGCCATTCCTGATGGTCAACGGCAAGTTCCGGCATTTCCGCCAGGGTGCTTTCCGCGAGTAAGGGGAGAGCTAGCGCATCCAGGATCCCGATCGGCCGAAATGACTCTTCGGCCAGGCAGTTCGGGCAGGAGGTGCTAAAAGCAACGCGGATTTCGCCGGCCCCGAAACCGATTGTCCGCTCGCGCAGCCCTAAACTCGACTCTCCGTATCCAAAAGCCGCGAACCTAAGTATGTCCGAGTCTTCGTTGGTCCAACGATGGCGAAGGAGGAGTTGCTCGTTGGATTCGATGCCGGCAATGACAGCTTCTCCACATTCCTCGCACCGGGCAAGCGAATAATTCATGCACCCGCAGGACCGACAGCGCTCTTCCCCATCCATCGAGAGCAATCCACCACCGGGGAATCGAGGCAAACCTTCACAAGCGCATTCAGGGTTCAGACAAGCTACCAGAGATGTTGCGGCGCGAACCTGCATGTGCATCTTGTGAGGAATTAGAGGCAAAT
>Ga0209490_10005537_pt1 | contig 11486 bp, 9 predicted proteins | sample MAT06_FD_187209 | JGI IMG/M metagenome (GOLD analysis project Ga0209490, IMG submission 187209) | Freshwater microbial communities from Lake Fryxell liftoff mats and glacier meltwater in Antarctica - MAT-06 (SPAdes) (version 2) | ecosystem: Environmental > Aquatic > Freshwater > Ice > Liftoff...
GGGGGGGGGGGGGGGGGGGGGGGGGGGGGGGGGGGGGGGGGGGGGGCGGGGGCGGTGGCGGTGCACGTAAGGCTGCAACGCCACGCCGCTGCCGTCTTGCAAGAGTAGCCGGCGCGCATGCGGGCGCTAAATGAAAAGGAAAAGGCCGGTGCTGAAATGGAATCGAGATCAACATTGATTAACAGAGTGCCGGCCAGTTCCACGCAATTGCCGTCCAGCCCATGACAGACAGCCTTCCACCCGACCCCAAAGAGCTAAATCGACGCGCAGGCTCCGACCGACTCGCGCTGTGGGTTCTGCTGGGCGCCGTCACGCTGGCGCTGGGCTGGATCCTGTCGCCGTTCTATGGGACGATCCTGTGGAGCGCGATTATCGCGATGGTGTTCGCGCCGTTGAACAGGCGGCTTCTGGCGTTGAACAACGGGCGGCGGACCCTGGCCGCATTGTGCACGCTGCTGATCAGCGTGCTCTTGGTGGTGCTTCCTCTGACGCTAGTTACGGCGGCCCTCGTGAGTGAGGCGGCGCGCTTCTTCGAACAACTGCAGTCGGGCGAGATCGACCCCAAGCGCTTCTTTGAGGCCGTGTTTGCCGCAATCCCCGACTCGATGGTATCGATGCTCGGCCGTTACGGCTTCGGCGACGCTGCGACGATTCAGCAGAAGCTGTCGCTTGAATTGTCGCAGGCCGGAAAATTCTTCGCTGGCCACGCGCTGAGCATCGGCCAGAACACCTTCAACTTCTTGGTCAACCTTTGCGTGGCCTCTTACCTGACGTTCTTTCTAATCCGCGACGGCGAGGCACTGGCGCGCGATGCGCGACACGCGCTGCCACTGGACGCGGTCACCAAGCGCGCGCTGTTTGTCCGCTTCGCGATCGTGATCCGAGCCACGGTGAAGGGCAGCCTGCTGGTAGCGGCGATCCAGGGGGCTTTGGGTGGACTCGCTTTCTGGTTCCTGGGTGTCACCGGCGCGTTGCTGTGGGCGGTGCTGATGGCCTTCCTCTCGCTGTTACCGGCGATCGGCGCGGCCTTGGTGTGGGTGCCGGTCGCGCTTTACTTTTTCGCAACCGGGGAGGTATGGCAAGGCTTTGCGCTGGTGGCTTGGGGTGTGTTGGTGATCGGGCTGATCGACAACCTGCTGCGCCCGGTGCTGGTCGGCAAGGATACGCGCATGCCCGAATACGTCGTAATGATCTCCACACTTGGCGGCATCGCCGTGTTCGGTATCAATGGCTTCGTTCTCGGCCCGGTGATCGCGGCGATGTTCATCTCGGTGTGGCACCTGCACATCGTCGCCCAAAGTGAGTTGCAGCCCTGATCCGGTGCGACTAGGCCGCACTCCGCGCCTGCGCCCAGATTTGCAGACGGCTGACGGCCACGTGGAACGTTTGGTTTGACGGAATCGAAAGTGCCCTATCGGCGGGCAACTTGAAGCAAAAATGCCCGAAGCAACAAGCTAGACGGGCACCGTGCGCTATTAGAACGTCTAAAAATCACTGTCGTACTGGCTACGGCCGGCATCCAAGTTTTGTAATCCGTCGATAGATCAACAAAATTGGACCCCGGCTTGCGCCGGGGAGACGGATGTTAAGGGCAGTAGGCGTTCCGCTACTTCTTCTTAGGCGTCGACGAGTGGTCGTTGTTTTGTCCGGGCATTGGCATCGACTTTACCTCTTCTGCGGTTGTCATGACCTTGCCCTTTACCGGCGGAACTACCTCTGCGGCGGTTGCCACCACTGGCGCAACCGGCAGCGCGGCGATGCGCGCGCGGTCCGCAGCGTCTTTCTGGGCAAAGACTTCGCTAGCGCCAGGCAGCGAGCGGTCACGCCACGCTTCCGGATCGATCAACACGTCGGCGCGGCTGCACCCGTTTATAACCATTATGCAAACACTGACGGCGCTCGCGTTGAGAAATATAGTTCGAATATTCATGGATGGCCTCTTGTGACGTCGAGCGGAACCTCATTCGCAAAAAAAGAGCGGGCGGCGTGCTCAGCGTTTGAAAGAGCATGCGCGATCTGTCGTTGCGCGTCTGTGCGCAAGCCCACCAACCCTGCGTACCGCAACGCCAATCAGCAACGCCGATCCGCGCCAATCAGCGACACCAACAACTGCCAATCCGTTAATGCTGGCTTGGTGCGCTAGCAGACCGAAGCGAGCGGGGTGTTTTGCTTATGCTTGCGCGATGAATACCGCCGCCCTCAGCCAATTTGCCGATCACGAATGGAAACTCAGCGGTGGCTGGACCGTACACAGCCTCGGCACGCTCGGTAAACCGCTTGATGTGGACGCCTGCTCGCAGGGCAACATCATTCTCGACGGCGAAAAGCTGGAGGCGCTCGACAGTGCGGGGGCGTGGGTATTGCAAGTCTGGCTGCAAAGCCACGGTGCCGCCGCCACCTTGCGGCATTGGCCGCCGCGCATGCAGGCTTTGATGGAGCAGGTTGGTGCTTACACCAAGCTAAAGGCGGCGCCGAACACTGAACCGAATGCCGACTTGACCACGGCGGTCAGTGACAACCAAGCGTCGGCCATGCCTACGCAATCGCCAGCGGTGCGGCTGCTGACGCAAATCGGTGTTAGCGCGTATGCCGCAGCCGGACAAGCTATCGCGTTGCTGACCTTCACCGGCCAGACCGCCACCACCGCGCTGAATTTAATCCGCCATCCGACACACATTCGCTGGCGCGCGGTGCTGCACAACATTCAAATCGGCGGATTCGAAGCCTTGCCGATCGTCGGGCTGACCGCGTTCTTAATTGGTGTGGTGATCGCCTACCAAGGCGCCGACCAGCTAAAACACTACGGTGCCAATATCTTCGTTGTCGAGTTGGTGGGCTACTCTATGCTGCGCGAGTTCGCGCCGCTTATTACCGCCATCATCATTGCCGGGCGTTCCGGGTCGGCGTACTCAGCGCAGATCGGCACCATGGTCGTGACCGACGAGATCGATGCGCTACGCACCATCGATATTGATCCGAAGGAATTGTTGGTGCTGCCCAAAATTGCGGGACTGCTGATCGCGCTGCCGCTGCTGACCGTATTTGCTGACATCTGTGGCGTGTTTGGCGGCATGGTGATGGCGCGCTCGCAGTTAGGCATCAGCTTTTACGAATTTCTCGATCGCTTTGGCCGCGAAATTCATGGGACCGCGTTTCTGGTGGGGGTGGGCAAGTCGATGGTGTTCGCCGTCATCATTGCCGGTATCGGCTGCTTCCAAGGCTTTCGTACGGTTGACAGCGCCGACAGCGTTGGTCGGCAAACCACTACCAGCGTGGTGCAATCCATCTTTCTGGTGATTGTGGCCGATGCGCTGTTCTCGGTGGTCTTCAATATCTTGAAGATTTGACGCTGTGGGAGACCAAGATCTGGTGATTGAAATGCGCGGCGTATCGACCCACTTTGGCAAGCACGCCGTGCATACGGATCTGGATCTTGAAGTTCATCGCGGTGAGATCCTGGCGATCGCCGGAGGCAGCGGTTCCGGCAAATCGGTGTTGCTGCGCGAGATGATTCTGCTGCAAAAGGCCAGTGCAGGGGTGATCAAAGTTTTCGGCGACGATATCGCCTCACTTTCTGAGGCCGACACACGTGCGTTGCGCCAGCGTTGGGGCGTCATGTTTCAAAAAGGCGGCCTCTTTAGTGCACTCACGGTGCGCGAGAACGTCGGCCTGCCATTACGTGAACATACGGCGCTCGACGACAAGATGATCGACGATATTGCCGATTGGAAACTGTCATTGACCGGGCTGGAACCCGACGACGCTGTGAAATTGCCCAGCGCACTCAGCGGCGGTATGGTGAAGCGTGCCGCATTGGCACGTGCGCTGGCGCTCGATCCCGAACTGTTGTTTCTCGATGAGCCCACTTCCGGGCTTGACCCCGCCAGCGCGCGCGAGGTCGGCGAACTGATTCTGAAAACGCATGCCTTGTACGGTGGAACCGTCGTCATGGTCACGCATGATGTGGACTTGATGTGGCAGGCCAGCGATCGCGTGGCGGTGCTCGGAGAAGGGCGCGTTCTGATGACTGCGCCAATGGCCGAACTGCAGCACAACGACAATCCGATTGTGCAGGAATATTTTGTTGATGCACGTGCTTCTGCACCACCGCCCGCCCCACCCTCGCCCGCCCCACCACCGCCACCGCCAGCGGCGGCGCTTTCGCATGGAAGATAAAGTCAATTACGCGCGCGTCGGCGCGTTTGTGCTGTTGCTGGGGGCGGCCCTCATCGTTGGCGTGCTGTGGCTGGCGACGGGTATCGGCGGCAAAAAGCAGTACGACACCTATCAATCGATCATTCCAGAGTCGGTCGCGGGGCTCAACATCGACGCCCCGGTCGAATACCTCGGCGTTGAGGTTGGCAAGGTCAGTCGGATCGTGATTGATCCTGCAAACCCGCGTCAGGTCCGGCTCACATTGCTGATCGAGCGCGGCACCCCGATCCTTGTAGACACCGAAGCCGTGTTGAAGACGCAAGGCCTCACCGGTATCGCCAATGTTGAATTGAGTGGCGGCAGCGACGGCGCGGCGCCGTTGGTGCCCACCAATGAAAACAAGATTCCGACCATCCGCTCCAAGCCGTCACTGAGTGCGCGACTGGAAAACGTGTTGACCAACGTGCTGGCCAATGTGGACCGGGTATCGAATAATCTTAATGAAGTTTTTAATACGGAAAACCAGTTGGCACTGAAAACGACACTTGGCGATACGGCGGCGCTGATGCGCACGATTGCGGCGCAACAGGGTGCCATCGGCTCCGGCATCGCCGATGCCTCGCGCACTGCGCGCAACGCAGCACGCGCAAGCGAGCAACTGGCGCCGGTGCTGGCGCGCATCGCGGCCAGCGCCAAAGCCGTCGAAGCCATGGGCGTCGCGACCACCAGCGCTAGTGACAGCGTTGGTCGTACGGCAGAGGTAGCCTCGAGCAGCCTGCAACGCGTTCGCGATGAGACATTGACCGAGCTGACCCGCGCGCTGTTGGAGTTCAATGAGCTCGCCGCTTCGTTGCGTCGATTAAGCGACCAAACCACTCGCAGCCCCAGCAGCCTGATCATGGGTGCACCGCCGCGGCGCGCCGGTCCGGGCGAGAAAGAGCCAAAATGAATGATGCACCGGGCACACATCTAAACGGCGGCTTAGGCGGGGTCAGCCCGATCGGCCCGACAAGAATGCCGTTTACGGGGCGCGCGGGCATCGCGCTACTGGCGGCAATGCTACTGTGTGGATGTGCGTCAATCCTGTTGCCAAAGCCAGCCGATCCCCCAACTTTGTTCGAACTTAACGATTCATCATTAATCACGGCGACGACGGCTTCACCACCCGACATTCCGACAAATGTGGCGACACCGACGCTGATCGTGAATGTGATGCGCGCCGCCGCCGGCTATTCCACTGCGTTCATCGTCTACGCCAGACGCGCCAACGAAATCGAGTACTTCAACGACAGTCGTTGGGTACAGTCACCAGCCGAAATGCTCACACCCATTATTGCGCGGGCACTTGAGCGCTCGCATGTATACCGCGCAGTGGTACGTGCGCCCACCTCGGCACGAGGTGATTGGCTGCTGGATACCGAGCTCGTTCGCCTGCAGCACGACTTTTCGGTTGCCCCCAGCCGGGTGCACCTCACATTACGTGCGAACTTGATAGATACCGGCACGCATCGTGTAGTGGCCTCTCAAGAGTTTGCCAAAACAGTGGTTTCGGCCAGTGAGGACGCTCGCGGCGGTGTGGTTGCCGCGAACCTGGCTGTACAACAGGTGATGGTAGAGCTCGCGCGTTATTGCGCTACTCGAACGAGCGCGACACAAACAAGCGCGGCGCAACCAAGTCGCTGATTTTGCGTCGGGTATGTTCACTTCCCGGCTGCAGGCTCAAGCGCGTTGCATCGATGACAAATCCCTCCGCCGGCGGCAAGCCACGGCGGGCGACTGACGTTTAGCCTGGGAAATTGGGCTTAGTGGCGGGTTTGGTCAAATTCGCGTGACGGATGATACGGTCGGCCCCGGCCAACTCGTCGCCCAGTAACTCCAGTCGTGGCGCGCGCACGCGCGCGCTGCCCATGCCGAGGTGTTGCTGGACGAGCTTGATGAGCTGTACAAACTTGGGCACCGTATCGAGTTTCAACAGTGGCAGGAACCAATGGTAGAGCGGCTCAAGCTCCTTGGTTTGGCCGGCGCACGCCATCTGAAACAACACCACCGATTCGCGCGGATAAGCATTCACGAGCCCGGCGATCCAACCGCTGGCACCTGCCGCAACGCCTTCGACAATGATGTCGTCAACGCCGACCAAGATATGTAAGCGCGCGCCGACCAGTGATTTGATGGCGGTGATGCGGCGGATATCGGCACTCGACTCCTTCACTGCCACAAGATTCACGTGTTCGCCGGCAAGTTCGGCGATGTGTGGCGGCAAGAAATCGGTTTTGTAGGCGATCGGGTTGTTATAGAGCATGCAGGGCAGGTTGGTTGCCGCAATCACCGCTGATACATGGTGCTTCATCTCACGCCAGTCGCTGGTGTACAGATAGGGCGGCAATACCATTAAGCCGTGGCAGCCGGCTGCGTCGGCCATCTTGGCGAACGCGACCGCATCAGCCGTCGAGAGTGCCGCCACGCCGGGCACCACGCCGCCACGGCTACCGACCGCCTTCACCACGGTTTGCAGGATGGCTTTTTTTTCGTCGAACGTGAGCGTGGCAGTTTCACCGAGCGAGCCCAGCGGCACGATGCCGGTGCAACCGGCGTCCATCATCATGCCCACGTGTTTCGCCAGAAATTCGTGATCGACGCTGCCATCGACGTTGAACGGCGTGGTGATGGCGGGAAGGACGCCGTTCCAAAATGTGCTCATTTGTTGGTCTCAGTTTGAAGGATGGAATCGATTGGCGGACGGATGCGGTCGCGGAGGGACGCGATCAGCAGTTTGTTGAGATTGGCGATGTTCGTTTGGGAGGCGATTTCAGCATTCCACTTCGTCCTTTGCACGGAGCCTTTACTGAGCCTGCCGATGGAGGGATCGAGGGAGAGTTTTAGCGATTGAGTGTCGACAACGACTGCAAATCCCCCTTAGTCCCCCTTTTCCAAAGGGGAAATGGCATGCAACGAGTTCACCCGAATTTGGCATTGCCAATTTCATCGAGTGGCAAACGGTGGGCAGCATGCTGAATTTCGTGATGTTCATTTGAAAGGTGATTTCGGCATTTCACTTGCCCGTTTGTGAGGGGGGAAGTGCCATGCAACACGTTCCGCCGGATCTTGCAGTGTGAAATTTAGCGAACCGTTAGTCTGATGGCTGATTTTGGTGTCCCACTTCCCCCTTTGGAAAAGGGGGACTGAGGGGGATTTGCAGTCGTTATCGATACGCAAACACCGAAAATCCTCCGCGATCCCCGTTTACAAAGGGGGAAGTGCCACACACAGAAGTTCCGCCTGATTTCCCATTGTGAAATCTAACCAACAACTAGCACATACCCCATTGAAATGGGTCGTTTGGATCAAACAACAGCGAGCCCTCACCGCACATGAATGCACGGCCACGGATGGTCGGTATGACGCCATTTGCCGCTTGTTGATAGCTGCCTTCGAAGACGCTGCCGACAATGCCCTCTTGCTGCCACGTCTCACCCTCGGCCAGTTTGCCGTCCGCCGCCAGACAGGCGAGCTTGGCGCTGGTGCCGGTACCGCACGGCGAGCGATCGTATTCGCTGCCCGGGCACAGCACGAAGTTGCGACTGTCGTAAGCAGGCGTTGACGGCTTGCCGAATAGCTCGACGTGGTCAATCTCAGCGCCGTCCTTCCCGGTGACGCTCTGGCGTCCCAACGCATCACGAATCGCACGGGCGAACTTCATCAGCTCTGGAATGTGTTCACGTCCGAACGCGTGCTCGCTGGCGTCCACCAGAAAAAACCAATTGCCACCCCAGACGATATCGCCGATCACGGTGCCGAAGCCCTCGACGGCGACTTCAATGTTGTGTCGGTCGCGATACGAAAGGACATTTTCAATCGCGATAGTGCCGTCATCGTGCAGCGTACACGTGACCGTCCCGGCCGGTGTATCGAGTTTGTGAACCCCGGTTGCGATGCGCCCCAAGTAGTGCAGCGTGGCGATGACGCCAATCGCGCCGTGGCCGCACATTCCCAGATAGCCGACGTTGTTGAAAAAGATGACGGATCCGATTGAACCAGACTCAACCGGCGGCATCAGTAGTGCGCCGACCGTGATCTCAGATGCTCTGGGCTCGCTACATACCGCCGCACGGTATTGATCGTGCTGCCCTTGTAATTCAGCGACCCGGCCGGACAAGGTGGGCGACTTGAGAGCCGGAAAGCCGTCGAGCACCACGCGTGTTGGCTCGCCGCCGGTGTGCGAATCGATGAAGCTGACTTTTTGCATGGTCAGATTTTGCCGTGAATGTCCCCCAACGTCTTGATCGATTCCAACAAATACATGCCGAGTCAGCGCTAACGAATTGCCAAACCCGCCATTCCACGGACGTTTTCGGGCAAAAGTGTCCCAAAATGCCCGTGAATATTGGAGTTTCATTATTGATTCTTGGCGCGTGCTTTGGTCCGCATCCCCGTTTCACACCCGAGTGACGCATAATTCAGGCTAGCAAGAATCATCTGGAGCATTTGATGCCGAGTCCGGTTTTAGAAGGTAGCCAACGCGGGTGGATCATCCCCATCGGCGGTGCGGAAGAGAAAGAAAACGAGCCGGACATCCTGCGCCGATTCGTCGAGATATGCGGCGATGGCGATGCCGACAAGGCCGACATCGTGGTGATTCCAACCGCCAGCCGATTGGCTGATACCGGCGTGCGTTACGAGCACATCTTTTTGGATCTCGGTGCCGGCAAAGTTGAAGCGCTCGATTTCGATACCCGTCGCGATTGCGATGAGGCGGGGCGGCTTGCGCGCATTGAACGCGCCAACGGCGTGTTCTTTACCGGCGGCAATCAGTTGCGGCTTTCCACCGTGCTCGGCGGCACCATGGTCGCCAAGGTGCTTCGCAAACGCAACGCTTCCGGCATGCATATCGCCGGCACCAGCGCCGGTGCAGCGTTTATTTCCGAGCACATGATTGCCTTTGGCGAAGAGGGCGCTTCTCCGATCGCCGGCGCGGTTCGCCTCGCACCAGGCTTGGGCCTCACCAACCGCTTCATCATCGACCAGCATTTCCGGCAGCGCGATCGTATCGGCCGGCTGCTCGCCGCACTCGCCTACAACCCGTTCGCCGTCGGCATCGGCTTGGACGAAGACACCGCCGCTTTCATCGGCCCCGACAACACACTCGAAGTCGAAGGCTCCGGCGCGATTACCGTGATCGACGCCAGCGATATGCAGTTTTCGTCGATGGACCAGGTGCAAGAAGGCAAGCCGGTCTGTATGCTCGGTTTGAAAATGCACGTGCTGGTGGCCGGGGCGACATTCAATCTGCATACGCGACAAGCAAGAGCCAATACGTTGCTCAGTCGCAAGGAATAGTTGCCTCCACATTTGTTCCAAAACCTTCGCCAAGGAAACAGCGGGCTATGCGCATTCTGGATCGTTCCGTTTATGTTGGGCCCTCCGTTTATGCCCACTTTCCGGTCATCAAGCTCGAGCTCGACCTCGGCGCGCTTGAGGCGTGGCCAACGGCGAAGCTCGGCAATGCGTATATCGACGCCCTAGTCGCGGCACTGCCTAATCTACAAGAGCACGGCTGTTCGTATGGCGAGCCGGGCGGCTTCATCCGCCGCATGCGCGAGGACGAAGGCACCTGGCTGGGCCACGTGCTCGAACACGTTGCCATTGAACTGCAAAACGTCGCGGGTGAGGACGTCACCTTCGGCAAGACACGCGGCGCCGGCCGCGACGGCGTATATACGGTGGTGTATGAGTACGCCCAGCGCGACGAAGGTGTTGAGGCCGGTGAGCTTGCCCTAAAACTGTTGTGCGCATTGCTACCGAAAAACCTGCAACCCGCCAATACCGTACCCGACGATTGGGACTGGCCGACGGCGCGCGACGAGTACATCCGTTTTTCACAGCGCCGCGCGCTCGGCCCATCGACCGCTTCGCTGGTACACGCCGCCGAGAAGCGCGACATTCCGTGGATTCGCTTAAACGAGCAGTCGCTGGTGCAACTGGGTTACGGCAAGTATCAGCAGCGCATCCAAGCTACCGTGACCGGGCGCACCAGTCACATTGCGGTTGAGCTTGCGTCTGACAAAGAAGAAACCAACAAGATTCTCGCCAACCTGGGCCTGCCCGTGCCCAAGCAGCAGTTGGTGTATTCCGCCGATGCGGCCACGCGCGCTGCAAGACGGATAGGCTACCCGGTTGTGACCAAGCCCTACAACGGCAATCACGGCCGTGGGATTTCGATTCACCTGCAGAGCGACGACGAAGTTCGCGCAGGATTTGCCGCCGCGCATGAGCATTCGCGCTCGGTGATTGTGGAATCGTTCGTCACCGGCGACGACCACCGCCTATTGGTCGTCAACGGCGTGTTGATCGCCGCGACCAAGCGCACACCCGGCCACGTGGTGGGTGATGGCAAGAACAACATTGGTGAACTCGTAGAAATCGTCAATCAAGACCCACGCCGTGGTGTCGGGCATGAAAAGGTGCTCACCAGATTGGAGCTCGATGCGCAGGCCGAGATGATGATGGCGCGGGTGGACATGACATCAGACAGCATCCCTGCCGATGGGCAGATCGTCTATTTGCGCTCGACCGCCAATCTTTCTACCGGCGGCACCGCGACTGACGTGACTGACACCATCCATCCGGACAATCGCGACATGGCTGAGCGCGCTGTTCTCGCGGTCGGCCTCGATGTGGGTGGTGTGGACTTCCTGTCGACCAACATCGCCGAGAGCTACAAGAAAATCGGTGGCGGCATTTGCGAAGTCAATGCGGCGCCGGGCTTTCGGATGCATGTGGCACCGTCAGAGGGAACGCCGCGTGACGCAGCGGGGCCTGTCATCGACATGCTGTTCCCGCCAGGTGCGCCAAGCCGTGTGCCGATTGCGTGCATTACCGGCACCAACGGCAAGACCACCACCTCGCGCATGCTGGCGCACATCACCAAGATGGCCGGCTTCACTCCCGGCCTCACCACCACCGACGGCGTGTACATCGACGGACAGCGCACCGTTGAGGGCGACATGACCGGCCCGGTGGCAACGCGCATGGTGTTGTCCGATCCGCAAATTGACATGGCGGTACTCGAAATCGCGCGCGGTGGCTTGCTGCGTGCGGGAATGGGCGTACCGTGGGTAAATGTCGGCGCGGTGTTGAACGTGCAGTCGGATCATCTGGGGATGAAAGGCATCGATACGCTCGAGCAGCTCGCCGAGGTCAAACGCATCGTCGTCGAGGTGGCGCACGATTGTGCCGTCTTGAATGCGGATGATTCGAACGTGTTCAAGATGTCGGCCTACACCGAAGCCAAGAATATTTGTTACGTGACCACCAACCCGACCCACGCGCTG
>Ga0209490_10005545_pt1 | contig 11477 bp, 13 predicted proteins | sample MAT06_FD_187209 | JGI IMG/M metagenome (GOLD analysis project Ga0209490, IMG submission 187209) | Freshwater microbial communities from Lake Fryxell liftoff mats and glacier meltwater in Antarctica - MAT-06 (SPAdes) (version 2) | ecosystem: Environmental > Aquatic > Freshwater > Ice > Liftoff...
TGATTGCTGTTGCAGGATTGGAAGTAGCTTATTTAACGCCGTATGTATTCCCTACGCAATTGACGGTATTTGGCAAGGATGCAGACGAACTAAAAGACCCATCATTCATGGTGTGGTTGGTTCGTGGTAATGACGAGATTTTGGTGACTGTGATTTGTGACGACCTATTGAGCGCAGAACGTTACGCCCTCAATCATCCATCCATCAGCGGTGCATTGTCTCAGGGCTTCAAGTTCCACCAAAGTTGGGAGGTTCTGGGCGATGAATTTTGAGACTTCTTTGGGTTGTGAGGTGATTGCGTTTCTCAGTGACCATCGAGTCTTAGCAATTGGAGCGATCGCTACTGGGATGGCATTGCAAGCATCAGGGGATGAGTTGCGACAGCAGCTTGACCTGATGGCAGAGGATGGCAGCATTAAGCGCCATGTGGTTGGGGATGGTTGGTTTTATCAGTTGGCAAAATAGCGATTTCTTTTAGTGACTTAGGCGGGGTGCAATTCCCCGCGATCGCATTCCCGGAAGGGATGGAACAACACAAGAAAATTACAAGGAAATTGCAATGACTAACGCGATTAAGAATGCAACAGAAGCGACAATTAACACGGCGTATCTAATTGAGTCAGACTCCGATCGTCTGTCCTATCCAGCACTACAGGCTGACATTTATCAGCCTCGCTCCATAAGCGAATCCATCAGCATCGGGCTGGCAGAAGAATCGTTCAATGTGTTGCCTGAATCATCACAGGCTTTGCTGAATGCTGAAAGCAAACTTGTGACTTTTGGCGATAACGATGTTTTATTCTTTGCCCTTGGCACTGTGCGGATTGTTTTGCTGGGGATGCCTAAACTTTTCAAGGTGAACAAGGACACTGGGGAATATTCTCATCTTGTCAAAGGTCAGAAACTTGCAGGGACTAAGACTGTAACGATCGCCAGAATGTTTGTGCTGTTGTTGTCTGACCAAGGGACTTTTATTCTTGGCAATGATAGCAATCCTCAAGTCTTTACCTTAAATCTAAAGTCAAGCAAGACTGAACTTTTGGGCAATGCTAAGTCTCAGGCTGGCGATGGCAGTATTGCGTCTTTGAATAACGGGTTGCGCAAGCACTACAAGGTCTCTAAAGGTTGGCTGGCTCATTTGGTGAGTGTGTTGATTGTGGCAAAGCCTCAAAAGTTTACGTCATCAAAGTCCAAGGAATCATCAATGGGCATTATGTTCTCCTTTGAAGGGAACGCCAAGATTCTTCCTGAGCTAATGCAAAAACAAGTTTTTGACTTACTCCAATATGACGATCTGAAGCAAGTCATGAGTGATCCGTTTGGTCTGGGCGAATCTACCGCATCAAATTCGACAAACGAAAGCATCTCTGAAGTTGAAGACATGGAAGCCATCCCCTTCTAACTCCCCACAAAAAACAAGGTTCAGCCCTGGGCATGGCTTAAACTGCCCAACTCTTGACAAAACAATGGGCATTTTTTATGACAACTGAAAAGCTTGATGTTTACGTTCCAGTCAACGCCAGCCCTGCTATTCGTGAAGCTCTTAGCGCCACAGGGCGAGAACTTAACAAGGAGCTAAGACTGCTAGGCAAAGGGTACGCGCTCAATTACGAAAACACATTCGGATTCGCCACGGCAAACGCGATCGCACGGCTTAAGGAAATCGAAGGGATTTGGGTCAACGAACGCCCACCAGAGATACAGGCAGCAGTTGACGCTGAAGAATTAGTCTAGCCACAAAAAACAAGGTGCAACCCTGGCAAGGAAAGCTGCACCTTGTAATCCACAAGGGAAACGCGGTAGCGTTGGGAGCTACGCATCTTCAGAGCGTAGAGGAAAACGCACACGAGCGGTTTTAACCGCCTACAATTTAAGCCTGAAACCATCTGATAGCAAGGTTTTCAGGCTTGAATAGAGAAGTCAGTATAAGACTATAAAACCTACCCGTGGACTGTGGGAAAGTTACGCTTGTCAGATACGATTCCGCCTGAAAGGGCAAACGGAATCGGGGCAGGAACCGTAATCCAAGGCTATGCCTGAAAAACGGATATTAACTGATTGACACTCCCCCTTTTGAAAAAGGAGGATTCTAGTGGTTGCCTCTCAGCAGGTTAAAACCATGCTTCGAGACTTTTCACCAGTTACCCATCCAGCCGTTACCAACTGTTTGAGAGAACCGAAGTTCTGCGGAGTGTCATACACCGCATTGCTTAGAACAGGCAAGCCCATTACAGGCAAGCACTTCTAAAGGACTAAGCAACAAGCTGTTTCCAGCCCGAACATCGTCCGCGCAACGTGTTCTTTTATTGTGGTTTTGAACCCACTGGCGACTAACAAGGTGCGATATGCCGCCAAACTTGCACACCATAACCGCTTGGAACATCCAAACGACCACCGAAGTGATACTATAAGTATAGCACTTGACTGTACATTATGGCATCAAAGAAGCAGCTAAATCTAAGAGTTTCGGAACAAGAGATGGAGGTTTTGAAGCAGTACTGTGAGCAGGAGGACAGGGAACAGAGTGACGTTGTTAGAGAATTTATTCGCAGTCTTAAGCGCAAAATCCGAGCCAATACGAGAGGTTAAAACCTCTCTCTGGTTTTCACCCTCCACTTAAAAGATGGAGGCTCTCAACTTCGTTTAGGTAGTTAACGCTATTCAATTAAGAATCCCCGTCTCTTTAGAGCGGGGAGTGTCAACCATCAACCATAGGTCTCAATCATGTCACCACTTCGCTATTTGTCAATGACTGTTCTCTGTTCCACACTAGCCTTCCCTAGCGTTGGTCTGGCGCAAATCGCCCCAGACAGACACCCTTGCATAGAGAACACCACGGGAAGGCAATGCCCGTTTGAGCCTGGGAGTCATAAAGCCCAGCCTGAGGATAGCCACCCCAACACAAAGCCTCTTCGTGGCAGCGGTCGCAAAGATGGCAGCCCTGACATGAAAGGTCGTGAGGGTGTTCCGCCTAGCGCTGGCACTGGGTCACGCGCAACAGATAGCGCAAAACGTTGGTGCAGATGGAGAGAAGACCCCAAAACGGCAGGGTGCGACAACCTGGGCAGCGGGGTCGGTGGGTGATGTTGCCAGCGAAGGCGATCGCCAAATGAATGACCAACCCGCATCAATGTCTGCAAAAAACTACTGAAGAAGGACTTAAGGATTCACCCATGAACTTATTTATTTACGACTGCGAGATTTTGAAGATGATTCCCCAGCGCAATCAGCCCAATGATCCTAAGTATCAATACTGCAATGGATGGACTGACTACAAGGGCATGGGAGCGTCTGTGTTGGGTGCTGCCATTGTCGAAGATGACGATGTTGAGTATCGTTCATTCGTCTTGGATCGCATGACTTCTTCCACGGTTGACCTTGATGAATTAGACATCGAATTCCACGCCAAACATTCGCCTGTCATCGGATTCAACTCTCTCAATTTCGACGACAAACTAATGGCAGCCCACGGCATCAACATCAAAACCGACTATGACCTATTGGATGAGGTACGCCTTGCTGCATTTGGCTCCACAGACTATCGTGAGTGCCCCAAAGGTCGTAGCTACAAGCTAGGCAAGATTGGAGAGGCTAACGGATTCCCTAAGACTGGCAGCGGCGAAATGGCTCCTAAGATGTGGCAAGATGGCAGGCATCAAGAAGTCATTGACTATTGTCTGAATGACGTAAAGATTGTCTACGAACTGCTGAAGTTAGGGCTTGCTGGGCAGTTGGTAGACCCTAACACCAATGGGTTCTTGCAGTTGCGGGCGTTACCAGTGAAGGTGTCGCAATAATATTCTGATTATTCCCTGATACAGATAAGCCCACTTATATCTAACATCTCCAGCAAAAAGCCGCTCCAATTAACGGGGCGGCTTTTGTTTCCTTCTAGTTGCCCTTGCTGCCAAGCAGGACTCGCACATCATAACACTTTGCGACCTGACTAGGGAATCTCACTGGCAAGAATCTTCACCCACACCATGGAAACTCTTTCCCACTGGATTCCCACTTGCGATCGCCATAAGTCCACCCCGTCTAGGTTGCCAGTGTAAGAACCGTTGCCATCATCAAGCCTTGCACAAATCAGCATCTTGTTTCACCCTAGCCTCATCTTCTGCGACTCCCTCAAGTCGCCAGAGTCAGTAATCTTTTGCCAGGTACGCCCACCCCTGACGCGCTTCTTGCCCTTGCCGACTATGCCCCAATCGTAGTTATCAATTACGTGGGTGAAGTTGTCTCCAAGGTCAATCATCGTTAGGTCGAAGGCTCTTCCCATATCCTTGATGCCCTTGGAAAAGTAGAGGACTAATCGAGGTTGCACTTTGGTCAAATCCACACCCTTAGCTACAAAATCACGATCCCTCGCCACCTTTGGAGCATAGTCCACATCCCCACCACCCCAACTGAATACGGCAGTGCGATCGGGAATTTTGACGTGGGTTAGGTTGCGTAGTTTTGCCATGTCATAGCACTCTGGAATCTGAGCGGGATGGTGAAGTGATGAGGTAAAATAGATGGGCGGATCGGTTGAGTACCGATCCTGATCACAACTTCTATCACGGAGAAATCATGACTGACAATATTTTAGACCAGAAATTGCAAGGTTTTGGCGTTTCGCTGCATCAGTCCATATTGGGGCAACTGGTGGGACAGATTGAAACGGCGATCGCCAGTGGTGAGATTCGGAGTCAAGAGGGCATGTATTCTGTCTATGATTTTATTCGGGTGTTCTCTGGCAATAGAAACGCATCTCAAAGCTGGAAGGATTTTGTAGCAGCAGATCAGATCATCATCCGTTTAACGGATGTTGTAAAGTTTGCCGGAGCCAGGGGAAGATCTTACGAGTCACCAGCTACGGACATGACTGGATTGATTTACATTGCCTACATGGGGCAAGGGCAGTTCAGCCATCAGTTGCGATCTTCATCCGCTGTCCTTTTGGCGAAAGACTTTAATTCTTTTAACGCTACCCCGTCAGGTGCGAAGCAAAAAGAGGGGTATGTCGATCGCATTGCTGAACTTGAAGCAGCGTTAGAAAAGTCGGTAGACTTGCATGAAGACTTCCCTGTGACTCTCGCCATGCTGCACAAATCTTCCGGCATCGTCAGTAAGTCCCAAGTCAAGAAGGCAGTTAAGCGTGACTTCATTGAGGACAGAGACTACATCGAAATGCAGGATGGTTTCATCTACATCAATGTGCCTACGTTCTACATTTTGATGATTAGCTTCAAAGCTTTGAAAGGTGCTGACATATCTGGACTGCCCGCCATCCTACCGATCGCCACTGAAGCTTATTTCCAATACCAAAAGATGAAGCGGATGAATACTAGGGTTGGGCAACGTGATCAGTCTTGCCCCGGTCAGATGCCACTTGACCTGATCTAGAATCCCACTACCCCACAAAACCGCCCAGATACCATTCTGCGGCGGTTTCTTTGTATCATTGGTGCAATACTCATCCCGACCCAATGCGATCGCCCCTAACACTTCCCCCACGAATCAGCGGCAAAATTAAGCCATCAAATGCTAGCGCCCAAAAGATAGCAACGTACAATCCTTACGGCATCCCCACAGACTTTAGGGAGTTTGCTCGATTATGCCAAATCAGATCGGGCACAGACTTCGTGCCGTTTGAATTGTTTGACTACCAAGAAGAAATTAGCAATCTATTTGATACATGCAAAGGGCTGGCTGTACTTAAGACCAGGCAAACTGGCTGGAGCGAAACCATATCATGCAAGATGCTCCACCGCTCCATGCTATCGCCTGCCTATTTGGGAGTGGCATTCAGTCTAGGGCAAGCTGAGAGCAGCAAGTTAAGCGATCGCGTGGGGATTATGCCTGCTACTATTCCTGACTTCCAATGGGAGATTGATAGCAAAACAGCGCGCAAATCTAACAAAGGTGGGGAGTTACTGTTTCGCCCATCTACCCCTAACTCTGCTAGGTCACTAGCCTCCGTCACTGACCTATTCCTAGATGAGTGCGGGTTCCCCTTAGACATTGCAGAAATGTATGGCAACGCCACGCCTGCGCAGTCAATGGTAGGGGACAAGGCGCGGCGCATCCTTGGCACAACGATTCCCCCAGAGGGTTTAAGTTGTTGGTTTGGCTCTACATTTTGGGGCAACACGCCCTTTGACCTTGAGGAAGAAATCGCCAGGATCCAAGAAGGCAATGGGCGCAACGGCAAAGGATTCTCGTATTGGATAGATGACGATGGCTGGGCTAGAATCCTGCTGCATTGGTGGTCGCATCCCATCTATAGCCAAGTGCCCGATCGCCTTGCCAAAATTAAAGCTGACGAACAAATAACAGAGTCGCAATTACAGCGGGAACACAATCTAGGCTTACCCCAAAGTGGCGGCTCCCTGTTTGCCCTTACCTACCTTGAACAACTACCTCGGTGCCAATGGCTTAAACCAATAGCAGGGCATTCCTATTTGATGGGCGTAGATCCTAACTTTGGCAGCATTGGCAATGACTATTTTGTTGGAGGGGTTTGGGATATCACCAGCCTACCTTTTCAGCTAGTGGCAGAGTATCGCAGCAACACGCACTCTGCGCACCATAGCGAAGGGGAATGCCTGAAGTTGATGCAATCGTACAGACCTGTGATTACATCGGTGGAGGGCAATGGTGGTGGTGTGGCGATCGCTGAGAAGTTAGCCCGCGCCCTGCCATCATGCAGAGTGGAACTAGTGAGGACTTCGCAGACTTCCAAGATTATCCACACTGATAGGTTGGCGCAATTAGTGGAGGCGCTTGAATTGGCAATCCCAGAGGATGCGCAGATATTGGTAGAGATGCGACGGTTCTCTGCCCTGAAGCGTGAAGCCATTGGGGGGAATGATGACTGCGTGATGGGTGCAGCGATCGCCTTCGCTTGGCTAGATGATGCTTTGGTGGCGAGGAATAAGAGAGATACAAGTTGGTTGAGGGCAAGGTGAGTTATCATTGGGGTTCATCTCTACTCTTCTCAGCTCAACTCCTCTCATCTCCGCTCATCCCAACTCATCCACTGAAAGCTCTGACATTACGTTGGGGCTTTTTGGTATGGGTTGATTGAGACGTTAGAGCGATCGCCATTTCTTAGATTTCTGATGTTTTGTCCAAGTATCAAACTCGATTATTAGCCTAAGAACGTCTTGTGTCTGGCTTAGATCGCGATGATCCCACAAACTGTTTGTCTCACTCATGTAACCCATGTAGTGTGCTGGCAGGATAGCTTCAGACCCAGATGGACACAGCACCCTCTCGGATGAGACTCTCTCCCAACGTCCTAAGAACCCTCTCTTTTCAATGCGGTAGCGATCGCCATTCGTTGCAATTCTGTATTCAGTCATGAAATACATGATAGGGCTTTTTGGTATGGGTGCGAGTCTTTTTACTCTGAGAATTGAGGCGGATGCCATTGTGGTGAGGTATAATGGAGAGGAGCGGATCGGCTGGTAACCGATCCTAACCACAAACCTATTATTACTAGGAACTGGCTATGACTATTAAAGCATTTGGTGTTCAAGTTTTGCTAGGGGATATCCCACTCAACGCAACAGGGAATCTTACTGATGCAGACAACTATCAATCCAATTTTCCGTTGCTTGGATTGGGAACGGAGAGAATTTCTACGTTGTCACGAAGAATACTGGCTCTAGCAGGAAGCGACGCTACTGCCAAAGGGATTTTAACTGCTTGCTTTGTTGAATGTCTAGAGAGACGAATTGACAAGGCTTTGCAAGACTTAAGGCTTCAAGATCGCTCATATTTGCAAATCTTTAATGACATAGCGTTAGAGACGATGAAGGATCAGTTTGGATGTTCCTCTGATGCGAATCTTTTGTTGAAGCTTGAAGCGATGGGAGAAAATGACAAGCAAGCCCCGAACCTACCAGAGAAGAAGATAAGCGATCGCCTTGCCAAAGAATTGAATGGAACCCGTGAAGTTTTAACGGCTTGCGGTCGCATTGATGTTTTGACCCAAGACGAAATTATTGAAGTTAAAAAGGGATCGGGGTGGAAGTCTGCAATTGGTCAGGTTTGCGCCTATGGCAGTCTATACCCAATGCATACGAAGCGCATCCACTTGTTTGATTTTAACAAGGAGATGACTTCGCAAGTTAAAGCTATTTGTGACCCTCTAGACATTGTTCTAACGCTGGAGCTAGGCTGATAACCCACCACCCCACAAAGCCGCACAGACTCCAATCTAGTGCGGTTTTGTTTTGCCCTGCTCTGTTGCCTAACATAGAATAGAAACAAAAACATCATGCCTACTCCCAATCCTCCCCAGCGAATCACCAATCATGCCCCATCCCTACGCATAGCCGCCCGTGCACAAGGGGCGATCGGTAATCCTTTGACTGGCTTTGGCACTACCCGCGATCCTGGTAGCTATGCCAAAGCTCAGGCAGTCCAGGAACTAGCTGACTATGAACTAGCCGCGCTGTACCAGGATGGGATGGTTCAGAAATGTGTAGACCCATACCCCATTGAAGGGGCTGAAGTATGGATGAAATACACTTTCCAGCGTTCTACATCCTATGGCACTTATGGTGTAGGTGGGGATGCTGTGGAGGATTATCTAGACAGCAAGGTACATATTGACCTAGGGAATACCTTAGACCCCGACCGCATCCTTTCCACTGCCTCCCTCAAGGATTTGTTTAGGGAGCAATCCTTGAGCAGCCGCATCTTTCGCAATGGTTGGCTACTCATTGGTGCAGACGATGGACAGGAATTGAGCGAACCGATTAACCCCAATGGTATTAAGTCGATTCGATGGATTGAGCCCCTTAACCATTGGGAGATTCAGCCCGTCTATCACAAGCAATCTTCCTACAGCAACCCCATCCATTACCAGATGCGACGGTGGGGGAATGACAAGAGCAATGATGAGGTGCCAAAAAATGCGCTAATCCACAAAACGCGCATCATTAAGTTTGCCGGTAAGCCTAGACCTGAAGCGGCACATCTTTATAGCGCTTGCCCAGGGATGGACTACAGCATAATTGATGGCGTATTCAAGGCGATCGCGCGCGGTTCCCAGTCGCTAGATTCCCTCAGCTACATGATCCAAACTGCTAGCGTCTTTGACTACGGACTAGAGGGCTTGTCAGACTACAACCCCAATGAATCAGAAGAGGAAAGGGCAGCTAGGGAGGCGGCACAAGCTGCGCGGATGCAATCCATTATGTTTGCCTTGTCTACCCTGCGGATCTTCCTAAGAGACGCATCAAAAGAAACCATGACCACAGTCAATAGAAACTTTGGTGGCACCTCTGAAGCCATCGACCGGATCATGGACGCGATCGCCTTTTACTCTGACGTGCCTCGCTACAAAATCTTTGGACAATCAACAGGCGGCGGATTGGGGAGTTCGGCTCAAGAGGGCATGGAAGAACGCGACTGGGATGGACGGCTGACAGCATGGCGCTCTCAGAATTGGGCGACGCCATATCTCTACCTAGGTAAGTTGGCATTGCTGGCAAAGGACGGGGTAAGCCGTGGTAGATTGCTGCCAGGGTTGGGCGTAAGTATTCCTAGTTGTCTGAAGAAGTCAACAGAGGAAAAGCTGTCGCAGTTAGATCAGTTCGCCACGGCTGCACAAAAGCTTATCGCCATGGGAGTGCTTGACCCAATGGAGGTAAGGCAGGCATTCGCGGGGAATGAAGCTGACTTTAATATTGTGTTGCTGCAAGAGGTGAGCGATCGGATGGCGGCAATGCCTGTTGATTTGGGACAAGAAGAAACCGCAGGAGGTGGCAATGTTGGTTAATTCAGTTTGGTTCGTGTCGTTGAAATACAAGAGAGAAGGGATGGGACATTGGTATCAAACTAATGAACTTCTAATAGCTGCCGATGTAGAGGATGCTATTGCAATCGCAAAATTAAAACATTGCGGAAAAGAAGACCTGACGATCCTTGGGGTAAGCCATCGGGGGACTCTTACAATAGATCGGTGAAGGTGTGACAGCAGACATTGCATGTTGATTTGGGACAAGAAGAAACCGCAACAGAATGAGGTCTGTGCGGTTTTGGGGATTAGTGGAAATTCAGGCTAGCTCTAAAATCTTTTCCGCAAATAGACACGGCACTCCATTCCCGATCCCCTTCCCTGCCAAGCTTGCCTTCTCTGGTAGTTCATACCAATCAGGCAAAGTTTGCAGCCTAGCCAAGCATCGAGAATTCAATGCAACAACTCGCCCACCATCAAGCCACGATCGCACTGTCTCGTCTGTAGGATGAACGATGAAGGCTCTAGGGGCATGACATGGACGATTCAGCGCACCCGCACAAATCGCAAAGCTTGGCTCATCCACTTCTCGAACTGTCGCCATTCGAGAAGGATTCTTCGCTGAATCTGTCAACAGCGTCTTGTGCATTTCCGGCAATCTGTCTAACTGCCACTGGGCAAAGCTCGACTCTGGCAAGCTGGGAATCAGATCGGCGATCGCGTCATACCATCCGCGCCGCTCGGTTTTATGTACCAAGGGTAAAGGGAACCCACCCTTTACCGCTTTCACAACCAATCGATTGCGGTCTTGTGGAACTCCAAAGTCGGCAGCATTCAAAACGTCAGCATTGACCCAATACCCTAGGCTCCATAGCTTGTCTACGATCAACTGGAAAGCTGCAAACCTCTGGTAGCCTCGCACGTTCTCCAGTGTGAAAGAGTCGGGCTGGTAATACTCCAGAGCCTCACAGCAGGATTGCGCGATCGCCATATCTAAGCCAGTTTCGCCCTTCTTGGCATTGGCAACCGATGCGTTCTGGCATGGTGGGGAGATATGGAGGTGATCAGGGCGATCGGATTTACTCCAATTAAAATCAATCATTGACTGAGAATAAATAGAGTGCTTAAGATTTACTTCAGCCACTTCCGCCAATTGCGGATCTATCTCTACTCCCCAGATTGGCTCATACCCTGCCTGAATCGCTCCAATGTCCATCAAGCCGAACCCACTACACAAAGACGCAAATGTTCTTTTACTCATAGCCCTTTGTATATTTGCAATCTCACTACTCTAATATATTAGCAAACTATTAGGGTAGTGAGATGATTGTCTTGCCGTTTTACTTCGCCATCCGCTCCAAATCACGGAGTAAGATAAAAGCAACTTCCTCTAAAGGTTCCTATGCTGAATTTCTCTGGATTCAAAGTTTTTATCTCTAGCCTTCTATCCCTGATTGTCGCCAAGTGCGACGCCAAAAATGCTGAACTGAAGGAGCAGGTCGTTTCTTTGTCGGCTGACTTGACCACTGCCAATGAGACTATTACCGCATTGCAAGGTGCGATCGCTGGCAAAGACGAAGAACAGGTTGCAGCGCTGGCGGCGCAGGCTGCTGAACAGATTGCAGCCTTGGATCAATTCAGTACTGAGTTGGCAGAGCAGTTTAATCCTTCTGCTGTTGGCGATGCGGTTGCTGAGATTGTTGCTGATGAGGACGCTATCGAGACTCCCTCTGAAGTGGTC
>Ga0209490_10005547_pt1 | contig 11475 bp, 10 predicted proteins | sample MAT06_FD_187209 | JGI IMG/M metagenome (GOLD analysis project Ga0209490, IMG submission 187209) | Freshwater microbial communities from Lake Fryxell liftoff mats and glacier meltwater in Antarctica - MAT-06 (SPAdes) (version 2) | ecosystem: Environmental > Aquatic > Freshwater > Ice > Liftoff...
CTCATGTTCTTTTTTGTGATGATCATCTGAACAATACATAGACGCAGCAGCTCTTCATATTCCACACGAAAAACTTAAATATTTTTACATTTATTTTTATGTAAAGTGTATTTTGTTGAAATTCAATTAATTAAAAAAGATATTTGGGAGTTAAAAAAATCAGGTAGCGACTTTGAATCAGTTAAGAAAACCAATCAATCCAATTACGAATGACCCATTTTTAGAACTTTAGGAACCTGTTGGCATACTTATGTTGAAACTCAATGTCGCAGGCCTCCTGCTTTCCAAAGAGCTTATACCGCCACCGTGCAATGAAATTGTAGATACTATCACGAAGGATTCTTGGAAAATATCTACCTATCGACAAGTAGGAGTATGGCTTATCTAATTTGCTTAAAACCATGAAAGCAGCATCAGAATGGGTAAATATCTTACCCTCTTGCAGCACAATTACACTTTCATTTTGCTCAGGCGCTTGTAGTTGCCCCTTTAGAAATGGTGAATTCTGAGCCTCAGACCTCGTTGTGACATATATATGCTCAAGCTCATCATGCCTCAGTACGAATTTTACCCAAGAATTGCAAAGTACGCATTCGCCGTCAAAAATCAATAATGTTCTGCCCGGTGGCAGTAATTCAAATTGTTCAACTTGGGAATCTGGAGTCATGGTAGTTAAACAATCATGGCAGGGCTTAGTTTAGGCTCGATAATGTTTGTTCCAACATTCCAATTCTAGCAAGACCATCATCTAGTTTTTGCTGTTCCTTTTGCACAACGTCAACAGGCGCGCCTGCTACAAATCTTTCGTTTGAAAGTTTTTTCTGGATACTTTGAACAAAACCACGTTGATATTCTAATTCCTTTGAAATTTTATCACGTTCTGCTTCCGCATCCATTTCAATTTCAACATCGAGATAAAATTGGTCTGCACTTACAATGAAACTGGGTTTGGCTTCCAATTCAAGATCAGTCAGGCTAAGGTCAGACAAAACTGCCAATTTTATGACTAACTCTTTGAAGCCTGGCTGATCGAGTGCTTCAGAAATACTATTCCTTCGAAGTGCTTTTACATGCAAAGCATCTCTCTCTTTCAATCCGTTTGCACTTTTAATATCCCTGGCCTTCGCCACAAGATTGCGCGCGTATTCCATTTGATCCAGCACTTTTGAATCAACGTCTTTTGATTTTGGATAAGGCTGAATTACACAATCTTCTCCCGATGTTCTTTCCAATATTTCATGCCAAAGCTCTTCTGTGACAAAAGGCATAAAAGGATGCAGAACTATCATCAATTGGCTGAAATACTGATTGGTAGCATCCAATGTTTTTTGGTCAATAGGAGCGCCGTACGCTGGCTTTATTGCTTCCAGATACCAGCTGCAAAAATCATCCCAAACAAAATTATATAGGTCAACAATACATTCAGAAAGCCTATATTGCTTGAACAATTCTTCGATTCGCTCTAATTTAGCACTCATCAAATTACCAAACCAATTGATGGTGTATCTATTTATTTCTGCTTGCTCATTGGAGGGATTCTCTACTACAACTTCCCAACTGTGGATTAATCTTAAAGCATTCCACATTTTATTGCAGAAATTCAGTCCCTGCTCACAAAGTTTGCTTTCATTTAATACTGTCTTAGTAACAGGATCAAACGGTGAGTCAAAAATGATATCATTACCGGCAGCGGAACTTGACAGCAGACCAAATCGAACTCCGTCTGCACCATATCGATTGATTAATTCCAATGCATCAGGAGAATTGCCCAATGATTTGCTCATCTTTTGGCGTTTATTATCTCGAACCATTCCAGTGAAATACACTGCTTCAAAAGGCATCTTACCCTTAGCTGCAGCAGCTGGAATCAGTTCAGGCGACCATTCATAGCCTGCCATAATCATACGCGCCACCCAAAAGAATATGATATCCCAGCCAGTTACAAGTGTTTGAGTTGGGTAGTAGTATTTGAGTTCATCGGGCGAAAAGAAACCATCAAATACAGAAATTGGCCACAACCACGAAGAGAACCAAGTATCCACCACGTCTTCATCTTGATACAAATCGGTTAATTGGATGGATTGATCTTGAAATTTTTCACGTGCTTGTTCCAAGGCCTCTGCGGCAGTTTCTGCAACAAAAACTTCTTCTCTAAAAAAATATGCGGGAATCTGTTGTCCCCACCACAATTGACGACTAATGCACCAATCCTTCACATTATCAGCCTCTAACCATGTTTTATACATGTTGAAGAAATGATCTGGATAAAACTTTACCTCTCCTTTTGCTACAACATCGAGTGCTTGAGAGGCAAAGGATTTCATGTCAAGGAACCATTGCATGGTTAATCTAGGCTCAACTATTGCTTTGGTGCGTTCACTTCTTCCTAGCTTATTCCGAATATCCTCAGTTTTAGCCAACAATCCTGCTGCTTCCAATGAAGCAACCATTGATTTTCGAGCCACAAACCTGTCCTGTCCTTCAAAAAAACCAACTCCAGCGGCAATTTTGGCATCAGGTGTGAAAATATCAATAGTTTCAAGTTTGTGGGTTTGCCCCAAAACATGATCATTGGCATCATGCGCGGGCGTCACTTTTAATGCACCTGTACCAAAATCCATTACAACATATTTGTCAGCAATAATAGGTATTTCACGACCTACTATCGGCACGATCGCTGTTTTTCCGTGGTATTTAGCGTAGCGTTCATCTTCGGGGTGAACGGCAATAGCTGTATCTCCGAAGATGGTTTCTGGTCTTGTCGTTGCAACGGTAATGTATTCGTCGGTTTCTGCAACCAAATATTTTACGTAAAATAGTCTGCTATTCTCCTCAGTAAAAATCACTTCTTCACTTGAAAGAACTGTTAATGCTTCAGGATCCCAGTTTGTCATTCTCAAGCCTCTGTAAAGCTTGCCTTTTTTGTACAAATCAACAAATACCTTAATTACAGACTCACTGAGCTTTTCCTCCATTGTGAAACGGGTACGATCCCAATCACAACTAGCTCCCAGTTTTTTAAGTTGCTCAAGTATAATGCCTCCGTATTTATCCTTCCATTCAAATGCATGGTCCAAAAATTCAGGGCGAGTTAAATCCCCTTTCTTGATTCCTTTTTCACGCAGCAACTGAACCACTTTCGCTTCTGTAGCAATTGAAGCATGGTCAGTTCCAGGCACCCAACACGCATTTTTTCCATCCAATCTGGCTTTACGGATCAAAATATCCTGAACTGTATTGTTTAGCATATGACCCATGTGCAATACCCCCGTTACATTGGGAGGCGGCATGACTATGGTGTAAGGAGTCCGATCGTCAGGAGTAGAACGAAAATAACTTTTATCCATCCAGTGGCTATACCACTTTTGTTCTACCTCGGCTGGGTTATATCTGCTAGTTGACATGAAATGAGAGTCTTAACTTAGTATTTCAGAGAGAATACTTTGCCTTTTTTAAAATCGGTTTTTATAATAACCATTCTGGAATAATCGGTTTCCGTATATGACTTGAGCGATGTTGATGCGATAAAATTGGTCAAATCAGGAATAGTATTGGCATGACCGACAATTATGACACGCTGATGGCCCTGATCTATGATGGATTCTATCAGCTTATCAAAATCCCTTGCTCCATAAGCTACCAATGGACAGCCAAGGGCATCCGATAAGATTTTTCCAGTTTGTTGTGAGCGTTGAAACTCTGTTACGTAAACCGCATTTACAGGGTAGCCTTCCATCATCGTCGCCAAATCACTTGTTCGCAATGCTCCTTTTTCTGTAATTCCGGCATCTTCCTCCCGGCTCAGTTTCTCAGCATGGCGAATCATAATCAAAACGAATTGCTTAGACTTTGCTTTTAGGTTGATTGTGCTGTTGTCATTCAACAAGGCAAAATCTTTGGTAATCTGCTTCAAAGGTGAGGTAATCCGCTCAACGGCAAAAGCTTTTTTGCTCTGTGCATTCAGTTGAAAAGCGACTAGAATACATATGAAGGTGTTAATGATCCAATGTCTCATATTCTATGTTTAGTTGATTTTGGTTTTTAATAATATCTTCAAATTTTTCTCTATCCCGGATCAGGTAATCTTTTCCACGATGGATCATGACCTCAGCTGGGCGAAGTCTTGAATTGTAATTGGATGACATGGTAAAGCAGTATGCCCCTGCATTGAGGAAGCAAATAATATCGTCTTCATGTAATTGGGCAATCAGTCTGTCCACGCCAAAGGTATCAGTCTCGCATATATAACCCACAACTGTATATATTCTAGCTTTATCAATGGGTCTTGAAACGTTTAGCATTGTATGGTATGCATCATAAAACATCGGTCGTATCATATGGTTAAGACCCGTGTCAAGTCCAGCAAAAACAGTAGAAGTTGTTTGTTTGACCACATTTACTTTTGCAAAAAAGAATCCACATTCACTTACCAAAAATTTTCCAGGTTCAAACATAAGCGTGATGTCACGACCCATTCTTTCACAAAATTTTGACATTCTGTCTGAAATCTTCTCGCCCAATTCTTCGATATCCGTAGTTATATCACCTAATTTGTAAGGCACTTTGAAGCCACTCCCAAAATCAACATATTCTAAGTCCTTGAAATGACGTGCTATCTTCAGCAATATTTCTGCACCTTCCAAAAATACGCCAATATCCAGAATATCAGACCCTGTGTGCATGTGTACACCTTCTACCTTCAATCCTGTTGCATTCACAATGCGTAAAACGTGAGGCATTTGATGGATCGAAATTCCAAATTTAGAATCAATGTGTCCAGTTGAAATTTTCTGGTTCCCGCCTGCCATAATATGAGGGTTAACCCGGATACATACTGGATGTCCCGGATATTTGGTACCCAATTGTTCCAAGATGGACAAATTATCAATGTTGATCTTTACTTCAAGATTTATCGCTTCCTCAATCTCCTGAAGCGACACACAATTAGGGGTAAAAATGATATTCTGAGGATCAAAGCCTGCCAATAATCCAAGCTTCACTTCTTCAATTGAAACAGTATCTAAGCCAGCGCCTAGGTGTTTCATGAATTGGAGGATATTCAAATTATTAAGTGCCTTGCAGGCAAACTGAATTTTAAGTGAAGGAACGGTGAATGCATTCTTCAACATATTGTACTGCCTTTCGATGATTGCAGTATCGTAAACGTACAATGGAACACCGTACTTATTGCACAGATATAATGGATCTATACCTCCTGTTAACTGATAATTCTCTCCTACTAGTTGCATAATGAATAATTCGTGGCAAAGATAAGCTTTGGGCGCAAGGTATTCTTAACGTATTTTGCCTCAAATTGTGCCAATTCGGATCGATTTTGTTCATTTTATGCTAAAAAAACATAAATCTGTTTAAAATGATCCTTGCATTGAACTCAAGTTCACGATCGTTTATGTAGAATTAATACCTGCTACAGTTACTATTTCTTAATTTTGGAAGAAAATTTTTCTCTTACTTTTTTTACCTTAGGACTGATAACGGCTTGGCAATATGGTTGACTGCCATTAAGTGCAAAATAATCTTGGTGAGAATCCTCTGCTTTAAAAAACTCCTTGAATGGAACCAATTGTGTAACTATAGGATCATCCCAAAGTTGGGTTGCTACTTCTTTCATAGATTTTTCAGCTATGGTTTTTTGTTGCGGACTGTTGTAAAATATGACAGAGCGATATGGTGTTCCAACATCAGCACCTTGTCTATTCAAAGTAGTAGGATCATGAGCGGTCCAAAATATCTCAAGAATATCAGCGTAACTGATCACAGAAGGGTCAAAAGTAATTTGAACTACTTCGGCGTGACCAGTCATACCAGAACAAACTTCGCGGTAACTAGGGTTTTTCACTGTTCCACCAGAATAGCCGGATTCAACTTTTATTACACCGTTCATCATGTCGTAAACTGCTTCAGTGCACCAAAAACATCCGCCACCTAAGGTTGCGACTTCCGTGATTGCAGGCATTTGGGTATTGGTCGGTATCATAGCTGATTGTATGGATTTATTATTGATAGATTGCTCATTATTACATGAGAAGAATGACATGATAGAAATTCCAAAGCTCAGGAAAATTGACATATTTTTATTGTTCATTGGTGTGAGGTATATAGCGAATAGACAACGAATTTACGCAATGCCTCGTATTTTTATTCGTAAATCTTTCTCCTTTAAAAACATGACCCAAGTGCCCTCCACAAGTGGAACAAACTATTTCAATTCTGCGTCCGTCGGCGTCTGGCAAATGTGTTACTGCTCCCGGTATTTCATCATCGAATGATGGCCAGCCACAGCTCGAATGAAACTTGTCCTTGCTTTGGTACAGTGCTGTATTGCATTTTCTACAAATGTAACTTCCAGGTTCAAAATGATCCACGTACTCGTTAACAAATGGTCTTTCTGTTCCTTTTTGTTCCAATACGTATTGTTCCTCGGGGGTCAATTGATTAAAACTATTCATTCAATTAAGACAACTCAGTTAAAATTAAGTTGAGTATTAAGCAGGAATTAATAGATCGTTAACGCTTATAATTCCACCCTCTAGAATTCTGGCTGTAATACCACCATATCCGCGCATGGCATCAAGACCACCCTGACCGAGGTTTTCATTCATCCTATTGCAGGGATTGCATAGACCGGTAACATATAGCTTTACTACACCAATGGTTAAAACTTTTCCAATGTAGTCATGCAAGTTAATACCTTGGGTTACGATGTTCCTGCGCAATTGAAGTGGGCTAACATTCTGATTGAGTTTTAGGGCAACCGATGCAATATGTTCAGCATCAATCAATGTTACCTGACGATTCTTTTCTGGCTTACCATAATGATCGCCTTTGAGTCCAAAATTTGCAATAGCTTCGACCTCATTCAATACAGTTAAGTCAGCTTTTCTCTTGGGGCGAATGCCTATCCATTTAATAATGCCAGATTCTTGATTCATAATAGATGTAAAATTGAATAATTGTAAGGAATAAATCATCACTTGACTGAGCAACTTTGGTGCAAAATAGGAGGAAAATATTTTTTTTCACGTCAAAACAGCCCTATTTATGCAAATAATACCTCACAATATGAGTCATATTAAAATAATTTAATTATCTTATAATCCTTTATATCAATATATTACGATTTAATTGAGCCAATATTAGTATTTGAAAATATTCACAATTCATGTTTTTTGTATTTGAGTAAGCATATCCCTTATTGCATCTTTGTATCGTGATCAGTGAGTAAAAAGTTACTAACGCTAAAGTCACCAACGAAACTGGATATGTTCATGGGATTATAATTTGTTAAATTGGGGTGTGACACACACCCCAGTTTTTTAGCTCGAACCCGAAGACCCAAACCCAAAAACCACTATAGACGAACAGCCAGGGTGTTAGAATAATGTTAAAGACTCGAAAAGCTATATCGCTATTGTTGTCAAAGCGTTATTGTAACATGAAACACTCTGGTAGTTTCGTCAAATCAATCGGATATGTTCATGGGATTATAATTTGTCAAAGCCGCTTTCTTTAGGAAGCGGCTTTTTTATTTTACGACAATCTTCAATTCGTTACAATAAGTTGTCAGCTCCCGTTATTTTTGCACTCGATTTTTAATAACAAGCATTTTAATACAATATGGATTTACACGAATACCAAGGAAAAGAAATACTCAAATCGTTTGGGGTGCGCATTCAGGAAGGAATAGTTGCATATACGCCTGAAGAGGCTTATCAGGCAGCAATCAAAATAAAAGAAGACTATAATTCTGGCTGGTGTGTTGTAAAAGCACAGGTACATGCTGGTGGTCGCGGAAAAGGCGGTGGCGTAAAATTGGCTAAAAGCCCTGAAAGTGCGCGTGAAATAGCTGAGAAAATATTAGGTATGCACCTAGTAACACCGCAAACTAGTGCTGAAGGAAAATTGGTAAGGAAAGTTCTCATCACTCAGGATGTCTACTACCCTGGTGAATCAGAAATCAAAGAATTTTATGTCAGTGTACTAACTGATCGCAATAATAAATGCAATGTGATCATCTATTCTACTGAAGGTGGAATGAATATCGAAGAAGTTGCCGAAAATACCCCACATCTGGTTCATACTGAGTTTATTGACCCAGCTGCGGGACTCCAAGCATTTCAATTGAATAAAATAGCTTTTAATCTAGGCTTGAGTGGAACTGCATTCAAAGAAATGAAGACATTTATCTCTGCAATTTATAAGGCTTTTGTAATGTCCGATGCTACATTGATTGAAATCAATCCTTGCCTCAAATCATCCGATGACAAAATTATTGCTGCTGACACCAAAGTGAGTATTGACGACAATGCATTGTACCGTCATCCCAACATCGAGGCAATGCGTGACACCGATGAAGAAGATCCAACAGAGGTTGAAGCAAGACAATTTGATCTCAACTATGTAAAATTGGATGGCAACGTAGGCTGTATGGTAAACGGTGCCGGTTTGGCAATGGCTACCATGGATATCATCCAACTATCAGGTGGAGAACCTGCTAATTTCTTGGATGTAGGTGGCACAGCTGACGCAGCCAGAGTAGAACAAGCATTCCGAATCATCCTTAAAGACGAAAATGTAAAGGCAATATTGATCAATATATTTGGCGGTATTGTTCGTTGTGATCGTGTAGCTCAAGGTGTGGTTGACGCATACAAAGCTATGGGCGACATCAAGGTACCTATCATCTGTAGACTACAAGGAACCAATGCAGAGGCTGCAAAAAAAATAATAGATGAATCTGGACTCAAAGTAAAATCTGCAATTGCTTTGAAAGAAGCAGCAGAGGCCATTAAGGAGGTTTTGGCATAAAATATTATGCGTGAAATAATAAAGGGAACAAGCTTTGAAGTTTGTTCCCTTTTTTTTGCAAAATTGATTCGCAGAATTACCAGACCCGACCGAAACATCGAGGATGAATAAATAATCCCAATCTAAACCTCTTTTGTCGAGGCCTGAATGTAAAGGATTGAATGATTAGTAGGATTCTTGATGCTCCCAAATTTCGAATAACCCATAAACCCATAACCCATAAACCCATAAACCTTGGCATTATCTACAACCTCAATCTCTTTTTGTCTGAATCCTGACGTGTGTCCAGTCAGGACAGGCTTTGATTTTTATGATTAAATGATTAGTAGGATTCTTGATTCTCCCAATTTTTGAATAACCCATAAACATATAAACCATAAACCATAAACCCATAAACCATAAAACATAAACCCATAAACCATTAAACCATTAACCATAAACCCATAAACCATAAACCTTGGCCCAACACACCAATAACACCAATAACACCCATCATACCGATTATACCAAACACCCTACCAATATAAGACCACCGACCAACTAACAATTACTCCCCATCGGAAACACGTTTTTCTAATTCGTTGAGTCTTCGCAACATTTCGGGTAATTGTTTGAAAACGATGTGAGACCTTTGAAAATCTCCATACGGAATGGCAGGTGAACCAAATAATGCAGTACCTGGTTCTTTTATACTTTTGGCAATACCACTTTGGGCTTGAATCTTTGTTCCGTCAGCAATAGTTAAGTGACCTGCAAATCCTACCTGTCCTCCTATCATGCAATTTTTGCCAATCTTGGTACTACCTGCTATCCCTGATTGTGCAGCTATGACGGTATTTTCGCCAATCTCTACATTGTGGGCAATCATGACTAAATTATCTATTTTAGCTCCTTTACGAATCATAGTGCTGCCCATGGTGCCTCTGTCAATAGTAGAATTTGCACCTATTTCGACATGTTCTTCAATAATGACGTTGCCAATTTGAGCAACCTTTGAATACGTGCCATCGGCATTAGGCGCGAAACCAAATCCATCTCCTCCAATGACTGAGTTGGAGTGAATGGTTACATAATCCTGGATAACACATTGGTACATAATCTTGACACCAGGATAAATATGTACTTGCTTACCAATTATCACATCTTCACCCAAATAAACTTGATCGTGAATTGTAGTCCCAGCTCCAATTTTTACATTTTTGCTGACTATCGTAAAAGCACCAATATTAACAGAATCATCAATTTCTGTTTCTGCATGAATCATTGCCAGTTCGCTTTGACCATTTACATTGTTGACTTCTGTCTTGAATTGCTCCAAAAGCATTGCCACCGAGGCATAAACATTGTCCACTCTGAGCAGTGTAGGCTTTATAGTCTGGCTTGGCGTGAAATTCCTATCAACCAACAATATGGAGGATTCCGTTATGTATGCATAATGCTCGTATTTGGAATTCCCCAGAAAGGACAATGTGTTGATTTTGCCTTCCTCAATTTTGCTGGGTCCACTTACCCAAACGTTTTCATCGCCTTCGACAGTACCATTTAGGAGAACTGCCAATTCTTTTGCCGTAATACGCATTTCCGAACTTTGGTCAAAAGTAGGTCAATTTTTGTAAACACTACACGATGCAATGATGAAAACATTTACTTTTACACCAGAAATTATGAACAACAACACCATCCGAATAGGAACCCGAGGAAGTGAACTGGCTCTTTGGCAGGCCAATCACACTGCAAATGCCCTGAAAAATGCAGGATTTTCATGCATAATTATTCCCATTAGTACCAAAGGAGATGAAATAACTGACTTGAGTTTTGATAAAATTGAAGGCAAAGGATTTTTCACAAAAGAAATTGAAGATGCCCTTCTCAGAGATGAAATTGATCTGGCAGTCCACTCTATGAAAGATCTTCCTACTGAAAGTCATCCGGATTTGAGTGTTGCAGGTATTTCAACTCGGGAAAACCCAGCTGATTGGCTTTTGCTGCACAAAGATTCGTACGATGGTGGCGCAGACTTAAAGATGAAACAAGGAATAACCATTGGCACCTCATCCGCCAGACGTAAGGCACAATTGCTTCATTACCGTCCTGATGTCACACCGGTTGATATCAGGGGAAATGTTCCAACCCGGTTAAAAAAACTTCGTGATGGAATGGTAGATGGCATTTTTCTCGCCGCAGCTGGACTTATTAGATTGGAACTCAAACTGGATGATTTGATGGTGGTAAAGTTGCATCCTCGAGAATTTGTACCAGCTCCTGCCCAAGGAGTTCTGGCATTTCAAATAAGAAAAAATGACCTTGTTACAAAAAAAGCTGTCCATGTCCTGCATGATACGCATTGCCTACTGAGCGTAAGCATAGAACGAAAAATACTAAAAGCAATGGAAGGTGGTTGCCACATGCCTCTAGGTGTCTATTGCGAATTCGATGCAAATGAAAATTATCACGTTTGGGCCGCTGTGGCAGACCAATGGAACGGCAAATTGCGTCAAGTTCAAATATCACGTAGCACCAATTATTTATTGGTTGAAGATGTGGTTAAGCAATTGAAAGACCTAACATGAAATGGCTCATAACTCGATCACCAGAAGCATGTGAAGCGTGGCAAGCGGAATTGAATGCAGATGGAATAAACCTTAT
>Ga0209490_10005565_pt1 | contig 11455 bp, 7 predicted proteins | sample MAT06_FD_187209 | JGI IMG/M metagenome (GOLD analysis project Ga0209490, IMG submission 187209) | Freshwater microbial communities from Lake Fryxell liftoff mats and glacier meltwater in Antarctica - MAT-06 (SPAdes) (version 2) | ecosystem: Environmental > Aquatic > Freshwater > Ice > Liftoff...
CATCTACACGCTGCGCCCGACCCTCGCGATCCAGCCGCCGGGCAACCCGAACGGCGCGCTCGACCTCGACGGCTTCTTCGGCTTCGCGCCGGCGATGGCGCCGCTCATGCCGGCGTACCAGGCCGGGAACCTGGCCGTCGTGCACGCGACGGGCCTGATGGATCCGTCGCGCTCGCACTTCGACATGCAGCGCTTGATGGAGTTCGGTGTCTCCAGCGCGACATCGGGCGGCATTTCGACCGGCTGGGCGGGGCGCACGATGCAAACGATCGCGCCGGCGGGCTCGGGCCTCCTGCGCGGCATGGCGATCGAGAACTCGGTCTCGCGCTCGCTCGCCGGCGGGCCGGCCTGCGTCGCGGTGCCCGACCCGGCGAACTTCGCGCTGGCGGGCCAGGCCAACACCGCGCTCGGTCGGCGCGCGGCGCTGACGACGATGCACACGGCCGAGCCGTTCCCGCTCGGAACCGCGGGCCTCAACGCGTTCGCGACGATCGACCTGCTCGCGACGATCGACTTCGTCAACTACGTGCCGGCCAACGGCGCCGTGTATCCGACGACGTCGTTCGGCCGGAAGCTCGAGAGCGCGGCCGCGCTGATCAAAGCCGACCTGGGCATCGAGTTCATCGAGGCCGACCTGGGCGGATGGGACCAACACAACCAGCTCGGACCGATCACAGGCACGATGGCGAACTTGATGGACGAGCTCGCGCGCGGGCTCGCCGCGTTCCACTCGGACCTGTCGGACGTGGCCGGCACTCTGGGCCGCGTCACGGTCGTCTGCATGTCGGAGTTCGGTCGACGCGCGCAAGAGAACGGCAGCGCGGGCACGGATCACGGACACGGCAACTGCCTGCTCGTCCTGGGCGGGCACGTGGCCGGCGGGCAGGTGATCTCGAGCTGGCCGACGCTCGCGCCCGCGAGCCTCGACAGCGGCGACCTGGCGATCACGATCGACTACCGCGACATCCTGGCGGAGATTCTGACGGATCGGGCGGCGTGCACGAGCCTCGCGACGGTCTTCCCCGGCTTCGTGCCGACGGACCGCGGCATCACGACCTGACGAAAGCCACGTCGGGGAGGGCGTTCCCTCTACGCGTGGGGTGCGCGGACTCCGCGGCGGTGTAGGCCCTTCGGCGAGCCTGAGCCGCCGCGACTACACAGCCCACTCGATCCGCACGGAGTGGTGGCTTGGAGCTCGGCTGCTGCTTCGACGTGACCGTGGAGTCGGGAAGCGAGCGACGACTGTCCCGCGCGCAAGATGACTCAGGTGCAGCCGCCTCCTTCATCCCTCTTCCGGCGGTCGGGGGGATCCCGCTACCGGGCGTGATGAGCCTCCGGACCGTCCGTGTGGGCCGGGTCGGAGCGCGGTGCCTCTCGGTCAGACCCCGACCCGGACGATTCCGGCTACTTTCCGCGGCATTTCCTCCGTCGCCCGCGAGCGCGGCTCGTCTGCGTCGAAGTCCTTACCCTGAGGAGGAGTTCATGATCCCGATGCTCGCGCTCGTTCCCGCCATCCTGTTGGCACTGTGCACGACGAGCTGCCGCGGGATGCACATCCGTGACACCGAGACGCGCGTGGACCAGCTCGAAGCGCGCGTCGCCGCGCTCGAGGCGCGAGTGCAGATGCTGACGAAGAAGTAGCGCGTCAGCTCGCCGCGCTCGCACCCGCCACGCGTTCTCATCGCAGCTCGCGCGCGAGGTAGGGCGCGGTGCGGCTGTCGCGGCTCGCGGCGACGTCGTGCGGCGTACCGGCGACGACCACCCGGCCGCCTTTCGCGCCTGCGCCGGGGCCCATGTCGATCACCCAGTCGCTCGCGGCGGCGACGCGCATCTCGTGCTCGACCACGAGCACGGTGTTGCCCGCATCGACGAGGCGTTCGAGCTGCGCCATCAGCGCGTCGACGTCGGCCGGGTGCAGGCCGGTGGTCGGCTCGTCGAGCACGTAGAGCGTGTCGGCGCGGTGTACGCGCTGCAGCTCCGTCGCGAGCTTGATGCGCTGCGCTTCGCCGCCGGACAGCTCGGTGGCCGGTTGCCCGAGCCGCAGGTAACCCAAGCCGATGTCGCGCAGGAGCTCGAGCGGCCTGTGCACGGCCGGATCGTCGGTGAAGAACACCAGCGCGTCGTCGACGTTCAAGGCCAGCACTTCGGCGATGTTCTTGCCGCGCAGGCGGATCTCGAGCGTCTTCTGCTCGTAGCGCGCGCCGTGACAGGTCGAGCAGGGCGCGTACACGCTGGGCATGAACAGGAGCTCCACGCTGACGAAGCCTTCGCCCTCGCAGGTCTCGCAGCGCCCGCCGGCGACGTTGAAGGAGAAGCGTCCGGCCGTGTAGCGGCGCGACCGCGCGGTGGGCGTCGCGGCGTAGAGCTTGCGCACGCCGTCGAAGAGTCCTGTGTACGTGGCCAGGTTGGAGCGCGGCGTCCGACCGATCGGTCGCTGGTCGACCCGCACCAGTCGGCGGATGGAGTCCGCGCCGGTGGTGATGCGCCCGCGCGTGTCGTTGGGCCGGATGTCGCTGTCCTCGTCGCGCGCGTCCTCGTCGGCCGGAGGAGGCTCGTAACCCAGGTGGGCCGAGACGAAATCGACGAGCGCTTGGCTGACGAGGCTCGACTTGCCCGAGCCGGAGACGCCCGTCACCGTCGTCAGCGCGCCGAGCGGGAAAGCGACGTCCAGCTCGCGCAGGTTGTTGTGGGTCACGCCTTCGAGGCGCAGCCAATCGCGAGGCTCGCGCCGCGGACGCTGGCGGAGCGCGGGTTCGCCGAAGAGATAGCGCGCCGTTTGCGATGCGGCGACGCGGCGGAGACCGTCGAGCGGTCCGCTGTACAGCACGCGACCGCCGTTCTCGCCCGCGTCCGGGCCGACGTCGACGATCCAGTCGGCGTGACGCATCACGGCCAGATCGTGCTCGACGACGAACAACGAATTCCCGGCGGATTTCAAGCGATCGAGGGCGACGAGCAGCGCCTCGCCGTCAGCAGGATGCAGGCCGGCCGATGGCTCGTCGAGCACGTAGACGACGCCGAAGAGGTTGGAGCGGATCTGCGTCGCGAGGCGCACGCGCTGCAGTTCGCCCGGGGACAACGTGGGGGTGCCGCGGTCGAGCGACAAGTATCCGAGCCCGAGATCGAGGAGCGTGGCCAGGCGCTCGACCACGCCCTGAGCGATGCGCTGCGCGGCGATCAGCTTCTCCTCGGACAAGTTCGGCGTGCGCAGCACGTCGCGCGCGCCGGCGTGGCCGGCAGCCGCGGCGCGGGTGCGGTGCGCCTCGGCGGCGTAGGCACTCTCGCGCCTCGCCCCAGGCGCGGGCGAGTCCAACTCGGCGAAGCGGCCCTCCGCCGCCGGCTGCAGCGCCGCCGCGAGATCCGCCAGCGACATGTGCGAAACCTCGGCGATGTCGCGGCCCGCGAACGTGACGGACAACGCTTCGCGCTTCAGGCGCTTGCCGGAGCAATCGGGGCACACGGTGCCGGTCATGAAGCGCGCGACGCGCTTTTTCATCAGCTCGCTCTGCGTCGTCGCGAAGGTCTGCAGCACGTAGTTTCGCGCGCTGACGAACGTGCCCTGATAATCCGGCGGCGCCTTGCGGCGCACCGCGGCGCGCGTCTCCGCCGGCGTGCGACCCGCGTACACCGGGACGGTCGGCGTCTCGTCCGTGGTGAGGATCCAGCGCCGATCCTTCGCGGGCAGCTCGCGCCAGGGGACGTCGACGTCGTAGCCGAGCGACACGAGGATGTCGCGCAGGTTCTGGCCGCCCCACGCCTGCGGCCACGAGGCGATCGCGCGCTCGCGGATCGTCAGCGAGTCGTCGGGAACCATCGACTTCTCGGTGACGTCGTACACGAGGCCGAGGCCGTGACAGTTCGCACACGCGCCCTGCGGCGTGAACGGAGAGAAGTCCTCCGCGTACAGCATCGGCTGGTTCGGCGGATAGGTGCCGGCGCGCGAATACAACATGCGCAGCAGGTTGGAGATGGTCGACACGGTGCCGATCGACGAGCGCGCGCTCGGCGATCCGCGGCTTTGCTGCAGTGCGACCGCGGGCGGCAACCCCTCGATCGAATCGACGTCAGGCACCCCGACCTGGTCGATCAGGCGCCGCGCATAAGGTGAAACCGAGTCGAAGTAGCGGCGCTGCGCCTCCGCGTAGAGGGTCCCGAATGCGAGCGACGATTTGCCCGAGCCGGACACGCCGGTGAAGACGACCAGAGCGTCCCGCGGGATGTCGACGTCTACGTCCTTCAGGTTGTTTTCGCGCGCGCCGCGCACCCGCACGAATCCGTCCTGGCCGCTCATGCGCGGACTCGGCAAAGACCGGACCAACGGTCGCACGTGCGCGCGACCGCCAGCGCGCTCATCACGACTTCCGGGGGGACTGTCCGCTTGTGGCCGTATGCAGACGCGCTCTGCATCGGAGCCGTGTCCTCTGCGCGATCACTCGAGGATCGCGATCGGCCGACTGGTTCCCGGAACCTTCGGCAGCGGCAGCGAACGTCCGATCGCGTAGCGGCCCGCGCCCGCGATCAACACCGGTAGCAAGAGGCCGATGAGCGCGAGGTTGTACTCGAAGCCGCCGTTGCTCAGCAGGAAGCCGTTCTTCCCGTGCACCTGCACGATCGCGCCGATCATGATCACGATGAGCGACGCGGCCGAGAAACGCGTGAGGAAGCCGACGATCAGCCCCACGCCGCCGAAGAACTCGCCGATCGCGACCGGGTATCCGATGGGGCCCCTCGACTCGACCGTGGCGCTCAAGCCGTGGCCGCCGAAAGCGCCGAGGAATTTCTGCGCGCCGTGCACGGCGAAGATGACTCCGACGACGACGCGGACGGCGAGCAGGGAGAGATCGACGGGCGGACGATCCGGCATTCCACGGTGGGCGTTCATGGGTGTTTCCAGTTCAGGTCACGTGGGAAGTCGAGGCCGGGCGCAAGATATGCTGCGCGCACGGCGGAACGACGCCCGAATCACGGCGGAACGACGCCCGAATCGCAGCGGAACGACGCCCGAATCCAGCGCTGGCGGACACAGATCCGCGCGGTCAACTGCGCGCGGCTTCCGGTTCGGCTTCGGCCGGCTCGACCTTGGCCTTCGCATCGAAGGCCGGGCAGCGCGCTCATCAGCACTGTCTCGCCCGGGCTGAGGCCTTCGAGGATCTGGACCCACAGGTCGTTGAATTGTCCGGTCTTCACCTCGCGTCGCTCCACTTCGTTGCCGGTTGAAACGAAGCTGGCGGTGCCCGCGCGATCGAGGAACACAGCCTGCAGCGGCACGTAGGTCACGTCGCGCCGGAAATCAGCGCGGTCCGGCCCAGGCCGGCGCGGCGTGAGGACGGGCGCGCGCGGTGGGACCAGTGCTTGGATGTGGAACGGAACATGGCGGGGACGAAGTGGCTGCCGATGAAAGCCCTCCCACACGTTCGCCATGCCGCGCCGACGTTCGCGCGGTGCTTCGCTACGGCGCAGGCTGGGCGGAAACCATCGATCGCGAGCTCGCCGCGCCCGTCCTGGTCTCCAACTCGTGCTCGAACCGCCCAAGGTCAGGGCGCTTTCGTCACCCCATCGCAGTCGGTCGCCGCGAGCGCGTTCGACGGTGACTTGGTCAACCAACGCAGGATCGCGACATCGAGCAGCTTGGGGTCGATGGGTTTCGTGACGTAGTCGTCCATGCCCGCCGCGAGGCAACGTTCTCGGTCGCCCTGCATCGCGTTGGCGGTCATGGCCAGGATCGAAACGTGCCCACCGTGGATCGCTTCGTGCTCGCGTATGCGCCGCGTAGCCGCGTAGCCGTCCAGCTCGGGCATCATGCAGTCCATCAGCACGAGGTCGAACGGGCGGGACAGGACGGCTTGCACCGCCTGAAGACCGTCGGTGGCGAGCTCGCACGTGAACCCAGCTTTCTGCAGGAGCCGTATGGCCAACCGCTGGTTGACCACGTTGTCCTCGACGAGCAGGATCCGCGTGCGCTTTCTCATCGAGGTCTCGAGGAGCGAACGTTCCGTGACCAGCGAGCGCGGCACGGGTGTGGCCTGAGGCGGTGCGGAGCCCATGACGCTCGCGATGCAGGCCTGGAGCAGGCCCGCCTTGATCGGCTTCGCGAGATAGCCGTCGAGACCGAAGGACTTGCTGGTGCGGCTCTCGGCACGTTGCTGCACGGACGTCAGCATGATCTGACGGACCGACGCCAGCGCCGGATCCTCGCGCATGAGGCGGCTGAGCGTCCTGCCGTCCATCTCGGGCATCGTGAAGTCGAGCAGCACGAGCTCATACGGGGTGCCGAGGGCCGCGGCGCTGCGTAGGACGTAGAGAGCCTCGGCTCCGCTCTGGACCTCGGTGCTGATGCACTTCCAACCGGCGAGCAGCAGGCCGAGGATGCGCCGGTTCGTGGCGTTGTCGTCCACGATCAACACGCGCAACCCCTCGAGTCCGGACAGCGGCGTGGAGACCTCGGCTGGGGCCACCGTCTGCTTCTGCAGGCGCACGCTGAACCAGAACGTCGAGCCCTTGCCCGGAACGCTGGTCGCGCCGACGCTGCCGCCCATCAGTTCGCACAGTTGCTTCGAGATCGCGAGGCCGAGGCCCGTGCCGCCGTGCTTGCGCGTCGTGGATGCATCGACCTGACTGAACGAGCGAAACAGGCGGTCCATCCGTTCGGGGGGGATGCCTAGTCCTGTGTCCGTCACGGAGACGCGGACGACGACGTCGTCGGCGCTCTGCGAGTCGACGGCCGCTTCGATCGTGATCTCGCCGGACGTGGTGAACTTCAGCGCATTGTGGACGAAGTTGAGCAGCACCTGCCTCAAGCGCCCCGGGTCGCCGCGCAGGGCGACGGGCACGTTCGCGTGGACCAGGTGGGCCAGTTCGAGCCCCTTGTCGGTCGCGCGAATGGAGGTCAGGTCGCAGACCTCCTCGATCACCGTGCGCAAGTCGAAGTCGATGACTTCGATGTCGAGCTTGCCCGCCTCGATCTTCGAGAAGTCCAGGATGTCGTTGATGATCGTCAGCAGCGAATCGGCGGATCGCTTCACCGTCGTCGCGAACTCGATCTGCTCCTCGTCGAGCTTGGTGTCGAGCAGTAAGCCGGTCATGCCGATCACGCCGTTCATCGGCGTGCGGATCTCGTGGCTCATGGTCGCCAGGAACTCCGACTTGGCGATGCTGGCGGCCTCGGCCTCGTGCAGCGCGATCACGAGCGCCGCGTTCGCGGCAGTGATCTCACCCGTGCGACGAGCGACCTCGGCTTCGAGGTGGTCGCGATGCGACGCGAGTTGCATGTCGCGCTTCTGGACGTGCGCGAGCATCTCGTTGAAGGCGTCGATCGCTTCGCCGGTCTCGTCCTGCGTCATTTTGGTGGCGCGTACGGAGAAGTCCTTGTCCTGGGTCACGGTGCGAGCGGTTTGCGCCAGCGCGCTGATCGGCCCCGAGATCAAGTACTGCAGACGAGATGTCAGGAACAGCCCGAACGCGATCGCCAGCACGAGCACGATCCCCAGGCCCTCCGTGATCGAGGCGATACGGCGATCCAAGAGGGATAGATCCGAGCGCACGAAGATGGTGCCGATCTCGTCGCCATCGAGGACGATCGGCAGCGTGATCGCCAGCGATTCGTCGTCGAACGCGTGCCCCTGGGCGAGGCGTTCGGGCGGAGTCCACCCCCTGCTCAGGTCCGATCGCCGGTAGGTCGCGAACACCTGCGCGTCGGGCCCGTAGATCGCGGCCTCCATGATGCTCGGGTCGCTGACGAGCGTGCGCAGGTTGGTGGACGCGTCGTCCTTGTCTCCGAAGGAGAGAGCTCCGACGCTGTTGTGGCCGACGAGTTCGCTCGTGACGGACAGGGTCTCGACCATCTGCGCGCGCACGCTGCGCCAGTCGAACACGACCAAGGCGCCCATCACGAGGAGCAGCGTGGAGCTGCACACCAGCATGATCACGACGTTGAGCTTGCGCCCGATGGCCATGCGGTTCATGGCCCGAGCGAGGTAGCGCGTCATGGGATCACCTGTGCGAGCTTCAGTAGTTGGGCGCTGATCTGGATCCGGGATGTCTTGGCCGCACCCGTGCTGATCGCGAAGCGCAGGCTGTTCTTCTCGGTGAAGAAGTTCGCGGTCGCTCCCAGCGCGGCGAAGCCCTCCATGTCGCCAATCAGAAAAAGCGGCCTGGAATCGAGCATGCGGACGATCTCGGCCTGCCGCGCGGATTCCGACCGCGCTACGAACAAGATGTGCGGCGTACGGACCGTCCCGAGCTTCGAGTAGCGCTCGATGACGATCGTCCGTTTGCCGATCTTCTTACCCCTGAGCGCGGCGTCCAGCGCTTCGCCGAACGGATCCTCGCCCAGCACACCGATCACGAACGGTGCTTCGGCGGAGGCGAAGGCCGCGTCCGGGTACGTCAGGAACTTGGCGAAGTTGTAAAGGAACGCCGCCTTGACCTCGTACTCCTTGGCCCCGGAGCTGGGGTCGCGAAAGCTCGCCAGCAACAGAGCGAGCAAGCAAATCCAGACGCTCACGACCGGCGTGCGGCCGATCGTCGTCCTCGTGCTTGCGCTCGTGTGCGGCATGGGTGCTCAGGTCCCTCAGAAGCGCCACGAAGCCGAGAGGTAGAAAGCCGTTTGCGAGTCCGTGGATCCACCGACGATGTCGTTGCCGGGCTCGGGTTCGCCGTCGTGGAACAAGCTCTGGGCCACCAACGAAATGTCGATCCAGGGGGCCGGCCGCCAACCCAGGCGCGCGTCTCCGCGGATGTAGCTCGGGTTGTTCAACGCCGGCGCCGAATCGACGTAGTACAGCGCGAGATCGAGCTGAGTCGTCGGCGTCAGATCGAGCAGCGAGCGCAGATGGAACTGGTTCTCGGGGTCGTTGCCTTCCGCGGAAACGACGCCGGTTTCGCTGCTGTCCGCGTCCGGATGAAGGCTCATCATCAGCAGCGAATACGCCGCCCGCAGCTTCCATGTGCTCGACACGTTCCAGTCCGCGGCCAGCTCTCCGCCCCACGTGACACCGCTGAGCTTGCTGTCGAAGGTGAGCGGGATGATCAGATGTGTGCCGTCGAAGAACGGTGAGCCGCCCTCGAGGGTCGAGAGCGAGTCGTAGTCGTTGTAGAAGAACGCGAGATCCAGCCCGACGGCCTCGTCCGGCTGGAAGCGCACGCCCAGTTCGTAGGCGATCAGTTCCTCGGCGGGCAGATCGTCATTGCCGAACAGGCGTACGACGTCGAGGAATCCGCCCGCATTGGGGAAGACCTGGAAGGTGACCTCCGCTTCGGACTCGAGGCGCGAAGGCGTCCGCACGGCTCGCGAAACGGCGCCCCAGACCGTATGTGTCTCATCGGGCGTCCACACGATCCTGGCGCTCGGCTGCAGCTCCGAACCCGTGTAGTCGTTGTTCTCGTACTGCGTGCCGAGGGACAGGACGAGCTCCTCCGGCACGATCGCGATGTTGTCCTGCACGAAAGCACTGAAGATCTCGTCGGTCGCCTTGGCCGAATCGACTGTGATCGTGGGCGAGGACAGGAAATCGCTCGCTGTCCGGCGATACCCGCCACCGAACACGATTTCGTTGCGTGCTCCGAGCCGCGCATGGTGCTGGTAGGAGAGATCGATCGTGTCGATCGACTGACCCGTGGACTCGTGGCGGTGCGTGACGTCGTAGTAGGCCTGCAGCGAGAACCCGGAGTCCTCCGAGATCACGTGCGTCCAGCGCGACAGCAAGTTTCCGCCGTCCACGTCGGTGTCCCCGTTCCGCATCACGACGAACGGCGGGGTGTAGATCGGCGCCGTCTCGGGCGAGTCCGCATGGCCGCGGTACACGTCACCCTGCACCGTCCAGGTGTCCTTGTCGCTGACCGACCAGTCCGCCCGGAAACCCGCGCGCTTCTGGTGCCAGTCGTCGTCGACCGTATCTCCCGGGTGCAGCTCCCGCCCCTCGTGGTCCGCAGATTTGCCGTACACGCGGAAGTGGCCGTCGTCCCCGAGCGTTCCGCCGAACCGCGCGCCGACGAAGTGCTTTTCCTCCGTGCCGATGCCCGTCTCGAGGAACGCGCCTTGCGATTGCGCAGCGGTGCGCGTGATGACGTTGATGACGCCGTTGACCGCGTTGGAACCCCACTGCACTGCGCCTGGCCCGCGAATGATCTCGATGCGCTCGATGTCCTCGAGCAAGACGTCCTGCACGTCCCAGTACACGCCCGAGAACGTCGTCGAATACACGCTGCGCCCGTCGATCAGGACGAGCATCTTGTTGTTGAAGCGTCCGTTGAAACCGCGCGCGGAAACAGCCCACGTGCTCGAGTTGATCCGCGCGACGCTGATGCCCGGCACCATGCGCAAGGCCTCGGGGAGGCTGCGAGCGCCGGATCGACGGATGTCCTCGTTCGTGAGGACGAAAATCGCGGCTGGCGCCGACGCGATGGGCTGCGCGTGCTTCGTGACCGAGGTGACCTCGATGTGGAGCCCCATCAAGTCCTCGAGGCTCATGTCCACCAACTCCGTCGGAGTGCCGTCGTCCGGCGGAGCTTCCGAGTTGGGCGGAGCAGGTGAAGGAACCGTCGGTTCTTGCGCGAGACCCGGAATCGCGAGCACGAAAACGAGCAGGGGCTGAATGTGATTCATGGGGGCACTGGCGAGCGCGAGGAGCCCCGGCGGGTACGCCCGCCCACGTTCGGGCCGGCGAGGGCGCCCCCACATCGGTCCCATCCGAGACGCCCTTGAGCAGCGAGCACCGTTCCGTTGGCTCGCTGTCACGCCCTCGCACCGGGAGCAGGCCTCTGCGCTCCGATTCGGCGCGCCAGAAGGAAGTTCCGCCGCCGGATCACCCTCGCGGATCGATCGCTCGTCGAGCGCGCGCTCGAGCGGAGTTCAACCCGTCTGGGTCAGCCGCTCACCCGCGAGCGGTGCTCGCCGGAATACGAAGCGCTGGTAGACGAGGCTGACGAGGATCAGCGAGAGCGCGAGGCCGAGCATCGACCCCGCGCGTTGCAGACCCGCGAGATGCCCCAGGTCGAACAGGAAGACCTTCGCGATCGTCGCGAGGAACAGGCAGAGGCTGGCCCAGCGTGGACCGCTCGCGCGACGCGTCACGCCCAGCGCGAGGAGGATCAGCGCGTACACGGCCCACCCGAGCGAAGTCGCGAGCGCACGACCGCGCTCGTGCGGCTCGTGGAGGCCGACGCGCTCGCCGATGGCGAAGAGTCCGGCGATCTCGACGTTGATCCACACGAAGACGAGTACGACGGCGGCGAGACCGGTGAGGCCCGCCGCGATCGGCTGCTTGCTGCCGAGCAAACCGGACTCGAATCCGCGCCCGCGCTCGAGCTCGTGAGCGCGGAAGCGGATCGACGCCAGGACCGCGCACGCGGCCGGGACGAGCAGTGTCCAGAGGTGCACGTTCACGATCGGCCGCGGACGCACGTGGAACGACCACGGTTCCGAAGTCAGCACCAGCCGGAACAGCGCGCTCGCGAT